>Ga0123354_10020363_pt1 | contig 10435 bp, 6 predicted proteins | sample TergutLab28metaG_2_FD_97872 | JGI IMG/M metagenome (GOLD analysis project Ga0123354, IMG submission 97872) | Labiotermes labralis P4 segment gut microbial communities from Petit-Saut dam, French Guiana - Lab288 P4 | ecosystem: Host-associated > Arthropoda: Insects > Digestive system > Gut ...
CTACTAAATTTACATCGGGAGGGATACATGAGAAGCATGTAGTGGCAACTTGGACTTGGGAACCATCTCAGCATTTGCTTTAAAGACACAGGGAAACCAAGAAAGAAAACCTGCGTCGAGATCGCCGGTCGCAGGACCTTCCGAACACTGACATCTAGCCAGCAGTCCGGCATCAAACGTAAACACATCAATACACATATTACAACATTACCCAACACACAGTACACAAGTAACCAGTATACAACCCATTACTCAGTACATAAAAACCTAGTACACAATACAACAAATCTAGTACCTCAACTACCCCTACCACCAATACACATTAAATTTATAAAAGTCGCTCCAGCATGCTTCGGTTGACGCAGGAACCATCGTCAGGGAGGTACAACCAGTGCTTAGCTAAAATTACAAGTCTAGTTCAACAGTGCGCGTCGGTGCACCGACGCGCACTGTTGAACGTAACGGATATAAATGGTGTGTAACAATTTATCTGCGTCCTGGAACCACACTTCTGTGTGTCAAAGAATGACTAGGTTGGAATCGAAGCTGAATATTTCTAATTGGCTCTAAGCCATCAGAAATCCCATTGAATTTACTAATTATTTCATTGTTTACTCTGAAGCCACTGACTACTCTTCATGAACCCGAAGCAGGATTGGCTAGCTGGATCATGGAGAAGGAGAAACAGATGTGTGAGACTGGAATACTTAAAAGGCGTCGGCCCATGACGTACAGAGTGCGCGGGAGGGGGGGTTATAAATCGACAAGAACCTTCTCCACCCAACGTACCTTTTCATGACAACGTTCGTTGAAGCATTTGAAAATAAATTCAAGATATAACTTTGAAATTTAATTTAAATATTCCGCAAAATAAATCAAAGAAAAACTTAGGAGTGAAAACATCCGTACATATAATACACAGCCATTATTTTATCTGACAACTTGCATCATACTTCAGTCAAACCATTTCGTGTGAAAACATGTAGCATAGCTTTCGTTGCTATTCAAATTTGCCGTGAGTCAGGATCTATGCGTTTTAGTTTAATATATTCCAGTTAATATTACGTTTTTACTCACCATTTTTACAGGCAGTTTGGGAAATGTTTTCCTTCGTCCCACAGACGTCCGTCGCATATAACAAACACGTTGTTCGTTCCACGTTGAAGTTTTATTAGTTAAACGAATCAAAGTGGTTTCAGTTGCGAGATAAAATGATGTCCCTAAAACAGTGATATATGTCTTATCGTAAGTTATTTACTAATGATTAGTAACTCAATGTATAACGTTGGGTCGTAAGGTCATAACTAACTAACTAACTAATTTGTTGGAAGGAATGTGGTAGAAAGTGGTCGTAGAATAAATCGGTGTGCTATCCTGACATTTGCTTGGAAGAACCAGACAAAAATGACAGACATTTTCAGTCATGACAGTTGTTATCTGGGACGAGATAAGAACACGAGACGTCGAAAACACAGAGAATTGTTACTATTCAATAAAGCGCAGTGTTCGCTCGCTACCCCAAATTCATCGAACAACCCAAAAACTTGCAATATTTGAGGTTCTCCCAGTGATTTTATTGAGGTTTCAAGTCTTCTTTGATGTTACGTCGTGTCGGACACTTCGAAGGGGCGTAATGCCTTTATCATCCACGTGAATCAGAGATACATGGACTCCATGTCCATTTCCACTAACTGGACTGTTGACTCTGGATACGACAAGAGTATGGTCCTTCAAAATGCCGGTAACTGTTTACCAGTCGACAAGCCCTACCACCCTAAAGCCTTAAATCTTCACACAGGCTGCTTATTTAAAAGTGCCTGTGAAATAATGTGAAATGCCAACTTGATGCAACAAGGTAATTTTATTAATGTATTCTCAGCTCTACATGTTTCGGGTACATACGCCCATCATCAGGAGCATTAGATGTTGAGTTGCAGCATATGGTTTTCTGCACCGAATTTTTGGATGGGTGGTGATCTTGAGAGCGGATGGTGCCGTGCGACTGCACGGCACCATCCGCACCATACACACGACCTACGCAGCGGCTCTCAAGACCACCACCCATCCAAAAACTCGGTGCAGAAAACCATATGCTGCAAGTCAACATCTATTGCTCCTGATGATAGGCGTATGTACCAGAAACATGTCGAGCTAAGAATACATCAATAAAATTACCTAATTGAATCAAGTTGGCATTTAATATTATTTCATGAGGAAGATGCACGGTCAAACAACTGTCAAGTTAAGCGTGCTTATTTAAGATATTAATTAAAGTGTCCCTCAGTATGAGTCACTATATATATATATACTTAAAATACTTGAATAATATCTAATATATGTCCATATTTTTATTTATCAATGTTGTCGATCTTGTTGTTCGGAAGCGCAAAGGTAGACAACAGACAGAATGAAGGAAAAATGAGCGGGGACTAAAGAAAGAGTCTGGAAAGCAACAAGAATTGAAGAGAAAGACTGAATTGAACGAGCTTTGCGTTTCCTTCATTAATTTAACGACTTTGAAGGACATCAGAATCTGAAATTGTTCTCTTTTATCTCCGAGATAAATTCATTCCTATCACGATGCGTGCAGTACTGGGAATTGTCTGGAAATCTGCCCCCTTTTTAGAAGAAGATTTTCGCTAAGCTTATCAGGTAATTTTTTGCCTTTTACGTAACTTTAAGTTTAACTGTTTTTTTGTTGAAGAAGCAGTTACTGGTTCTGACCCTAAGCCATTATAATAAAATCCAAAGTCTCGCATTGTATTTTATTGGCATCCTCCCGTTCTTACCTATAGCTCCAAATTTATTTCGTGCAAATAGATTCTCCAAATAATATATTCTCTTAATCTCTGATCCCTCCCATTATGCTACATATTGTGTCCATATTAACTTCCCTAACTGTATCATCCTAGCTTTGAATTAGAGGTAAAAAGAACATGAAAATGATTTCTGAAGTTAATTAGCAGATTAAATTCAAGATATAATAAAGAAAACTTAATATAAAAGCCACTTAATTCCACTGTAGTATAGCAAAGTTGTAATAACTGCACTAAATTAGTACGAAGGACAAGAAATTAAAATGTAAACTACTTAAAGAAGTACAAATATTTACAAACTTTGGGATAATATATAAAATGGGATGTTTACAAGGGGACGCCTGACCTAAATCAGCAGATAAATGTAATTAAAAACGTTGTTAAAAATAATCGAGTTAAAATTCATAAATATGGAAAAAGATCAGATAAAAAACGAGGCAAAAATAAAGCATCAGAGAGGGCAAATATTACGTACAGTAAGTAACGTGAAGGAAAAGAATATATGTTCAGGATCAGTATATTTTAGTACTACATTTTTTCCCACCGTTTTCAAACTACCTTATGCATACAACAGGCGAGGCCTCAGAAATGATGGATGTAGCGAAAGGTAAACAAGAGCAAAGTGGAGTTCGTAAAATTAAATGTAAGCGACACGATACAACATAACCTGTACAGCCAAAAAATACCGCATATATATATATATATATATATATATATATAAAGTTTTTAGGAAGATGTTAGGGAAACGTCCATTGTACGAGCGTTATCTGCAGACACAAAGTAAACACAACTGTGGTAACGCAGTCACGATTACGAAGAAACCGACTGTTTGTATGAACGGCAAATACCCAACTCGAAAGTCGTTCCTTCAATCCACTAACATCAGGCAGATCATTATGTCATCCTCGGAACTTTTGCCAGTTCCATACACAATATTCCAAATTATGTGGTGGCTGCTTTCCTGCACATCCCTTTAAATTCATTATTCACTATCATTGAAACATTTGACGCCATGGAATCTTGAACTGGCGCCTCAAAGTTCTGGTTTCTGACAGCGGTGTCTGCTGGGATTTGACTCCCTCTCGTTAGATAAGTACTCGTAGTTCTTGACAGTTCGGAGGGTCGTTGTGTGTTCATATACACTGCCACCCAGTCCATTGCCCTTACTTGGAATGCTTGGTTCTGAAGATGGAGGTTACAAGACCCACTCGACCCACCGGGAGTAATGTACCAAGTGGCACGGAGTAACATCCCAGAAAATCTGTATGTTCACTGAGAGCGTCGATGAATACATTATGAACATAACCACTTTACAAATAATTTCCAAGCGTGGGGAAAATATGTGGCTGCCACTGTATATACAAAATATGTGGCTGCCACTGTATATACAAAATACAAAAATCAGCGTTTCCATCATAAAGCGGAAGTAAAAAAGTTACAGAATATAGAACCGCTTTTGACTGTCCGTAGGATTCCATCATAAAACCATCAACCACAAGACCTCAACACAAAAGAATGACATATTTGTCATATAGTTTCAGTCAGTAAACATATAATAATTGCAGGAAAAAAAAATGGTGAATATTTTCTATCATAATTCCTTTCGCCCTACTAACACATTTTTCTGCTGATATGACGTCAAGTCGTCCGATAGCAATTCAACCTTACGTCCTACATTCACTTTATTGTGTTATCTGACGGTTGCGTTTATTTCACACCTAAATGCCTTCGTTCGATGTACGATTAGGACTGGCCTTGACTTCACAATACAGGACAACAGTTGGTAAAAGTAACAATGACATTCATAAATAAATACAAGCATAACTGGCATAAGATCTGAGTACAAAATTAATGGACAGACGGTTGAAAGAGAACGAAATAAATAAAAGTTCTCCTATCTATAAAGTATTTCTGATCTATGAACCGGTTCATAATCGTCATTTTTTCTGCTCTCTGTGGGACGGCCTGCAAGAATGGAAAGAATGTGTGTAACAGACATGAATGTGTAATGCACAAGAAGAGTGGAAAAAAGGCTTCTACGACTTGGATATAAAGTGCGAAGCCTGGGTGCTTCTAGGTTTTGCATAGTTGTAGTTGATATCCACGAAGAATGTGCAGCTGCTTATGAAAATAGAAGGGAACATAAAAGAACGGAATGGAACGGAGAGGAGAGGAGAGGAAGAGAAATGAACACAAGAGGAGGACAAAGAAGAGAACAGAGCAGAAGGAAAGAGAATAGAAGAGAGGAGGAGAGGAAGCCAAATAAAAAAAGAGGCGTTGAATGTAATGGGATGAGAAGGGTGGGTGAATGTGACGTGGCAGAAGGGCTACGAGACTCTACTTTCTTATTTCCTTTATCGCGTTCTTTTTTGTTTGCCTCTGTTCTACGCAGCATTTCCAAGCTGAAGGTTCTACTTGAAGACCGAAAACGTCAGGTTAAAAGACGTCAAAAATTGGGCTCCGTTGCTGTCACGTATCCGGCGTGACTGGCAATGCTTGCTTCAATTCGACACGGACTCCACATCACAAACTCTGTCATATCTGAATCGAACCCTTATACGAAATTAATGCTGTGTCATCTGCGGCTACGTACTGAAGTTTCAAGAAATAAAGTATCCGTCTGACCGTCGGTAGATATTTATGAGTCGAAATAGCGTAACATCACAAAACATTTGGATCTTCATAAACGCCGCTTAGAGAACCTCAAATGTCACATTGTGGCATATCTCTCCCTCTCTCTCTCTCTCTCTCTCTGTCAGCGCGGAGAGAGACTCACAACTTCGTTAGCATCACAATTCGGAATACCGTGCAGAAGCTCTTGACTTTGTCCTTGTAGGTTTGTTTAACCTACGAATGTGTCACTAGAATTCTGGTACAGTGTTCGTTAATGAGGCCCTGTGCACCAAGGTCTATATTGTTTGTTCAATTTTTTGCCTTTATTGTATAAGGTGGAAGACTCAACAAAAGGATGGAAATTCTGCTGCTCCTTTGCTTGTCATTAAGCTGTCCTGCATTCAATTTGATTTCTGCTGTTGTTCTTTCCCGTTGTGTTGCAAATGTCCTGTCTACGTCAGTACAGTCCCAATAATAAGATATAATATTAATAATAATAATAATTATTATTATTATTAATATTATATCTTATACGATATGTATGTCTCCTGTCACAGGCACTTCTTCCTGGTACTTCTCTTGAACCAGCGGTGATCCCCACCACTCAGGCTTCAAGCTTCACACTGCAGTACTTTCCGTATTATGTGTGATGTTGCAAGTATAACTGTCTTTTGTAGTGAAACTATCGAGTGTTTTCCCGGTACAGTTTCCAAATTTCTATTTAAGCTTCTCGTTACTATTCCCGTGGCTCCAATTATTACTGGTACAATCATACATTTCAGGTTCCACATTCATTGTATCTCTATACACAAACTCTTGTATTTTAAATCCTTTTCCGCTTCCTTTTGCACAACATTTCTGTCTGCGAGTATTGCCACATCTATCGGTGTGCATGTTTTCTCTTTTTTGTTTTTAATTATTATATCTGGCCTATTTGCTATTATTATTATTATTAACTGAAATTGGGTTGCCCGGTGGCAGTGGTTATTTTACATGTATACAAAATATGAAATTGCTTACTAATAAAGTTAAGTCGGGAGGGCTACATGAGAAGCATGTAGTGGCAACTTGGTATCTTGGGAACCATCTCAGCATTTGCTTATAGACATAGGGAAACCAAGAAAAACCTGTGTCAAGGTGGCCGGTCGCAGGACCTTTCGAATACTGACTCCTAGCCAGCAGTCCGGCATCTAAAGTAAAAACAGCAATACACACATAGTACAGCAAATGCACGTAATATGAGAACAATACACACAATACAACTACAACAATACAAACAAGACAACTAACAACAATACACAGGACATCTTAAAATATATGTACAAAAGACAAACAACACCAGGGTAATAAAGTACTGTATAGTTTCCCGTATATTTTCCCACACAAACTGTACTCACGCTTTCACCCCAGCCCTTCACTTCTCACCACTTTACTACTCATATAAACTTTTCCCATAAAGTCTCGTTTTCACCCCCTTCCCTACACTGCACTTCACTTCACTTCACTTCATTTCACTTCCCTACACTTTTAGATGATTTTCACTTCATAAGATAGGCTGGGTGGATAAAACACTTCTTTGTCCTAACATTTAGCGCCGAGGGACATGCACTAGAAACTTACAGACTTGTAAAGTGAGATTTGGAGGAACAGCACAGCACAGATGCACGTTAGGTGTGCGGCAGTGATATTTCTTACTGGACTGGCTACGTGGTGCAGATTCTTCTTGAAAGCGTAAACCGTTACTCTGCTTTTTAAGATATTTCCCGCATGTTATAAAGCCAGGTGTTTCGTACCGAAAGACCCGATACTGGATTTCATCCTCAGCAAATGACAACTGGGAAAGACATGGTAACATTCTACAAAGATTTTTTTTCAACCAAAATGCTTTATGCATTTCCCCCGCCTTCATGTTTGCCACCTGTTAGCCAGTCTTGGCCTCATTGTTATAAGTGCACTATTAGTAAATACATGAAGAGATCACTTGGAAGACCCAGGCGTAGATGGGAGGATAATATTAACATTGATCTTCATGAAGTCTGACTGGAGGGCATGGACTGGATCGATATGGCTCACGATAGGGACGCGCGCGCTGAACACATATTTGTGTTTTGATTTTTCTACAACTTTTGCCTGAAACATTTCGCCATTCCAAGAAGAATTCAGTGAGATATTATCATAAATTTGCATATGTCTTCATGCAAAGTACCGGTTATTCTTGTCAGATTTTAATGAAACTTGAACTTTCTCGACACATTTTCGCCAAATACCATCAAAGTTCCTGAAAATCCGTCCAATGGGAGCCGAGTTCTTTCACACGCACGGAGGGTCAGATAGACAGGCGTGACGCAAGCTAATAGTAACATTATATAATTTTTCGAAAACGTGCGCCTGAAAAGGGCTAGATAAATAGGCACACTGGGAATGTTACTACATGATTCTCTTTTAATGGTTTCTTCATTAAAGTCTAGTAGTGTGTGGCAGAGGAAAACCAATCTACAAAATCAAGCACTTGGGCGTAAGGAAAATCAACACGAACGTTGGACATAGTCGGATAATGCAGTGAGTTAAGTCATTTCAGGAACTACTTAAACTGATCCTCACACTCATTTATCTCAGTTCAGCGTCGTAATTACTGAATAAGTTTAGGCTTATCATTCATATTAATTGAGTACTAAATGAAGGTAGAATTTTACGCTTTAATTTAAAAATTTTGGTTCTAAATTTTCATAAAAGTGCACTCGGAAATTTAAGTAAACGATATCCACGAGAAAATATACAAAAAAGCTAACTAAAGAATAAAGATGGCAAGAATTGTTCATCTAAAAATAAGGAAAAGATAAGTAAATAAATAAAAGAATAGATAATGAAGAAGTGCATAAATAAAAAGCGGTCATGATAATATAGGGGAAAAAAAGGAAGAAAGAAGCAGACAGTGTATAATTTAAATCAATAGTATTTTCTCTTCCATTCTTGTCTGTTTAAGTCTTGGATTAACACTACAAAGGCCAACTTCATAGCAAGCACAAATGAACATATACAACAGAAATATGCACAAACAAAACAATAAATTACTCAAAACACGCGGAGATAGAAAAGTGCCGTCTCAACAACCCCACACCATTTCACCACATTACGTTACACTCTTTCGTACGCATGTGGTATTTGGATAGTAATATAAAATAATAATAATAATAATAATAAAAATAAAATGATGATCGTCACCAAGATAAAACACTATAGTACTGTAGTACTGAATGTATAACAAAAGTAATACATAACGATAAATGTTTCGAAGATACGCCACAAAAGTATGACGTATATCGACACAGTACCTTTAGGGTCTTTACTATTTTATGTCCTTATGTTGAATGAATTACTTAGTAGTATAGGTTATATTGCACGTTATTATTATTATTATTATTATTATCATCATCATCATCGAATTTCTCACTTCTCAGGTTTTGCTGGGAAATATTCACCTATTCTGGGATGTAGTAATCAATAGGTTTAGGCTCGGTGGTCTTATTTGTAGTTTAAAAAGTTTCTTACAATTGAACATGTGCCAAGAATTACAGATTTTTGCAGTTGTGTGTATGTATTCTGGTGCAGGTTAAGTCTTGTTAGACTTTGTGATAGTGACTTTGGAATTACTCCCGTAGATGATATTACGATCGGGATCACTTGTGCTGCCTTTTGCTTCCACATAGCACATATTTGATTCGTCAGCTCTTGTTACTTGTTCTGTTTGCCAGTTATTGTTTTTGGAGAGATTATGTGTATTTGAGACAGCTATGTCTATCAAAAAGTTGTTCTTTGTTTTCTTGTTCATAAAAGTTATGTCAGATCGATTGAAAAGTATTGTTTTGTCCGTAAGTATGCTGCGATTCCAGTACAGCTTGAAATTTTCATTCTCCAGTACATTGGCTGGTGTGTAGTTATAATATGGACTTTCATCTTCAATTATTTCGGCTGCTTCTGCCAGTTATTATTATTATTATTATTTAGGCCGTTTTGAGGTTTTTCTCTAAAGCCAGTACGGTACAGGGAAACCTGAAGACGAACTACTGAACTTGAAATATGTTGTTTTAAGACCATTTATTATGATTGCTAAAATTATATTTATAGATAATAATAAAAATATATTGTTGTGCAAATAGCCTATGCTTCTATTTATTTCTTTAAACTCGACTTATCATAGCGGTGTTGATTAATACTCAGGTCGAATGTTAAACATCATCAGCATTAATTAGTTCAAAAAGCGCTACAGAACGTAACATCAAATAAGAACAGAGTCATCTTTTTTGAGACTCTTATAAACTACCAGACTGCAACTGCAGCTACACACATCACATTATTATTAACGTAATTCTAAATAAATGCAGTTAAACTTAACAAATATACATTATATTGTCTTATGGCGAACAGTCGCCTGCTTTTTGCGGCTCAAGTACTTTTCTCAAGGCAAATCCAACACAAAGGATAAGAAACATGTGCTTCATTCTCCCTGAAGATGGCTTATTTAAGACGAAAATGTATGAGAGATAATCATTAATGGTATGTATATTTAGTTGAAATTGTATGAATATAGCGCTTAATAAACGCAACATGAATAAAATAACGACCTAGAATAATATAAACAGCCAACTAGATGCAACAATAACATATTTTATTGATAATTACAATCAGCTCAACATGTTTCGGGCGATAATTTCGCCCATCCTCAGGAGCATTAGACTATGTTTTTAGCTTGTGGTATAATGCACCGGCGATGCTGCCTGCTGGTGTCAAGGATGAGTTATCACCAGCAGGCAGCATCGCCGGTGCATTATACCACAAGCTGTAAACACAGTCTAGTGCTCCAGAGGATGGGCGAAATTATCGCTCAAACATGTTGACCTGATTGTAATTATCAATAAGATCTGTTATTGTTGCATCTAGTTGGCTCTTTATATTGTTGTATTATTGTAAACTGAAGACGTATAACTCATTTTACATTTCACTGCTGA
>Ga0123354_10020364_pt1 | contig 10435 bp, 3 predicted proteins | sample TergutLab28metaG_2_FD_97872 | JGI IMG/M metagenome (GOLD analysis project Ga0123354, IMG submission 97872) | Labiotermes labralis P4 segment gut microbial communities from Petit-Saut dam, French Guiana - Lab288 P4 | ecosystem: Host-associated > Arthropoda: Insects > Digestive system > Gut ...
AAAGGCAACCATTCGGGGTCCGATTAGTTAGGACCTGTCCCCCCCCCCGTCTCGTCGGCACTGACCCTTGCCAATCGGTGCATAAGAGTAATCCAAATTTGACGTTGCTATCGGCGTACTTCACTCTTTGATGAGCGTGTTAAATAAATAAGTTAATATATTGCTTAATTTATTTTCATTCTTTTCTGTTGAGATATCTTTCTCTTCTTCTTAAAGATGTTGCCATTTCCCTAAATACGCCACTGACTAACCAGACTGATCGCTTGAAACTCAAATTAAGAACCCCAGCTTTAACTGTTTATAGGACTGTGTTAGTTTCGTCAAAAGCTTATCTACCGAAAAGCAGGCAGTGTAACCATAGTGATAGCTAAGTGTATTGAAAAATGCAAGTCGCGTTTATAATCGCACTTTACCAGAATCAACTCAAAAGTTTAAAGAACACTATCATATAATTCTGCAGTAAAATAAACTTTTGGACATTACGGATGATGATTGTTTCACTGCTAATCTTAAGATCCACTCCTGATGGTTCCCTCGTTATTTGTAAAAAGGTTAGAAATAATTAGGTATTCGTAGAAGATGTCCCTGATCACAGAAGTAATAAAAAATTTACCATTTACTTAGAGCGCGAGAGACAGACACTTTTCTATCTCTAAAAACCATGGCAAATTTCTTCCCGGTGATCAGTAGGTCTTATTCTTCCTGTGGAACAGAATAGTTATTAGTGACATCAGGTTTCCATACACACAGACACTACAACTATGTACTATTAAATTAGCCAAGATTTAAGAAGATTCTAAGAGCCTGTGTGTTTCGCATTTTCAGTGTCTATACTAAGCCGCCAACGAAGTTAATTTCTACACTTCTTATATTTTGTTTCCTACCTCCAAACATTATTTTATTTCTTCCAGCAGTCCCTTAAATTATGCTGCACGTAGGCTATATGAAATCAACAGCTGTAATGTCTTTAGAATGTTTCTATCATAAAATAAAAGAAGCAGAATATGGGACAACCAGCATGAATGAATAAATATTCAAGAAGATTATATAGATTATTTCCTTTTTCAGTGTTCAACTTTTTTGGGTTGTTGAAAGTAATATCTTACACACAGGTCTCAATTCCTGATTTCACTTATCTGACGTAGTATTATTTTCATTTCCAATGCAGATCCGATATTAGACAATTCTAATTGTAGTATATTAAAACCACGTACGCCTATTAGCAACATTAACAGACATGTCTGTACGAACATTGTTTCTTCAAGGGGGGAGCTGAGGGAATGAAGTTTATTACTATCCAGAAAGGAAATCTTTGCCTACAGCCAATAAGAAGAAGCTCCAGGCAGGACTTACGAGGTCTACTTTCCTATTTCACAAACTGTTAGTTCTAAAAGTGACTCTGTAGCTAATCATTTACCCATATTAATATAACTTCTTAATTCAACAATTATATACTTGGGTATAATGTTGGACTTGAGAAAATTTATACTCTGCTTCATTCTTCCCGTGCAGTATTTTGTGTTGCACTAATCAGTAAAGAGTGTTATTTTCTCTATTTTTATTAAAATTGTTACCACTGCCATTCTGGAAATAAATCAACAACCCACTTAAATAGGCGCAATTTCATCGTATATGACACTTCAAATACTCGCTCTGTCAGCTAGCTCTAATTGTTCAGTCTTAAGCAACATTTTGTAGGAAATATATCATATTTATTACATATTTGACATAAAATGTTTACTCCTCTATTTCATATGTTTATTAATTATCGCTGTCAAAATGAAGCCAAATGAAAACTTTCGGCAACCATTATTTTGTGGTGTAAAAATCTACAGATAAAATCTCATACCTTTTCATATTTTTCGAACATATACATATTACTGTATATTATTTTAGGATCCTCTGTTTCCTGAGCCAAATCTGTAGTTCGCACATTCGTCATTTCATTATTACTGTTCGTACGCGTAAGTACTCTTTGGGGTGGTATGCTGTGAAATATGTTTCATGTTAATTTTGTTAAAATAATTCAAATATCTCTAAAATTAAAAAAGGTAAAAACACACAACCGAGCTCTCATAAGCCCCTTTTTCCTCTGGAAATGAAAGTAAAAATACATTCAAATGCGGACAAAATGACAAGGATTAAAATTACAAAAAGAAATAACTTTATAATATTTTAACATCGCGAACTACAAAATTTTTATACCTTACGTGAATTTAAATTTTATATTAGTCAATAATTTTATATTTTAATACCAGTGTTCCACAATATCTCTCACCAGAAGGGGAAATTTAGCTAAATGTTAGAAACTGATGGACACATTATTGCTACGGAATCCAGAAGTACGCTTTCTTAAAAACAGAACGCAGCAATGCTGCTTCGCTTGTTACAAAGCATTAGGGGCAAGGAAGCAAAATTCCATGCTCAGAACCCAGTGTTATATGCAGTAAAATGATTTGTGTCTTCATAAGCCCCTTTTAGTTTCATGACACAGTATTCGAAATAAATTACAGGCTACCTACATGTGTACAGACAAGTACAAAATAAAAAAATTCCTTCGTTCTAAGAAACAAGTTTTAAACCTCCAGATCACAAACCCTTGTTAATAATATCAAAAGCCCTTATCAATAATATTTCAAAAATATTATTCGCCACGAAAACATATCGGTCCTGAAATGCAGATTGGTATGAATAATTTCATGAATATTATGGTTCTTGTATTTTATAAACCAGAACAGACATAAAATGTTCATTGGCATTACATGCCAAGCTATCGACTGATGAAGCAGAATAGGCGCATAGCGGCTGCTGTGCTCTGCATGTTTAATTTTAGATGAAGTTCCATGAAGAACAAGTCTTATGCATGCAGCATATGCTATTTAGAACTAAGGTTTCTCTATGGAGACAGCGGTAAATAAGCTTACCTCCTGCTTCTTGATCAGCGCTCGGTACTGTTCTTCAGGCCGTTTCCTTGTGAAAAATCCACACTAAAGAGGACAAAACAGATAAATTAATGTGTAGAAAAAGCGAAAGTACTAATAATTATCAGTTATTTTACCATCAAGTTTGACGCCCAAACATTCTAAATTATCCCAAAATTAATTTCTGTGTACCGCATACAACTCAGAAAGAAACAGTGATTATTTCCTTGTCTATTCCTGACTGGTTTTTCTGACGACGAAGGAGTGTAATTTCTGTTCGGCAAGAACTTAATTCTTAAGCATAAATAAAAATATTTTCTGTGTTAAAACATTAGTGTTTCTGAAATATAGCTGGAGAAAAATCAATTACATATTTAGTGGATACACAGGATTTCTCCAATTAGATTATTAATGTAGACGAATGGTGAAGTGTCAGCTATTTAGAGAACTAAGGAAGCTAACTTCGCATTTGTCTATTTTACCTTTGGCGTTATTTCAAATACTACTTTCCATCAAAGGTTTTGATACGTTTACGGGATAACATATCGTTAATAATTTTAAACGCGATGAAGGAACAGTCAAACTATACAAATCTTTGAGCATGCTGCAGGATAGCTCAGAAAGTAAAGATACTAGCTGGTCCAGAAAAAGTTTAAGCGGCATGAAACCGACTGTTTTATTCGAAGTCCAGACGGCTCTGAGAAGAATCTAGCCTAGTGTGTGAGAAATGAGACGCTTTTACTCAGCCGCAACCCTGATATCTCAGTTCACATCCATTTTATCAGTAGGTTTCCGGGTTTGTACATTAGCAGCAGGGAATAGTTCGCATGTTAATACAGACTAGCTATACGTAAATGTTGCGGCTGAATTAATGAGATCCCTATTGTAAGATAGCAAAAATTTCATTAGCAAGTCTGGTGTGATCACGGACATGATACTTATATATAAATAGATAATTGATACAAAAAATATGTACATTGCAGCTTTGCGTTGAATCCAACAGTTACAATCGACGAGGGGGGGGGGTCCTTTTAATGGAAAAGATTCTTAAACTAGCTGAATATTTAATTTTTCAGATTTTCTCAGGTTTTTACACTCTAAATTGTACAGCAGTAATGTTAAAAGTATCAGGCTTCACCCATTTCAAAAATTAAACTTGAATATGTGAAGGCTTATATATTTTGATGGAGCAGAATTTTCATTTTGAGGGAGAAAAAATCTTGGAACTGTCACACTAAGGAATTTCCACCTGCTACACCGATGCGTGACTACCAATAATTCACATGGCCAATAATTTATGCAGTGTTACCTTCCAGAGGATTAGAATGATGATGATGAGTAACAGCAAAGCGCCTCCAATAGCCCAGCCGAGTATGGCAAATTCGAATTGAGCTCCCAGTATCTTCCCGCGAAGTACAGTAACTACATCTCTCTCGTCAGCACTGAAAAATAGACATTTTACTTCAGTTAGTGGAACAACTTTGAGTCACTCTTACTGTTGATGCTTACAGGGTGCAGAAATTCCGTTACACTTAGTGAGAAACTGATATTTCAAATTATCCAGACATCCTGTGCTCGAGAAGAGCTTAAAGGAAACATTTGACGTGTTAGCACTCCGTACAGCATGCGCAGTATTCTGAGCTATCACAACATACATTTAGCAGAAATTTATACAATTTCTATAATCGTCTAAGAGATCAGAGAGCCGTAAAAGCCAGAATATTCTAATATTCAAAACGACCATAGTTCGAACCTGAAATCTTACATGCAATGTAAATACCTTTCTAACAAATTAGGTTAAATTTATTTCTTTAAGACGTAGTTAAATCTGAAATCAGTCTCGTATAATATCGTGGACTGACAAAAATTACTGGAATGCTTGAGGAAATTGTGGTCGACAATAATTTAGATGAATATTTTTTAAGCTGAGATTAGAAGGCCATGTATGTACAAGGGATAAAGACGTGTGGCCTAGTGTAGTAGCATAAAAAGACAGTGCGAAGAGTGATAATAGAACCTAGCAGAAGCTGAAAGGAATGTTCTGAAGTGGGTACAAACAACTAAACGGTAAGGACAATAGAAAAGTTTGGCGAAATTCGAACTCCATTACCAGAAACAATAATGTTAATTCAGGAAGGAATGATGAGGAAACAACTGCTCCAAATAACAATGAAACAAAAAAACTGCTGCGACTTTTAAATGGAATATATGAGGTATAGAAGGCTAATATTAAATCTTGAATGGTTACCGGTAGGAAATATGCACTGAAATTTTTATCTTATTCTTGAAATCACTTACAGCTCGGTACATGTGGACAGGCTGCATTAGGCACAAAACAATGTCTTAACCTAGATATAAAAAAGCGCCAATTGTTTAAATATCCACCCACCTGTTTTTCTGCGTTTGCTGCACGTTCTTGGGATCTGTGATTTTGACTTTTCCAGTTGTAGTGAAGGTAATGACCCTCATGCTTCCCAGGACACGTTCTATAATAAGTCCGGTTCTGTATTAAATTCCGAATTAAATATTTATGAAGAGGATATCTACTGTCTGTTGCAGTTGTTAATTCAATGACACTATTCGTGTGCAAATGTATAATCAAACTCAAACTTATTTAAAATTAAATTTTTCACTACGTCATCAGTAGTAATTGTGTTTTACCCGCTAAATATAACTTTAAATTATGCGGCATTAAATATTTTGATTCAGTTTGTTGACTTACGTTCTTCCGCTTGAATATATATCTTGGTACATTTAGAATAATTTACGCAGTGTATTTGTATATAATTCTGAATATTAATTTCTTACTTCATTTAATATATAATGTCGGTTAAAAAATCCCGATTGTATCAGGTATTTCTTTCTGTAAAACCCCTTCCTGTATTCAAAATATTCACAGATTTTAATAGGTTTATTATGTAACTTATGCCATTACAGGATACTGAATCCCCTTTCTCTTTGATTCTTGCAACCGCCCATGGCCTACTTACGCCCTAACGTATCTTAACAAGAGTAGTGTCACTCAGAATTCTTGTAATATAATGTCTGGTAATAAATTCTCGAAAAATGGGCCCTTGAAACCAAAATGAATTTTAAAATGCAGTCAATAATCTGGCGGCCGGATGGCGTATTTATTATATTCAGGTGTTTTGTAAATTGATAGTGAATCGTGTGAGCTTCACTGTGCTGCTGAATTACAACATTCCTAAAAATTCTGCTTGTTATATTGCTACCGTTAACAATCACAGACTTGAGAGTATGCTGTAGAGGTAGAGGTGTCAAACTGATTTTTATTATCCACGTTACTACTTTCTTTTCCGAATCACCTGTTATCCTAAATGTTGTTTATGTACTCTCATCTTCCGCCAGAAGAATGCTTAGATAGTATTCTACTAGGACGTAACTGTCTTCTTCCAAATAATTAGTAACTTACCAACCAAAAATTAACCTACTATCGACACCCTGTATTAAAAGATGCTGACAGAATCATAAAAGAAAACACAAAAAGAAAGAAAAAATTCGAGGCTGCCGACAATTTTGGCGTTGATATATTTCCTACTTAACTTACCTTTTCCACGATTTACTTAAAATAAAGCAATATTAATGAGGGAAAAACTATACCGTAACAATTTCAATGATCAATCAACAATAAAAATATGTAACCATAGTAAGATTGGATCTTATCGCTATTAATTATTTAGGCCTACGATTGTTTGATTTTAAATGCTCATTTTCTCAAGTCTGCTTCTCTTATCAGACATCAAAATATAAGCATTTTACCCCTCCATATATTCCTCTTTACCCCTTAAATATTCTTTCTAATGTCCGTGAAGGACGAAGTAAATTATTATGTGTGGGTCTAAAGAAGTCGCACCTTGACAACACCGTACGGACTTGTAAACTCACCCAAATCCTCGGTGGTAGCAGACATGCTGAAAGAGACGTAGGGCCTGGACCTAATTCCTATCGGTCCGTGCAGCTTACAGCTTAGAGTGATGCAAGTTGTGTCTGGATTCTTACAGTCAATTAAAACGTTTCCTTCAGTTGGTTGTGCCGGCTCTGGTCCGGGTAAGTTGGTTGTATCATTTATAATTCCGGACCTGTATGCGTCTTCAGGCTTCGACGCGTTGCTACCTTCTGTAGTGTCTGCAAATGTCGATGTGTTATCACTTATTCTAGTGTCTCCATTTTCCCAAATTTCACCACTCTCTGTAGTATCCGAAAATTCCGGTGAGGTCGTATCATTGAAATCGATTTGTTCAGTGGTGTTTATCCGTTTAGATTTAGTACCCAGATTGAAGAATTTTACAGGTCTCACTAAGCCGGTATCAGATCTCTCACATGTTATGCGTTTCTCATCATTTGACATCTAGAAAGAAAAGAGAAAATTCTTGCAGCCTAAAATGTTTAAGTATGTTATTTAACGACGTCTCCAGCTGCTATGAGTACACAGCGGCGGTGATTTATTCGTTAATATGGAGCATTTATTAATTATAGAGATGGAGGAAACCGAAGTACTAGGATAAAAACAAGCCCAAATGCCATTTTTTCCACCAACAACGCCACGTGAAATGGCCTGGAAATGGACACGAGTCTCGGCCGTGGGGTATAACTCTGTTGCCTTAATGGGCATTTGGTCTCTCGTATTATTCCTTTAAAGTACAAACAGTAACGACAAATTAAATGAAGGTCAAAATTCGCGAAATATGCGAAGTAGTGCAACACTTCGAGCATTTTCCCGAGCCAAGAAGATTAATGGTTAAAACCCTTCCTTCGTACTCAGTAGGGAATCGTTCTGAATATCTGCTAGACTGATAAGATTTTTAGTGATTTTTCTTAGCTCATTTACACAAATGACGGCATAGAACAAGTTTAAAACCTTGCGAACCTTTGAAGCCACCGGCCGCTTTCCTCAGGAATGTGTCCACTTACCTTTACTTATCGCTGTACGAACTTCAAAACTCACTCACTCTGCATCATCGCCCTCCGTTCATAATCGATCCGATATAACTTAACATCAGCTGCTCACACAATGTCTATAACTGACTCACCAAAAAGCAAAATACTAAGCAATTACTTGCCGATCATTGAACCACCTTTAAAATGCGCACTGATATATGATTTGAACTTTGTATCTATCTTACTTACAGGGAATAAACATAAGATGTCGTCCGCAGAATATTCGATCTTCTAGAATAAAATATAATATAATATAATATGGAGTGCTGACTTGTATAGTACACTTGTATTTTAAAATACTGAGAACAAATGCTCTAAGGGCTTGCTCCCACGTGCATACGACAACAAGGATGAAAATGTCAAAATAACTTTGAAAACATGACCCAATTAGGTAGCCCTAATCTGTATTCAGTGAGTGTCCATTTTCTTATTCGCATTACAAAATTCAAATTTCTCAACAGATTCATAATTATTTCGGATTAGAATGTTTAACAGTCCAAGTTGACGGATTGGAAAACAAAGAGTAATGAATAATTTTTATTCATAATAATGATAAAAGATATTCAAAAAAAGAGAAATAATTATACTGATTGTATTTAAGAGAAGATTGCATTATTGATCGTGAAAAAATCCGTAACAGAGAATATTCTAAGTATAAATTTTTCCATTATTTAATGCATTTCTTCCACGTGTTGTTTCTGTCGATATTTTGATACTGTTACCACTCAGGCACGTGGCATGGTAACGTAAATGTGTAACTGTCCGCCACAAGAAAATCAGGCTCTTTAAGGTAAATCCCAACATTTTCGATTTTCTGCCCATCCGATTTGTTTAAAGTCTGCGAATTTTGATGCATTGGGAGATCATTCAAATTTTGACAGAATCCCTGTATCTCTTAAGCCGATGCCTAGCTGTTCAGATTTGTAAATTTAACGAAAGTTCATCTTCTTTCCCAGTCATTATTCATGTTCCTGTGTATAAAAAAGGTAAATCAGTCCCATTACAGGCCCGAGGTGCCCAGAGGGTTCCAGATTACGTGACAGCGGCACAGGATGATGGTAAGGTTGTCAGCCTTACGCACCGGTCGCTTATTACCCCCCGGAAGTATTACTGGTACTAATTTCTTTTAGATGCTGAGTCGACCCCAGGGCCAATGACACAATCTGGAATCGAATCCGATTTGTAGCACAGCGCCTTAACCACTGTGCTATCGCGGTCACCCTTCCTGTGTATACGTAAACAAATATACTAACCTTAAAGTCATAAATCCGAATGAAGTGTTGGACTCCCGCATATGAGACGGGAATTTTGATTTCGAGTAACACCTTGTTCACAGGACTTGGTCCGAAGTTCGTTAACTGCAAAAAATCATCACAATTAACCTTTTGATGTCCAATGTCAACTATAGTGGTCGTACCGCACCGTTAACCTCTAAAGCTGCATTTTATATATTTATTCAACAAATATAGGTACTGAATATTTTAAACATGGTGTATACTCTCCGTTTTTTCTCTTCAAAATGCAGTTTGTTTCATAATTCTGACATATTTGGTTCCTGTATTATACACATTTTATATACAGGTGTGCTAAAATTTAAAAAAATAATTCCGGCGCCAAAAGGTTAATACAACCGATTTAAACAGTATTCTGACAAGTGTGTATCCATCCTATGCTTTGAAAATTAAACACTTAATAATTAATAGTAATGACACCTAGTCTACCCAAAGGCGAGAAAGATCTCCGAAGTTGAATGTAAGTGTAGCCAAAAAAAAAGTTCCATTCTTTTAACGGAAACCGGATAGAGTTCCATTAGGACAAGTATCATGCAGCCGTGCACTCATGCAATAATTCGCAAGATCTAAATCGCTCTTCGATATCTGTGGTCACGCTGTAACAGCCAACAACAAATGTATATGTGGTACTCTTACATTGTCATACAAAACACACAAATGTTCCTAGTAACCACGTCTTGTTATTCGATATATTTTGAAGGTCTGAGACTATTTCGCTGTTCACGGGACGTGATGTCCCTTATAGGATTATTTACTAATATGTGTTTTAAGTGAACCGAGATAAAATTTATAAACTAAATTTAGAATGAGAACTTGATCTTGTGTTCTTTCTCTCAACAGTATTTATGATTATGCAACTGCAGCAAAGATTTTTGTACACTTATGTTTATTTGACTGTGCATCATTGTGATAGTTGAAGAATAAAAGACCAACTTGATGTCACTTGTTATTTTATTTCACTTCTTATGTGCTCAACATGTTTCGGACATTAATATATCCATCATCAGGAGCTTGCGACTATTCTGTTGAAATACCACATTGGTTGTATTGTTCTTGGTTCGATGTGTGTTGGAGTTTCGGTGTGGTTGGGTTGGGGCGGTATCCGTGTTGCAGGCTGAAGCACAGCACAAGAACAATACAACCAATGTGGTAATTCAACAGAATAGTCGCAAGCTCCTGATGATGGATATATTAATGTCCGAAACATGTTGAGCACATAAGAAGTGAAATAAAATAACAAGTGACATCAAGTTGGTCTTTTAT
>Ga0123354_10020365_pt1 | contig 10435 bp, 5 predicted proteins | sample TergutLab28metaG_2_FD_97872 | JGI IMG/M metagenome (GOLD analysis project Ga0123354, IMG submission 97872) | Labiotermes labralis P4 segment gut microbial communities from Petit-Saut dam, French Guiana - Lab288 P4 | ecosystem: Host-associated > Arthropoda: Insects > Digestive system > Gut ...
CAACACCCTATTAGTACAATGAAGTTAATCAGTGACTATTTTAAATGTGACTTTAGCAAGGAAAATATAGCTCCCTGATGATTGTCTTAGGACCGAAACATGTCGGAGCAGTTTTAGTGTTTTAATGTGTAACTTTTACATAAGTGCATTAGTTGATGCATTAATTGAATATCTAAATGTTAAATTGAGGATAATATTAAAAATGTTTATTTCTATATTCGGCGTGACAGTATGTGCTGTATTTATTAGGTTCAGAATAGGCTCGAATGGCTGGCCGTTTGAACATGGTAACAGCTGTTGATGTATCAATAATCTGGGAGTTTTTAACCATATTAAAGACAACCAGCTTCTTAGCAAAGGCTCTCCTACGTGGAGTTATTCAGTGTTCATTTATTAATCTGTTATTCCTCCAGATCACATCAAACTTTTCTTCATCATCGTCGTCATCATCATTATCTAAAACACATTTGGACCCTACATTGACCATTTCACCGTCCTTTCATGTAATAGTCCGCAAACAAGCGTAGTTTATTTCTTGTTCTAGGCAAAATGTAGGCCTAGTCCATCACTGATTTGAAGTTACTTTCCCTCAATATTCTTTCAGCGTAGGATATTCATCCACATATATTTACTGCCGTGTTGTGCATAATGCGAATTTTATCTTCTTTTATCCGGAATGGCTCTTTACTTTGTCGTATTTCTTTTTTTTATGGTTTGTCACGTTACTCTCATCTCAGCAGTTGTGTTTCGCGGTCAGAATTATTTTTTCTCGCATTTCCTTACCAAGGAGTAGAGTTTCGAGAGTTAAAATATGATAGGTTTACAGGCTTGTGGTTTCATATAGTCTGATTATTAAAAGCATTCTGCATTCTGAGTGTCGCTGTAATTTAATTTGGTCCGAAGAAGAGTTCCGTCACGTCGACCCAACGAAATAGCCAAAACAACTGTTGAAATGATTCCGTTTGAAATGCTGCTGTTCTGCTTAGGGATGATAATTTCCTATTTCACTCATTTTCCATTCCTCGTACGCAGTCCTCAGCTGTTGAAAACTTCCGCCATGCAGAGAGACAAGACAGACAGACAGACAGATAGTGCAAGTGAACCACTCAGCAGCCGTGTTCAATTTGACTTCTGACGTTAACAGTTGAGTGTAAAAGTAACACATCACACACGAAATTAAGCTGTATTTGTGTTCTATAAAGAATGAATATACATTTATCTTCAGTTAATTCGAAATGCCCCAGAATTTTCTTTCTCTGTCTTAAATCTTTCTGTATCCACGGTTTTATTTGTGTCGTCCTGTGGTTTTTAGAATGACATATGCGAAAGCTTATACTCTTAGAGCATAAAGTGGTGCATGTATTGTCGTATTTCATTACTACATACATTATTTTATTTGACCAATATTGTTTGTCACTTTCTCTCGGCTAGCTTCCACGTAAACACATGCCGTTGAGTGTTCCGCCCACACCTGCGTCGAAATAGCGGTGGGAAGTTGCAGATGATATTAATCACATGAACACCGTGTGTGAGCTACCACACAAATTAGAACACATTTCACTGTAATATAAATAACGTGTGGCGTGATATTGCTCATGAAACAGCAAATGGTCCTAACTCAGATGAATAAATAAGGAAAAAGAAGTGATCGGTTATCTTCCAAACAACTTGTCAAAGATACCTTCGTATGTTTCTGTAATCCAACTGCATTCGTCTAACCACTCCGGCCTTCGAAAGGATGCAAAGAATATTTTATAGCAAGTTAACACACTGATCAGTGAGTGAACTGTCAGTTCAGTCAACAGAATGTCCAGCACTTCACCCACCAACAGAGTTGTACAGATCGTATTGTGTTGGAACATTATTATATCTGACATATTGCATCATCACTCTTCAGTCACACTGCTTCGCGTAACAACAGCCCAGCCCTTGCCGCTATTTAAATTTTCCATGAGCCGGGGTCCACGTCTTTTATTTCAGTGTATTTCAGTTAACATTAGGCTTTTAATAACTATGTTTCAAGAAGAAGCTGTAAGTGTTTACCGTCGTCTCCGTTACTAGCGTCACATGAAGCGTGCAAATTATTAATTGTGCGTCGAAATTTTATGGTTCAGCTAGCCGACTGGTAGTGACTAGCGACAGTTGTCACATAAAATAATGACCCTGTATATTCAGCCTGAGAATTAACTGCCACTTCACCAAAATGCTAAGCACTACAAATTGTGGTACGGTTACAGTCGATGAAGTAGCTATCATGCTAAGTAGATCGATTAGTTACCATTTAACTCAGCTGCAAAGATCACTTTGTGTTACGGTTTCAGTCGATAGATTGCCTAACAGTTCACTCTTCTTTCAACTACGAACACACAAGAAGTAATTCGCGTCACCTTTTGTTCTATTCCTATTATTCCTATATCTACCGATCAAGTAACAGTGCTTATTCCGGCCTTAAAATTCCTGTCCAGCATCTTTGTTCTCCGTCTTACTCTTCTTATAATTTAATTATCTTCAGACACATACAGTGCACTTTGTAGTTGGGCGGGGGGGGGGGGAGATTGCACAGATAAATAAAAAACCACGGAAAATCCGAAACATATACTCTATTGAGAAATAAAATAATTCATTATTTACGTAATAATAACGTAAGCTAATTGTTGTGTACCGGGATAGCTCAGTCGGTATAGCCACTCGCTGCGGGATGGGTGGTCTGGTGATCGGATCTCGGTAGGGGGCTGGAAATTCCGCACATTTCTAGACCAGCAGTGGGGGACCCACACAGCTTTCTGTAAAAAGGGTACCGCGTTTCCTTCCCGGAGTTTAAGCAGCCTGGGCGTGGCATCCACCACCCAACCCCATCTGGCACTGAGGTTAAAGAAAGAGTAAAACTGTACCTCTACTACCCCTCTGGGCCTTCGTGGCCTCTTTTAGGACGAAATTTACTTTTACTTTACGGTTATTGTTTACGTAAGCAGTCCGTGATTTTTGTTTCTAATGAGGTTTGTGTTTGAGCACTCGACGCTAAATCACTTTACTTCCCAACTTCTATGATCGTGCACAAAAAATCGGCAAACCAGACGGGCCGCGCACGGATACTCGAGAGGTCTCTACATCGTAACCCAATGTGTCTACGCAGTGTTTAATCGAGAGTACTCTACATCGTAACCCAATGTGTCTATGCAGTGTTTCATTTTTTGCTCTGTGTGTGATAATGTATAAAAACGTTTTATTGTGCATCACGATGGAGTGGTTACTAGTTGTGCTGCTTGGTATTCTGACTGAGCTAAGTAATGTCCATGTGACTCACACTTTTCGTTAGCTCACTGTGTCTCTCTGTTCATATGCTGTGATGTTTTCTTATATTTGGACATGATAGCTTCCTTCTGCACTCCTACCTGGTGTTTGGCAGTACACAGTACGAGCTACCGATACTTACTTGCTTACTTACGTACTTACTCCATGGAGCAGAGTCCTTCTTCAGAAGCTAACCGGTTTGCAGTCAAGAAATTCCCCGCATTTTATGGAACCGAATGTTCATTACCTCATTCACAAGTGCCTGCAAACTGTACCTATCCTAAGCCAGCTCGATCCAGTACATACCCCCACATCCATCTTCCTAAAGATTCATCTTAATATTATCCTCCCATCTACACCTGGGTCTCCAAAGTGGTCTTTTTTCCTCAAGTTTTACCACCAAAACCCTGTACACGCCTCTCCTCTCCCCATACGCGCTACATTCCCCGTCCATCTCATTCTTCACGATTTTGTCACCGGAACAATATTGGGTGAGAAGTACAGATCATTAAGCTCTTCATTATGTAGTTTTCTCCACTACCTTGTTACCTCGTCCCTCTTAGGGCCAAATATTCTACTCAACACCCTCAGCACGAGCTACCGAAATAATCCTCAAATAAACGTAAATTCTGAAATCCTCATCAGCGATAGACATCGATGAAGGACCGACAATAAGCCGGAAACCCACATAGGACAGCTGCAACGATAGACACCTACGCGAGCTTTGCATCCCCAGCTAGCGCATACCCACATCACAGAAACCCCCAACCCCACAGCAAAGTCTCTTAATAGTAATAATAATAATACCACAGAGGATGAGATCTCACCATCGTGACATAACAGCATAAATCTTATAAAGCACTAATACTCTTTCGAAGGAAAATCTGATGATGGCCGGAGTGGGCCGAAACATGTAGTTGTTATCATCTTCTAATAAACATCATTAGATAAAATTGTTGCGTTATTGACTAAATACCTGTACCTATTTAAACGTAAATAAGTAATTTAGGGGAATAGATGATTGGCTGCACTCATTCTTATCCTCGACACCAGGTGGAGGTGAGAGGTTAACTTGACGCCCTTGTCGCTGAACGTACAGGAAAAAACGCCGGTACACATTAATTGGGAGGCTGGGTGAGCTCCAGTGTCGATCTTGAATTTTCGGAGGAAAGTCTCTTCCCCGTACCGGAGTTCGTACCTTGGACCGTGCAGCCAGTAGCCAGGACACTATACTGACTGAGCTACTCCTACTCCTAAATAAAAATTTAAAATGTTCAAATAATTTGTCGAAATTGAGTTTCTTCTCACATACAGCCCTTCCACATAATTGTTATTGTTCTTTTCGTGTCTCTTAATTTATATGTTTTCTGCCTGTGGACATATTAGATTTCTTAACCGTTTAACTTCACATGGGTGATAACACAGTACCCTGTATAACACAGCACCCTGTATCTCCATTTAATATAGTCTCACGTATTCACAGTGACTTTTTCTTTCATTCAATGAACTTTTTTTTTCAGATTTTCCACTTGCAGTGTAAGTACGAGGGTCAGTGTTAAAACAAATTCGCATTGCATATAACTTCGTACCTAAAGAACCTGTTCCGACTGTGATTAAATGGGGGAAATTCGTTGTCAAGGGATTATCATAAATTTCCCGCTGAACCGAATTTTGGGAGTCACAAATTAAAAAATTGTGATGGTGATGATAATGATGATGACGATCCCTTGGATTGAAACACGTAGGAATAAGCAATGTGGTATTATAATATAACTATATGAAGAAAAACACTGTGCATATTTTTTGGAGGGGGGGGGGTGGTTAAGTGTTGTGAAATTGTTATCGAAAGTGCATGGAACGAACAATGTAAAATTTCAAACAAGACCGCGACGTGGGAACATTAGCGACAAGGTGGCTGATAACGCAGGACACGGATTCTACAGAGTATAGACAAGCTCTTCCCACGATAAGAAAAATTCCTCAGTGTTGGCGTGGAATATATAGAAAAGTTGTGTGGTAGCTGTACAAATGAAGTTTTCTTATGCGTTGAATTGCATATGCATTCGAAATTCGTTTTCTGACCGACACCGACACATTAAAGCGTCTCACACAATTCTGTTTCACATAATGTGTGGGTATGCCTTTTGTTTGCCCTCATACCGTGTGTAATTTTATTGTGCTATTTGTTTAAATTTTTCTCATACCGTGCATTTCCTAAAATCAATATATTTTCCAACAAATCTACTTCGTAATGTAACACAGGTAATACATATAAAAACTGCTACATGTTTCGGCATTCAGATGCCGTCCTCAGGGAGTTACTATAACAAAGATGAACGAGCCATCTAGCAAATTGCTTGCAAATTTGTGTTTTATTTATAGCTATAAGCTTCATTAAAATATACATTAAAATGTGTATTTTAACAACTATTATTTCAATTAAGCTTGTATATACACCTTTGTTACGGTAACTCCCTGAGGATGACACCTGAGTGCAGAAACATTAAGAAGTGTTTATATGTGTTAACTGCGTTACATGACGAAGTGAATTAGTTGGAAAATACATTGATTTATTGTGCTATGTACTTCCTGAACAGCTGACAAGCGCTTGCATGTTGAAGATATTTCTACCATGCATGAACTTGAGAGGTTATTACCATATTCACAAGAGGGCACAAAATTCGAATTTATTCTGTGCGAAATGAATCTAGTTTTTGGATATTCACAGCGGTTTGTTGATAAGGTTATGGTATTTTTTGGGAGGTAACGGGGGGGGGGGTGGTCTGCATCTTCTAGTTTTCACACGTTCCAACCTTTCTTTGGGATAAAAATTGTAATTATATAGGACCATACTACAAAACAGAATAAAATATTTTCCTCCTTACGATTTCAGCCTCCATCTAAAACAATTCAGTCACTCTGAAGAGGAGGCAATATGTTGCCACGAAACTTCGGTATATTTAGGTACTGTAAGGCGCGGAAACCCAAGACAAGTCCATAATGTGAGGTGGATCTACGTAGTTCTTGCCTTCACGCCATATTTTGGTCAGCTTGAATCTACGCCTACGTCTACCCCTAGATCTACCAAGTGGTCACTTTCCTCTAAATGTTCTGAATGAAATCTTGCATACATACCTCATCTCCTCGCGCATGCTACATCTTCTGTTCTTCTCATTTTCCGCATCTAAATCGCCCTAATAATATATGACTAAAAATTCAACTTCGAAACCTTGCACTGCACAATCTCTCTGTTCACGTGTTCCCTTCTTTCATGTCCTTATAATCTCCTCAGTACCCTGTCCTCAGGTCCCATAAATCTTTATTCTTACCTTACTTGAAGCGACCAGGTATCACACCCGTGCAAAACAACGTGTGAAATTGCTGTTTCTTATACTGTAATCTTAACGTTGCTAGAGGAAAAGGAAAACAGAATATTCTCAATTGATCAGTAGCAAGAACTTCCCGAATTTAATCTACTCTTAACATTTTCGAGAATTTAATTTAGACCTGTTACAGTCGTCTCCCGATGTTTCGTTGATTTCCATTCAAGATTAATTTTGTCTCCTCACAACGGATTTCAAGATCACTGACAGCTTTAAAGATCTAGATTTCAGTGACAGGCTCCAAGCACATTCTGAAATACCTCAGAGCTAACGTGAGAGGCGAGAGAAAACTTAATGAGCAGCTAATTTACTGACATATTTCCTCTTCTGTACAAACAATGTCTACTCTAAGAAAGATTGCATGAAGCTGTTACCGTGTGTAAACACCAGGCATGTACAATCTGTTTCAGAATTCCCATCACAATACCACAAAATTATCAGAATTTGCAATATTTATAGATTGAGATAGGCTATTGTTGTAATAACCACGAAGTTCAGATTTGTGTTTTTTATTTCCCAGTGGCATCTTGATTTATTCTCAAAAATATATGCCCTTTGGATTACGTCTTCCTTAGTTAGAGTCAGCTTGTAACAAATATAGTTTGAAAACAAGTCAAAAGTTAGAGAGAATGTAAGGGATGTTAGGAGACAGTTTGGACTGGATCAGGCTGGTTAGGTTAGGTCAGGTGGAGGGCTTTTGTGAAACACTTTATCTTAAATGTCGGGTATTCCTGGACTATCTGAGTGTCTATCAGTCTCATAATAAAGCTTCTATTGTTTGTTTCAACTAAATAAATCAGTATTTAAGCGTAATAATTAGATAATAACCAGCGAATTAACCATCACTAAAAAGAAGCGCAATTTAAAATCCAATATCTGTTGATATTTTACCACCGTATTCCATTTCTTATTCTCACTCTTTGTGTTGATTTCATGTCTTAATGTCCTTGACGTCTGCAGTTACAACTGCACTGCGTTCTTCCGGTCTTCATCCTTCAAACTTCGACTCTGCACGCCGGATTGCACTTTCACTTATGTAGATGACATATTTCCTTTTAATCTTCTTGTTCTCCTCCTCATCCTTCTCCTTGTCTTTCCCTTTCTCCTCTTCTTTTTCCTCTTCCTCCTTGTCTTCTTTGGTCCTCTTGATTTCTACCCACTTCTTTTTAATCGTGTCTTCACGTCTTTCGTTTCGCAAAGTATTGCAATCCTAACTCCGTTTTCTGCCTTTCTTATCAACATTAAAATGACATACATTTCTTCCCCTTTATTGAAACCTGCATAACCTCTGAAATTAAAATATCATCGTTTAAAAGTATAAGAATTAATTAATCGGTGAACAAAATCACGTATCTTATGCCTGTCTTTCACATACCTTACAAAACCCCAAGAGAGTTGTTTCGAACTGATGGGGGTAGGAGGGGTCTTACAGACGTCACAGCATTGATTCAGTTTGTTTAACGACGCTCTGTTGGATTTAAAATATCGATGATCTCCTTTCTGTTCTCTACGTTGTGAAGACAGAGGCAGCTACCTTTGAAACACGACAGCATGTCTTCGCCCACAGTGTGTAATTATCGAGGTCTCAATTCGGTGTTGTTAGGATGAGGTTTTGATTACATGCAACAACAGTGGAACAGCTGTAATTCAGCAGAGTTCTGAGTACTGAAGATACGGCATGGCCCAGCCGATTTCCGCACTCCTTATAGTGTAACATAACTTGAAATAAGTTCGTGGGAATTTGTTGATAAACACATAGGAATTAGTCAAGTAGTTTGTCATTTTGTGCATTTCCACTTCGGTTTTTAAGACGCTGACGCTCTACCTTATTTCCAGTTAAATTCAGAACACAAGTTTAACGTTACGCTGTTCTTTTTATTTTTCTGATGTTCTCTGTTCAGTTCAGTAAGCATTTCTTAACTTCCTCGTGTATTCCCAAAGTGCCACCCCTCTGATCTCTCTTCATTTCGTCTTATAGATAAAATCAAGCTGCTGAAGTAGCATAACGATGTAGACTTGTACTCTAGAGGCACAAGGGCAAAATACATGTCGCTTTACATATTATCACATATTCTTGGACTGTCTCAGTCACTGTACACCTGAATTGTGTCAGTACATTCATATATTCAGCGATATTGCTCCTGCAGTTCCCTGCTCACATAATGTTATTAAGAAATGTACCCAAATTATGTCAATGTATAGCCTCTGCATTCAAAGCACTGTATGTAAGGAATCTGCAGTCTGTAGCCATACCTACACACTTATTGTCTAGTCGCGTAGGAAAATCACTTTACTTAGGAGGCAATGTAGCTATGCAGTGTCTTAAAGACCGAGACATGCTGTTCAGATAACAACGTCCTGATATTTATATTTTACATTGTATAGTTGGCCGATCCCAGTGGTCGGACTCTCTAAGGAGTGGTTCTGAGGCCGCTCGCTTGCTGTGACTGTGTTCGAAACCCGCCCGGCGCATGGAAGTCTGTCTGTTGTGAGTGTTGTGTGTTGTCAGGTAGAGGACTCTGTGTCGGACTGATCACTCGTCCAGAGGAGTCCTACTGACTAAGGTGTGTCTGAGTATGATCATGAATCCTCGATAATGAGGAGGCCTTGGCCCAATAGGGCTGTAGCGTCATGGTAAAAAAATGTATAGTTGAACACTATTATGATACGTGAATAATGAATTGTTGAGGATATGAAATGAATCTTCTTGTCCCTGTCTGAAGTTCTACCCCGACAATTGCCTGGAGGGATTTTAAACAAGTAACATTGAGGTGCGTTCGTGCAACCGTTGTTGAAGTGGAAAAGAAAAAATATTATATATTCTGAGAGCGTGTTTGTAGCCTCAGTTATACAGCATGCAAGGTCCGTGCGTCGCATTATATTGTCTCCGGTGGCCTGTGTGGCTCTACCATGTTGTTCCACATTATCTCCTAACACGACACGATTTTAGAAAAAAAATTATTGAAAAGTTAATGTATGTTTGCACTTTCTCTGCAAATTTTGTCTGAAACATTTATCATTCGAAGAATTCTGGAAGATACTCTCACACGTGTGCGTAAGATACTGTCACACGTGTACATAAAATACTTTCACACGTGTACATAAGATATTTTCATACGTGTACATAAGATACTTTCACACGTGTACATAAGATACTTTCACACGTGTGCATAAGATACCGTCACGTGTGTACATAAGATACTGTCACACGTGCAAACAAGATACTTTCACACGTGTACATACGATACTTTCACACGTGTGCATAAGATACTGTCACACGTGTACATAAGATACTGTCACACGTGTACACAGATCTTCATGTAAAACAGCCGTTATTCATGTTAGATTTTGATGAAACTTAAAATCTCTTCGATAGACTTCCGAAAATACTCAAATAAGAAAACTTGTCACGAAAATACGTCCAGTGGGAGCCGAGTTGTTCCATAAGGACGGACGGACGAACGGACAGACAAACATGACAGAAACAATATTCACTTTTCGCAACTTTGCGAACGCGCCTAAAATCGACTAAAATTCTATTTAATCTGCAACGTCACACCACCGTAAGAAGTTGCAGATAAGGAGAAACACTTTTGCTTTGAAATCAGGTCGTGTTGTTTGTAAGTTAATTGTAACAGTAGGAAACAGTATCAGGTTGAAATTACAAATAGGTTTGCAGCTTTGGAGAACTTAAACGAGGACGAGGATGTAAATAGGATTTGGGGGAACATTAAACATAATATCCAAATCTCAGCAAAAGA
>Ga0123354_10020366_pt1 | contig 10435 bp, 8 predicted proteins | sample TergutLab28metaG_2_FD_97872 | JGI IMG/M metagenome (GOLD analysis project Ga0123354, IMG submission 97872) | Labiotermes labralis P4 segment gut microbial communities from Petit-Saut dam, French Guiana - Lab288 P4 | ecosystem: Host-associated > Arthropoda: Insects > Digestive system > Gut ...
GGGGGGGGGGGGGGGGGTGGGGGGGGGGGGGGGGGGGGGGGGGGGGGGGGGGGGTTGGGGGATTGACCCCCCCCCGAAATTCCGAAGGCCCTTAAAAATCGTGCCAAACTCAACCCGATTGTGAAAGCTGTTAAAAATTGCCGAATTTAGGACACCAACACCCCAAATGTTCGGAAAAAGGCAGTAAAATTCTAAAACTACCTAAGTTCGCAATTGTTTTGCTTTAGCAATGACAAATAAATTGTTTGTCATCGTAAGTAGTTTTAAAGTACCAGAAATTAAGAAAATTTTACTATAAGAAATGAGATTTCTTGTACCAAATTACAGCTGCCTCCAGAACCCCAGACTAGGGGGCTACCGCCCCCAGATCCCCGTTCTCTCTGTCCTCAACTGAATTTGTTGAACCTCCCCCCCCCCGAACAAAATTCCTGGGTACGCCACTGCTCACAAGTTATTTCATCTTAATAAAACATATTAAAATATTTACTTACATATTTGTCACTCTTTTTTTACTTCAAACATATCTTCAAGTTCCTTACACAGTAATATGAAATTATCTCTGTAAAAGCAGATAATTTTCCCGCTGTATTACAACTTCTTATTAATAAGCTGTGTATTGTTAATATTAACATTATTTCGATTCGCCTTCGAACCAGAAAGTTTCTCTTTTCTCCAGAACATCTAGCACGGCTCTGGTGACCAACCAGCCTCCTATTCCATGGATAATGTGGTTTCCTTCCTTGAGGGTAAAGCAGACGGAGCGTGTAGTTTACCACTCGCCTTCATCTAACACCATTGCTTAGATGTGTGGAGTTTCAGTTCCACTCGCTTATGTGACTTCAAAGACTAGGCAGGGCAAATTTGACACTCAGAATTACATTACTCTCATATGCACATTATACACAATGAGAAGGGACTGAATATATATTCTGCAGATTGCTATTACTCGTACTGTGGAACTAAGTGTGTGAAATTAATAAATGGAAGTACTCTCAAAGAAGTTCTATGCTTTGTCTTGTTTATTACATGCTAACTGCTAGTGTGGCCAGCATGTGCGGAAGGGAACAGCTACTGCTTCACTCCAGTCATGTTTTCGTGATTGGAGTGAAGCAGAATGAAGCAGTTACATCACGTATATTCACTACGACTTTTTAGCGTTTTGCGATATACCCTCTTCAACTAGCCCTGAATACGATAATCTGCTACAGGATTTCCGCCTACACCTCCGTACCATCTTCAATTAGCCCTCCATTGCGAAATTGTTACCATATATACCACATGCTTTCTACAACAGAAAATTGTGTTTCTGGTCCACAGTGTGTTCATGTCCGGCTTGTAACTCTTACAATAAACACAGATGTTCTGTTAAACATATCTAAGCAGTTGGATTTTTGGTATAGTCTCGGTGTGTTTACTGAGAGGTTGGATTTGAATTTTTACATATCTTATAGATGATACTGCTATTTACTGCTCAGAGTCGTGCAATTGGAGTAATTCTAGGACAATATTTTGCCGAAAACAGTATTATTCTACTTATCCGGAAGCTGGTTATCCGTAACTCCAATTATGCGGATCGGCTTGGCCCTTCGGGTAAATTTGTCGAGAATTCGACAGAACTAACTTTCCTTGAAACTACCGGTTATTGGATCAAGTACAGTACACTGTTAAGGTTAATAGAACCTAAAATCAGGCGTGGTCGAAGGGTTTAGACGCAGGTACATACTGTAAATAGTAACAGCCGAACTGAAAGCTGCCAATTTAGCTTATTTAAAAAATCCAATTATCCGGATTTTCTGCACATCCGGATGGCTCGCCGTCCCAATTAATCCGGATAGGTGGAGTTCTACTCTATTTTGGTTTCCCTCAGTCACTGTCACTCCAATAGTGCTCCACCCCATCTCCATATACAAAAGTACTTTTACCAGAAAAACAAGTTGGTCCAGCCTGTGGACTTTTCGACGAAACTGACGCTGTTCTGGACGACGGGGAGAATCTAAACGTCGAAAAGTACGAGTACTTGCTTCCAGTCTTCATGCGTCGACGGGTTAAACGACTTCACGTGTAGGAATTCTGTCACATTCCGAGCGGGCATTTTACTATTCCTAACAATTCTCCCAGAAAATACGCCATGCAGTACACTTGCAGATTCTGATAGACAAGGGGAGGACCGGTCATAACATATCCAGAAACATCGGGTTCATGAAACGACATGCTGTCACCATGCCATTTACACCATAAATATAGAACACATAAGTAACCTTGTGGCTCCCTGATGATGGTTGGAAGTAACAACCGAAACATGTTGGAGACCTATGAATGTTTTTAAAGTGTTTTTGACCAAGTGAGGTTTTATAATATTTTAAATACAAAGTGCATTTGTTGGTATTTTAAATGAATGTATATTGATAAAACATGCACGGTGAAAGATAAAAAAAAATTTAGAATTATGTTTATTGAAAATGGAAATTATTTGGCCATTATTATTTTCATTCTTGTCATGTACTTGAGGAGGAAGCATTAGTCTTTCGTAGCAGATTTTGTATGCAGTTCAACTTCTATTTGCATTTAAATGTATAGCACTGTCATTTTAGTAACAATGAGAGCTGCTTCGAGTCAGCATTCATTTTCACTTCTTTGAACGTTCAACTGTTTACCAGACCTCCTCGGAACTTTCATTTCTAGAACTAAACCCTCGGTGTGGCTGGAGTACGGCGCTAATATCACAGTATTTTTTGGTATTCCCTCTTGGGTCCGTGCAGGAGTCAGGAAACAGAAAGCCACATTCATATTCATACAATTGTGTTATATTTACTTCACAGTATTGTATATTTAGAGAAAATTTTAAAATAAATATTATTTTTGTAGTCCTGCAACTTCGAGTCTGAAACATTTCCTCGGAGCTCCGTTACGGTTGTTTTACAGATTATCAGAACGAGGTACAGAGCATAAAGGTTCAAGGTACTGGATGACAGCTGGTGCATCACTACAGTCAAGTAAGCGTAGAGGAAAACACACAAAAACATCAACAATTCTCACAAACTGTGTCTTCCTACAGAAACGTAGATGAAAAAGCAAATTATACAAACCTTTCTACGTTCACAAAAAGGAAGGCAAAACGTGTTAGAAACTGAAAGCGCTACAGTAATTTCTGCAGATGCATGATTTGTATTATTTCTATCTTAGTTACTATTACCCTGCTTTCCTGCTGTAATTATTTAGGTCACTTTCCCTAACATCAGTTCATTTTATTTAGTGGTCCTTTTGTGTGTGTTCTAAATACATAAATAATGCAGGCGCCTATTTGCTGCACAGATGCAACACAAAGAATATGCTTACGAATGATTAACAGGTGGAGGGTACGTGTGAATGGAAGAGTGAATCAGTGACGGAAAGAGATAGCGTGGAAGTGAGTGGGCAAGAAAATCAGTGTGGGTGAGAGAAGGAAGTGTGGAGGGGGAGGCAAGGTGAGAATGACAGAGGAAGGGAGTGAGTAAGTGAGTGAGTGATTCAGGGAGAGGGAAAATTTGTAAGTTGAAGGGCGAGTGGTTGGTCGAGAGGTTGAGAGAATATGTGAGTACATTACAAAAGGCAGAAGGGATGCAGGTGATTCAGTCAGGAAATAAAGTTTAAAAACTGATATTCTCACAGCGGTATTATGAAACGTTGAATTATTCTGTGGTGTCACGACGCGTTGTTGGCTGTGTAGTTCCATGCTTTTCAAAAAATGGCAGATCCTTAATAACACACGATTTCAATCACGTGGCATCTTCTTTCTTAGACTGCTTGAGCTTCATAATGTAAACATTATGAACCTTCGAAATGTCGGGAAAGCAAACCCAACGACATAGCGTCACATCTCAGAAAAAAAATTACTTTTCAGGAAACTTGACATTATAGAGCCAACAGGTGAGCGTTAGAAACACGCGTTGACCACCAGATCCCTGTTTGAATGTTATGTCAATAGAAATAATCACACGTTTGCGTGTGGTCAATAAAATACAAAACAAAATCAAAATATAAAAAAGGGCTAATAAATGCTGTGAAATTTAATCAGATTTCAGATATTTCGACAAGACATAAAATGCCCTGTTTTCATTGAGTAAGAAATTAAAAATTGTAGACAATATAAAATTTCTAAAGACCAACAAACGCACTTCGGTTTTATTATGTAATTTTATTATACAATGACCACTTACATATTTCGTCTACTCATGTGGCCATTTTCAGAGTGGTACACGAGAATACAAATATATTTATATTGATAGTGTCAGGATCACTCCACATTTAAAATCACATGGCTTTGAGTCCAAATTACAGTTAAACGGTCAAGAGTGAATTACGAAATATTTCATATATTTATAAATATATTTGTATTTTCGCAGTTACCACCCTGAAGATGGCAACATTGTTGTCCGAAACATGTTGTTGATCATTGTACAATAAAATTACGTCATAAAACAAAGTACATTTGTTGGTCTTTAATAAATTTTATATATCTAATTAATACACCGAATATGGAATACACGCAACAAATTCAAATGCGTTTAGATTTGATGAGTGCTTGCTGCCAGCCAATTCTGAATATTATATCTCACTGTCGCTATTTAAGAACGCATAGTTTTAATATACAGACCTACATTACTCGTCGATTTATGGGTGTTAAGCTGTATCTCTCATATTAAGCGAAGAACACAGACCGAGTGTTTTGGAGAAGAGTGTGCTGAGGAAAACATTTGGACCAAAAAGTGAGAAAGAAACAGGAAGTTGAAGAAAACCACGCAACCTGGATGTCTCAGTTAATATGACTCGCAAAATATTATTAGGCTGATCATATCAAAGGGAGGTGTTGGAAGGAGAGGGGAATGTGGCGCTCATGGAAAATAAGGGAAATTCTTAAAAAAAATTAGTAGAAGAAAATGTAGGAAAGAAACGTTTTGAAAGGCCTAAGCGTAGATTTGAGGGTAATATTGAATTATATTTTAAATAAATAGGATTACTGGGTGCGGACTGGACTTATCTGCTTCAGGGGCAGTTTACTGTGAATAAGAGTATGAAAGGATTTCGCAAAGAATAGGGGATGTCTCGACTGAGTGTGCAATAGTATGCTCTTAAAAGGTACTAATTTTAGGCAGTCCATTCCGTAAGCAGTTAATTTCCTCTTATACTTTACAGTGGACATCTCAAAACTGTCTGCAAGCAACCGAATTATTATCTCGTCTAGATGAACTTAATTTTAAGCAGCTATTTAGCCAAATAATTGTTTTGCTCCTAGTCCTTGCCAAGGCCTCTCCAGAATTGTCGAGAGTTGATCAAAATATTTCAGCAATAACTCTGTAACCGCCTGTTCGACAAAACACTACCGACACCTGTTATGACTGCTTTCACTCGCTGAAGTTTAATCACATCAGTAAATTAAGGTTACTGGGGCTATGCTCACCCCTACGGATGAAAACCAACTCCTTTTGTGGTAAGAGTATGCGTTTCTACTTTTACTTCTTTCATATCTTAAGAACAGAGAGCAGACAAAGAAGTAGTTTCCGTCGGTTTTCCTTCAACCAGGGTATCTGGGACAATCACAGCGTCAGCCTAACAAAACTGCATCTGGAATGAGCATCAGGCTTAAAAGAAAGCGGTGTTAAGGACAGCTTAAGGTCAAGCCAAAGATAATATTTCCGGATTGAATTAGGGAACTTGTGAAAAGATTAGGCAAAGGCAGTGAAAAATAGTGACAAAACGTAGGAAAATTGTTATTTACTGAATTCTACAAGATTATCTCAAATTTTTGAATGAAATTTCTTTTAGTTTTGTTATTTATTTTCGGATAATATAGGCTAAGTGGTTTAAGGGAACGATCGTTCTGGATAGCGTATAGCGAATAACGTTAGGTATTTGTGGGACATACAGACATGAATTATAATACGAATAGATATTTAGGATAAATTCGCTGCAACCTATCGTCAGTAAATTTATTCTACTTTGAAAACACTGGCGAAAAAAATCACAGTGTCTAACGCTCAGCCTTTCTACTCCAGTCAGTAAGATGTAAAATGGTACATTTTGAAAATCTTCTGATGTGCAAGACAGAAAGTGACAAAAAAAATTCTCCAAAAGTAAATAAAAGTGTGGGGATAATGTTATACAAAGAAACGATTTAAATATCAATTCACTAGAGGGTGGATTTCAACAGGTGTTTATTTTGTGGTCATTAAGCGAACAAGATGTCTGATACAGGAATTCCACACTTCTGTTTAACGCAGTATGCTATAGGACTGACATTAACATTGTGTTTAGTAGCTGTTTGCTGCCACATTCACCATTCGGAACAATGAACCCACACTCTTATTCTCCCCGTGACCCACTGAGGTGTAGTGTGTTCCATGAGAATAATGACGCCAGGTTAACATCTTGATCAAGCTTTCAGATCTGTTGCTGAGAATGTGCAGCCTTGCGTAACAGTCTGCGTTATACTAATTATATACTAATATTATGCAGGTCCCAGTTGCCGCGCGATCTAACGCGTAGGTGTGCGGCCGATCGCCTGCTGAGATTGCGCTTTCGAAACCTGCCGGAGTCATGGATGTCTGTCTGTTGTGAATGTTGTGTGTTGTCAGGTAGAGGTCCTTGCGACAAGCTGATCACTCTTCCATAGGAGTCCTACGGATTGTGATAAGTGGTTGTGAGTGATCTAGAAACCTCATGAATTGAGGAGGACCTAGCCCGTATTGGGCCGCAGCGCAAAATTAAATACTGATGTTAACGCTACCATGACTGAGCTATGCAGGAAACAAGTGCACTAATTTTGTCAGGAGGAGCTCCGTACGTTGAAAAGGAGAACACGGGAAAGCTGTTCAGTAACGAAAAATATATAATGAAATCTCTACAAATTATTTCTATGGTTTTTCTCTTCTTCTTTTAGGTTTTTCAAAAATGCTGGCAATTGTTGAAATTATATAGTTTCGCTGATAGGTGAATGAATTATAATGGAGCACTGGTGTTAAAAGAGAGAGAAAGACGCTAATATTTGGAGGTAAACTTCTTCCGTAGCCAATTTGTCAACACAAAATCCACCACGTGGCTGACCCAGGATCGAACCCGGTCATTCGCGGTGAAAGAACGGAGACTAACAGGTTTTACGTACCGTTTGTTACCAAGAACCCTGTAAAGTCTGAACGGTACCCGGTTATATTTAAAGTTCCTGTTTTTAACTCACAGAACACAAATTTAGCCTCTAAAGAAAGAATAACTCTTTTGCGATGAAGAGAACAAATGTTCATTCTGTCAGCAGAATTCAAAGTTTTAGAGTTGGAGCCCTATATATATATATACACGAGGGTAAGTCAAATGAAAACCGTAAATATTTTAATATAATTGTGTGTTAAATTTTAAGGTTTTCTTTTGTCTCTCCCTCGTGTACACACACACACACACACACATATATATATATATATATATATATATAGAGAGAGAGAGAGAGAGAGAGAGGGAGGGAGGGAGGGGGCTCCAACTTTTAAAAAGTTTTGATTTTAAAATTCAAAGGAAATTATGACGCCTAGGCTTCTTCTTCTTTTGTCCTACAAACATCCATGGGGTTTTCCAGCCTACGGCTATTATAACTCGTTAACTGACTACTCACGTTAAGGGCCCGCTCGCACCGGCAACTTTAGTTGCTCAACTACCTAATTGCCTGGACGGAGAACTCATATATGAGAGCGCGCGCACAGGCGTATCTCCTGTTGCCGCAACTTAAAAGTTACACCCTGGCGCATTCTCGACGCAACGTAATTGTTGCCGGTAACAATAGGATGCGCATGTTTTAGCCTGTTAGCCCACAATGACAAATAAGCAGTTACTTGTTGCCTGCATTAAGGTGCACAAACCTTCTGTATTTTGTCATACGGTTGTGTCTATAGTCGAAGACGTAGAAAAGTTAACGTGAGAATGATGAAGAGAAGACCATCTTTGTATAAAAAAAATTGAAAAGAATAAGTGATAGAAATCTGAGGGAGAAATTGTGGATCGAATTTTGCGAGTCAGTCGTCACGAACTGGAGTGAGTTTCCAGCTGAACAGAAATCAGAAAAGGTTGTGTTAATATCATTATGAATATTGCTGGGAATAATCAGTGTGGATTTCTTAGTAACAGGTCAAAGATTGATCATATAATCTAAATTCGTCAGATATTGAGACAAAAATTAGAATAAAATGATGCAGTGCATCCGCTATTTGTAGACTTCAAGAGAGTTTATTATTCAGTTAGGAGGGAGGTCTTGTATAATATTCTCATTGAGTTTGGTATCCCCATGGAATTGGTAAGGCTAATAAAAGTGTGTCTGAATGAAACCTATAGCAGAGTCCGGGTAGGCAAACACTTGTCTGACTTATTTCCTATTACGAATGCTCTATCGCCATTGCTTTTCAACTTTGTTGTAGAATGTGCTACTGGGAGGGTTCAGGTAACCTAAGTTATCTTGAAATTAAATTGTACACATCAAATTCTAGTTGATGCTAATGTCTTTAATGTATTGGTCGAAAGCATATGTACTATAAAGAAAACTGCTGAAGCTTTAGCATTTGCTATCGAGGAGATTGGAATAGAAGTAAATGCTGATAAAACTAAGCACATGGTCACGTCTCGAGATCAGGATCTAGGATGAAGTCACAGTGTAAATATTGATAATAGTTCCTTTGAAAGGGTAGAAGAGTTCAAATATTTGGGAACAACCTATTCAGGAAGAAATTAAGAGCAGATTGCATTCAGAGAATGCTTCCTCTCATTTGGTGCGGAAGTTTTTGTCTGCCAGCTTGCTGTCCAAAAACATAAAGATTAAGATGTACAGAACTATAGTTTTGTCTGTTGTCTGTATGAGTGTAAAACCTGGTCAAATATTTAAAATAAAGACCACCTAGCTCCCACTGTTTACGCAATCTCGAAGCTGTTACACTTGTAATGAAAGTTGATAAGGAAACGGAGGGACAATTTTAATTCTTTCAAAGAATGTATTTTACGAAAGAACTAATTTATTTTCTTGAAGGAAATGTTGTGCTGGTAAGAAACAAATGTTACATTTTAGCATACTTCCAGCGACCTGACCCTTGTGGCGAAGAGAAACACATTGCGAATATTCTCTTTGCCTCTAACACTATTCCTTTTTCCAACAGGCTGTACAATTTGTAGAGGACATTCGTACAAATGTCTCAGGGAACTGAATGCAGTCATTTTCCCGTACGTAACTGTGTAGAACGCAACAAGCTTGAATGATGCTGTCACAGAAGTCAGGTTTCACATCAACTGGTCTATGGAATGTTCTCAAATAAATTCTTAAGCTTCATTCCACTATCCTTCGTGCTCATGACAACCTGTAGTTATATATACGTCTGAAGCATGCTACATGTTTCTTGGAATATGGCCGTAGCACATGTTCTGATAAGGCGAAATCCTCGTCACCCACAAGTAAAAACGACATGTATAATTCTTCTACATTACTGGACAGAAATCTGGCGTCTGAAATATTCGCTTTATTGTTTTCGAGTAATATTCCATACGCTGAGTTTTTAAATACATCAGAATCACTCGACGAACCGTAGGATCCAGCTTCTACTGAAATGAAACCATAGTCTTCATCTGCCCCAGACATGAGAATCTTTGAGAAAAAGTTCTTGTAATTGAAAAATTGAGATCCACTCTCATTTGACTTCCTAATCCTAATATACTTTCCATCAAGAGCTCCTATGCAGTTGAGGAAATTTGTCCTCTCGTAGAATTCATCTGCTATATGTATCTAGTCATTTTGGTCTCTAGCTGACATGCAGGCCGATTTCAATCATACCCACACCGCACTAGCATTTTATCAAAACTTTCTATACTAATTCTGAATGAGCTGAAAAATTTTCCTCGACTGCTCCTAAATCTTCATACGAATTATGAAGCTGGCCATTTAAAAAATATTTTACAGACTATTGGATGTACCCAGAGTCGCTTTTTGCGTCGAACGTTCCTTATTCTAAGGAGAATAACACATACGCACGCATTTTTTTAAAGTCCATTCTGTACAGAAGGACACAAGTTGTCAGTACAAGCAGCTGTTCAGTTGCAGTGGGGCACCTTCACTGTGCCACCACCAGCAAATGTTTCATCACCGCAACAGTTTAATTGACAGAAAAAAATCATGTGTATTCTTTTACTAAGATAACGGGGAGATTCTTTATCACTTGCACAAACATTCGTCATTGCCGACGTTTCGGTATCAGTTGCATCTACAGCTCATTCTCACAACCTACTTCTCTAAGATCTAATAATATAATAATAATATTTATTTAACTGCAATTGGGTTTTCACCCTGTGGCAGTCGTTTTTAACACATATACAAGAACTTGAAGCTGTACTACTAAATTTACATCGGGAGGGATACATGAGAAGCATGTAGTGGCAACTTGGA
>Ga0123354_10020368_pt1 | contig 10434 bp, 8 predicted proteins | sample TergutLab28metaG_2_FD_97872 | JGI IMG/M metagenome (GOLD analysis project Ga0123354, IMG submission 97872) | Labiotermes labralis P4 segment gut microbial communities from Petit-Saut dam, French Guiana - Lab288 P4 | ecosystem: Host-associated > Arthropoda: Insects > Digestive system > Gut ...
CTGATCTGGCACCCTCCGACTACCATCTTTTCGGATTTGTGAAGGATCAGCTGCGCGGACAACGTTATGAGACAACAGAGGCAATTCAGAAAGCAGTGCGTCAGTGTCTTCGGGTGGCTGGAACGGAATTTTACAGAAGGGGAATTTTCAAACTCCCAGAACGCTGGGAGAAATGTGTACAAAGAAGTGGCGATTATGTGGAAAAATAAAGAAAGGTCTAGATTAAGGTGGTGTATTTGGTTTGTCAATAATAAAGCATGTTACTTTACAAAAATTGTTGCTCATGTCTTTCGGTACGACCCTCGTATATATGACGTTAAACAGCTACAAGAGCTTGTTTTGATGTATTTTGTGAATATTTGGTTGACGGGATGACTGTATGGTTTATTTTGGCAGTTACAGATCATTCCAGACCCAAATTGTGCACAGTGTTAATTGGGTTATATGAAATACCCATGTACAGAAACTTTAGTAGCCAGTGTATTACTGCTGTATTACACGAAATCTCACTGAATATTGAATCATGTATTTTTGTTTGAAGTGTGCTGCTTTGTAAATTTTTTTTTTTTAATGCCCTCACAGATCATGCACATCTCCGATTTTGTGAGTTGTGTCATCTACTTGAGTCACACTACCATTCAGTCTGAGACATCATATGGTAAGACACTTTCACATTGTGAATAAGATTCCCTGTTACACATGTTTGTAGTTATGTGGTAATATTCACTGTTACCTTTATTAACATTGCTGAGCATATAGTTTCAGAAGTTGTTATTTTATTTGTTATTTTATATAAAACTGCAAGAACAACATAAGTGTTACATCGTGTGTATTTGTGATGTCTTGACAGTGTTTCACTTTGTACAGTACCCATCCATCCAACCATGTGTCAAAATTTTGAAATTTAGTTCAGATTACTAGTAAACTTGTTTTGGCACAAAGTGTTGGTTCCCATTCTCAGTGTATTAAGTAGGCAGTGTGAAACGACCTGTGGTGATAGTTGTTGAAGAGCTACGCTGTTTTGTTGAGACATTTTGTCTCATGTAATATTGCAGTGTGACAGTGAAAACACCTATTCAAGTAAAATATGAAGAAATTTTGAAACATGTGATGCCTGGTGTTGTTATAGACCTTGAAATAAATATTTTACTTACGTATGATACATTCTTTTTAATTGTAGCTTACTGTTATATTTTCACTGAAGGCAGCATGTATTTTTTTCTCCTCCATCAACATCATCATGAGTTTAAACATATGCATGTTAAAATGGTAACATGTCCAACATGTGTGCCGTCATGAGACATATGCAAGTGCGAAAAGTTTATGATGATGTCTAAAACAAATTCTTGCTAATTTTGTTTGTGAATTCCTCACTAAAGTTAAAATTTTTATAGAGTGCAGCTTGCTGCAATTAAAGTAAAGTTAAAATTGTTCCTGTGTGTCCTGTGAGTAAAAGTATAGCTGCACACATTTCTTGAACTCAGCATTACATGGAGGTCAGCAGTCAGCTTTGTGACTTAGTTGCTTAATCCCCACAAAAACATCCTCTAGTTCTCACTGAGGAGAGGCCCAGTGGGCTGCAAAATCAGTCTGGAGTTGAAGGGAAGGGGAAAAAATTTTGTCTTATGGAAATTGAATCATAATTACTTAGTTGTCAAGCCTGTAGCCTAGTCACTGTACTGACTGCACTGTTGTGACTCAGACATGGTTCCAGTTATATTAAAATAATTTAGTACAAAACTATAAATCATGTATGTACATTAGTATTTAAGTTTTGTATAAAATTATGCCCCCATGCGTGTGCGCGCACGTTTGTGGGTGTGTGTGTGTGTGTGCGCGCGCGCGCGCGCCTGTGTGTGTGTTTGTGTGCATGTGTGCGCACGTGCATGTGTGAGAGAGAGAGAGAGATTGCATCTATGTGGGACAGCGGCCACACAGCGGGTGTGTGCGTGCGTGCGTGCGTGCAAGTCTGTGTGTGTGTGTATGTATGCGTGCGCACCTGTGCTTGTGTGTGTGCCTGTGTGTGTGTGTGTGCACGTGCGTGCGCGTGCATTTGATAGAGAGAGAGAGATTGCGTTTATGTGGGACAGCGGCCACATTTTATACTAAGTAAGTAAAACATTAAAAATGATGTTCATATATATTTGTAGTTTTACATTTGTCATTGCTGTATTTACCTATATATGAATGAGAAATTTTTCTAAACCATCATCCAAAAAGCAGGAGTCACTTTATGATGACACACAAAATTAGATACCTTCTGCAAACAGGGCACATGGTGTTGTATCTTCAGTGTGTAGTTGCTTTAAGAAACTTACATATCTGGTGTGGTAATAATACTCATTATTTTATACTCTGATTTTTTTATTGAAATGCTAACAGGTTGTTTCAAGTGACATTGTTGGATTGAAAATTTGTTCAAGTTTTGTTTAAAAATTATTGATAAAGATGCTGAAATCTAAGGTACAAGGGTGTCTAAAAGACCAGAAATGACATTCGCAGTTGTAATTGTAAATTATTTGTAAATAAGTGCACTGAAGAATGCCATTGAAATTTGTGTTGCAGCAAAAAAAAAAAATACAGACCTAGACGAATCAAAAACCATTTTTAAAGGGATCAAATCCAACTCAAAAAGAATTTTGTGGGCACAGGTAGAGGAATTGATGAAAGAGTAGTGGAGTTTGTGGTAGTGCTGATGATTCCATGGGAAGATTTCAAAGTTAGTAATTGCATGGCACTAAGATTTAGGCAACATGAAGGTTTAGCCCTTTGTCAGGTAAATAGGTTATATTGCATTAAAGTATAACATGGTGCCCTCTATATGAAATGTGAATGCATTGAGGAATTCACACATGGGATAAGTGAGTGCTTGCATTAGTTAATTGTGTAACATCACATTTTATGTATGTTTTATAATCTGTTGATGACCTGTATGCTGAAACACATTTTTTAAATTTGTATGTTGAAAATCATGTTTATGTGGACAGAGGAGAATGTACCTGTGGGAGGTGCGTACTTATTTATTCAAGGAACATTTTTACATGTTGAAAATTGCAAACAATTTGGCAGCCTGAAACCTGTAGGTTATGTTGACTGCTTCAATCTAATGGAAGTATTTTACCATAAATTGTGCATTAAATTTGAGCAGGTAGGTGTATAAGTATGACTTTGTAATTTAGTTTAAGTGCCTAATGGCAGTGAAAGCATGTAAAGTACAATATGTTTCATGAGGCCTTCCAACAGCTGCTTGTTTTCATTACAGTGTTTGTAGCCATATGCTAATGCATTTGATTTCTAAAAACAGGCATCTGTTTGTAAGCATAAAGGGCATGTCAGTTGGAGGTGTGATTAACATTTGTTATCATATACTGATGTGCTTGGTTTCAGAAAGCACTAAGTTCTTAGTCAGCATACTGGGAACATTGGTTGGAGCACTGATCCTTGACGCACTGCTTCTGTATGGCATCCACAGTGTGAGTTGTTATTATTTTATGCAGTTTTACTGGATCTTGCACCAAGGTTGGATTTCAGATACATAAAATACTTGATTATCTGATGTTGGTGGGTGGGGGTTGATGGGGAACCTGTTGAGTCAGCTCTTCCTAGCTTATAGCCTACTATACAAATGTGAAATCAGTAAGCCAAATAACTGAACTTAGTATTTCAGCACAAAAACAACACATGTGTAGTTGGATAAGAAAATGAGCCATAAAAACATATTGTAAGGCCTAAATATTTGTGGAAGCTTTGGCCACTTAAGGAAGTTTGTCATGTATTGGTGGGGTTTAACTAGGTCTAGATTCCATCTAAGTGTTACTGTGTAAGTGAATCTGTAGGCTACAAAATTGGCCCCCCACAGAACTACATTTCTGTTGGGGCCAGTTGGTTACCTAAATGCTGAGCTCTAATTTCTCTGCGCAAATAATACGGAATTACCCCACAGCCTCCCCTCTTTGTTCCGTTATTTTTGTTGAGCCAGTTTGGGTCAGTTAATGTAAATGGGTTGGAAAGTCAGGTTAGTTGATGTGAGGGTCAGTTGACAGCAGGATGACTTGAAGGTTTGTTTTAGTGAAGGTCACTTAGAAGTGCCATTAATAGATATTTCCTTGGCTTCATTTCACTGTGGTTGTGCATTTTGATGTGTTTAGTTTTGTAAAACATAAAGGTAAATTTGGTACTGTGCACATTGTAAAGGCTTACAGGGGAGTGGAAATACACTTCCTCTCATTTTTTGCCTTGGCTGTAGATGTGGTGAGTGGTCATCTTCATGCCCCACCTGCTGTACCACTGTAGAAGGAGTCCCCACTATCCACTGAATATTAGGCTGGGTGGAACCCATGCTAGGTCAGGATGCTGGCCATGCTGGAGCCATGATTCCACCAATGGCCAGCCTTGAACTCTAATCATTATGTTGACTATGCTGCCTTCACTCCTGTTGCTCTAAACGTGGGTCACAGAGCTACTTGATTTTAAAATTGTCATTTTTTGGCCTCTTTGTTCACATGAAAGCGTTTCATGAGCAGTAGACTTCGTTAAATGTCAGCAGGAAATTTCACTTTATTAGTGCTGATATTGTCTGTTTGCAGAAGAAACCAGTTTACATGTTGCCCTTCCTGGTGGCTCATCTGATTTTTATCATATTTGTGATGGCAGTTGTGTTCATTGGTGGATTCTTTGTTACTGTGAGCAGCTTGGAATGGCGTGTGATAATCCCTTTGATCGCCACGGCTGTGTATGTGTGTAAGTACTATTTTGAAAAACGTGTTATTAATATCTTCTTCGTTTTTTAACTGTCTGTCCGATATGGAATAGTACAGTGGTCATTTTGTAGTGTGCCTGAGCATGGCAGCTTTATGGCACAGAAAGCCTGCATCCACTGTGGTGTTCTGTGACATGTTTAGGGTCACAATAAATGGGACTTACCATATTGTGAATTATTTTACCAAGTTAATGTTGTGGTTCATATTGAAAGAAGTTCCATGTAGGTCTGTGTGTTGATGTGATAATGAGTTATAATTTCTGGCCTTCAGGTGTCACAGACCTGATATATGTAACTTTTTATTTTTTTCCCTGTGATGAAGTCTGTCTCAAGGACTTCATGAAAATGGTCCCATTACACTGGGTAAACTGAAGATCTTTATCAGGAATAGAAGCAGTTCTGTTAACTACCCTCCTGCGACTTCTTTTGCCACTAAACCCTTCCAGTTAAAAAAATGCTGCTAGAACTGCACACTAACAGTAAGATCTGTGGTAGAGAAGGGAGTTCAAGTCTGGATGTTCTTGAGGGAACTGTCTAAATTATGGGAGTATTTTTGTTATTCTTAACACTGATTCACTGATTATTGGGAGGAGTGCTAGAGATCTGTGTTCTAATGTCACATGTAGGATGTAGTATTCTGGTAAATGATCCATTCTTCTTCTTTTCCTCCTCCTCCTCCTCCTCTTATTTTTTCCTTTTTTAGAAGAGGGGGGTTGGTATTTGTTCTGGATCAGTGCTTCATTAATAATATAAAAGTGCATCTTGTTTAAGTAAGTTCATCAGTTTTGTCTCAGAATAAAGATTACAGCAGTAAAGCTTTTAATGGGAATATAATCCAGAAATACAGGATGGTAGTAATTGAAGTGGCAGGTAATGTAAACTAAACCTTTTCTTGTTACTTTTCCCATCAGCAAGCACACAAAATTATTTGATTTTCACTTCTTGGATCAGCAGCTAGCTCAAGGGATTTCATAAAGGAAAGAACTGTAATAAAAAATGGAACAGAACACCTTGACAGGCTGAGACCTAAATGCTTGTACGATCCAAACAGACCTGTAGGTTCTACCTTGACTTTGGTGATGTTCTGGGATGTGACTGTGTATAGTATTGTGTGTGATTATTAATGTTTAAGAGGAAAATATACCTCCATTTTTTGGGGTAATAGTGAGGAGGCACTATGTTTCTCAAAACAATGGGAAGTGCCTGCCATACTGCACAGTTTGAAAACCCAGAAAACCACATAATGAAATTCACTATCATGAAAATGCCAACTTGCATGAGGGAAGTAATTGCTTTTGGTTTGTTAAATTTTAGTATAATTCTTGTGGTTGCTGAAGAATAGAGGCCAGATATTTTCTTCACCTCTTATAATTGCACTTTAAGTTTCACCATGTTTCACATACAACTGATTTTGTTATTTTCAGTGTTTACAGCTTTCTTCTGGGCTGTCCTGTACAGTTACTATCAGCAAATAGAAGAAGAGAAGAATCCTAATTCTGGGATTGTGAACTGTACATATAATATACCAAATGAACAAGTTCAGATGTTGGGAGTGGATGATAAGGTACCCAGTTATTCTCCAGACAAATTGGCACCAGATATGGCTTAAGACACTTCATGCAAATCTAAGTATGTTATAAATGCAAGCAACTTTCATTATTGAGTTCCCTATGTACTACTGTTCCATAGTTTTGTGCTTAGATTTCATGTTGAAACTGTCCAATGTTTCTGTTCTCACATGTATGTTATAGTTATTGGCTTTACATTCAAATATATCAACATTTTGCAGTAGAGAATTGTGTGAGGAAATTAAATTAATAATCTATGTAAAATATGTATTGTATATGTTGTTTATTACCCAACAGCATAATGTAGCTTCTGCATCACTGACAGTGCTTGCAGCTGAATATCATGGAAACAGTCACAAATAGATTAGTTATACACACCTGTGGTGTTGCCTGATTTGTGTATTTATGTATGTATTTATGTATGTGAATCATTGTAATAAATATTGCGTAATAATTTTTTTCTTATGAATAGTTGTCATTAAATTTTATTTGCAGTTTAATAATACTGTTGGTACAGGGAGCATTTTTATTGGGTCTCTAAGCACAGCAGCTCTCACTGAAGCATTACAATATAGGGAAGCATGCATCTACTTAGAGCCTTCTGTTCCTGGCAGTTCAACTTACCTTATTTCAGACTGTTAAGGTGCTGTCTGCAGTTCCTAAATGGACTTGCACATTCTTAAAATATTCTTCATACATAACGTAGTACCGTCTTACCCTTCTTAAAGGTTTCTTTATTTTTTATATACACACACAAAGATTGAACTAGTTAAAATCATCCACATACCCTATCTGAGGGTAATATTTAACATGTGGGCTGCACCAGTTGGACTTAAAAGTACTAGGTCTAACCACTGATGTAATAAGATGTAGGTTTAGTAACAATTTTTTTTATATTTTTAGTACACCAGCTTTTGGTAAATGGCAATCTGTGTTCTCACTGCAGTTTTGTTTTACCGTCTGAATGTGCAGCACACAATTATGCATCTGACTTGTCTGGAACTAGGAATGCTAATATCTCATCTGGAAATAACTTCAAACTTTTTCACATACACAACAAACACCCATGCTTGAAAGTCTATCAACTGACCAAGCTTTAGAGCGGACAATGTAGTATACCTCTGTTGCAAGACTGTACAATTGTTTGTTGTCAGTTACGGATGGGCCAAAACAGTCTTTACACAACAGAAAAAAGTCAAGTGTTGTATGTATTCTTCATCCAACTTGTAAATTCTACAAAAGGGTTCATTCAAAGAATGTCACAGCAAGACATACTTTAATCGCTTCAGAAAACCTAAGTGTACTTTGAAACCTTGCTTTGAGCAAGTGCCAAAACCTTAACACCCAGGCTTGACTAATTTCGAAGACTTACTGTATGTGACCAGCTGAAGTACTTGTAAATTTACAATGGTGAACATAGATATAGCTTTGCATCACCAAGCTTTGAACCCAATCCCCCAATCCATTGGTAACAAACAGAGGTTGCCTTGAAATATTATAAACTGCTGTTCAGGTATGTCAGTTCTTGAGAAGACAGCAAGTCATTTTTAGAGTACTGGGAGCTAAAATGGTTTTTGAATTAACCAGTTATTGTTCCAAAAAAGTGGAAGACTTCCAGAATTTTTTTTGCAGTGTTTAAAAAGTTTGGTTAGGAAGTGAGACCATAAAGAATTGTCAGAAGTTTTGGGTGAGAGGCAACAAATTACAGTGGCAAGTATTCACTGGCTATACTGTGAAATAATTGAAACTGAGAGGGTAGTTGACCAGTTCTCTGACATTCCCAAACTAGAGGTTTTTTCCACATCTATATATTGTCATCTTTCAATGTGAAGAGTTACCAGCTAGTGCATATGGGGCATTGTTGCAACAATATGGATAGTATTTTTATTCCCTTGTTCAGAAAATTGGACTTACAATTATTTATTTGTTGAAAGAACTTTTACAAAGTAATACTTCACACCAGCTGCAATATTTGCTTGCTTAATGTCTGAGAAGTGGCATTACCAGAAGTATCACTTTCTTTTTAGACATTCCAGCATCTGGTGTGTGTGTGTTGGTGTTCTGCTCTTAGAGGGACAGTATGTACCTACACATTATGCAGACTTCTAAAGTTATTATTGATGGCAGTTGAGAATTTTGCAACACTTTGTAAACTACCAAGACCTTATGGGTGTCTGTGATATATATATTTTTATTCTAACAGTCTTAACTTGGATATGAAGTGCAATTGCTAATAAAGGCATTCTGAATGATTGCCAAATTTTTGTTAGTTTACATTTCCTTTTACCTTTATTCTTTAATTTTACTGCCTAATTCCCACACTGATTCTGCATTTAATTGTAAGAAATTTTAAATAAACATTTGTTTTCAAAAAGCATATCAATTTAGGGAAAATTTATGAAAAGGGATTGTTTTTGTCATGGGCATGACGTGGCCTATCCACATAGCTTTGAATGGGGGCCAAAAAGTCCTGGCCCAGCCACTGATATACTTCCATTATTGTAAGAATACAGTGGCCTAATTCAGACCAATAGCCCAATTCTTCCACATTTCAAATGAAATATTTTACAAGGACAGTTTTTGTTGAAGTCAGTGTTGCATTTATTTTAATATGGGAGTTGGGCTTGGATTCGTCTGGTTTGGGATAGGATTTAGTGACAAGGCTGAAAGAGTACATAGTAGATGGAATCTGCTCCGTAGTGTTAGTATGTATGCCATGTGTGAAGCATGAAATATTTAGCAAATATTGAATTTTGTTTTCATCAGAGTCCTGGTAGTAGTAATTAGTACAAACCAAAAACCATTTCTGTGTAATCCTGAGGATCCCAGGAATGCTAAGCATTTATGTAAATTCAGTGATATTTTTGGACATAGTTAACAGTACTGCCATTAGCTTTTCCATGTGTAGGATGTGTACACAAGAAAGCCTGTATGTTTAATCAAGCATCGCGCCATGACTATATGAATGTTTATAATAAAAAAAAAAAGCCGTGAATTAAGATGCTTGCAGGTTGTATAGTTTCACCCAGACTTTCATCAGTGGCTGAATGTGAAAAAACGCGCCGTTTCTCAATACGCATCATTTCCACGTCCTCCACGCTCATTGGTGGGCGTCATTAACATAATCTGCTTGGAGGGTATGTTGCATAGGTCACCGATGACTCATTTTACAAGGAAAACGAGTCGTAATAACAACAGAATCTCGGAGCCAAAGACGCGCGTAAGATAGGCTACACGCGCACTGGCAACTTTAGTTGCTCAACTATTTAGTTGGCCGGATGGAGAACAGCTTTATACGAGAGCGCGCGCACTGACAACTTTTCTTTTTGCGGCCTGACCCATTCTCGAGGCAACAGAAATGTTGCTGATAACGATAGGACGCACATGTTACAGTGTGTCCGCGCGCACTGGCAACTAAACAGTAGCTTGCTAGCTCCAGTAAGGTGCACAAACCTTGTGTCCTGCGTCGAACGGCTATGTCTATCGTCGAAGACGTAGAGAAGTTAATATGGGAGGTGGAGAGAAGACCATCTTTGTATTTAAAAAAATTGAAAGAATACAGCGACAAAAATCTGAAGGATAAATTGTGGTACGAAGCTTACAAGTCAGATTGGCCTAGAAGTAAATGCTGAAAAAAAACTAAGTAGAAGGTCATGTCTTCAGATCAGAACGCAGGAGGAAGTCACAATATAAAGACTGATAATAGTTGCTTTGAAAGGGTGGAACATTTCAGATATTTTAGAACAAATCTAACGAATCAAAATTATATTGTAGTGTATGTCGGAATGGGGCTGGACCTCCACCAAATCTTATATCGACAAGTACTACGGGTAAAGGATCGTACAGCGTTCCGCTGGGTAGTTATAAGCTGCCACCAATCAGATTACTATCTGACAAAAAGGACTCCAAGACAATATAATAAAGTCGTCTAACTACATATTCTAAATAACTATGTTCACAGTATTTACACTGACCAGAAAGAAAAGAGAGAGAGAAAGATGGCATATCAACACCTCCTTTGAGTACTGTTCGTTGTCGCCCATACTCCAGTAGTTTGTTTTAAACTTTCATACACAGAGTTGAAAGACTGTAATAAGAAGTGTGTGA
>Ga0123354_10020370_pt1 | contig 10434 bp, 8 predicted proteins | sample TergutLab28metaG_2_FD_97872 | JGI IMG/M metagenome (GOLD analysis project Ga0123354, IMG submission 97872) | Labiotermes labralis P4 segment gut microbial communities from Petit-Saut dam, French Guiana - Lab288 P4 | ecosystem: Host-associated > Arthropoda: Insects > Digestive system > Gut ...
AATAAACCACGGTTTACCTACAATTGTCCTCTTTTTTTTTTTTCTCCCAATATATTTCTTTTACACTTTCTTTTTTCCCCCGCCCCCCCCCCAATTCTAGGCCTGTAATAAAGCATGGCTATCTTTTTCACCACATCATTTCTGATAACTGCAAACAATGTTGGAACATACACCCCTGTTGAGCGCTGGTTACGCCCCGTAAGTCCATTGAACATAACCTTCCTCCAGCGCATTGACATCAGTGAGTCACTCTAACAGTTGCTACGCCCATGGCTGAATGGGACATGCTGCACAAAGGCTTGAGAGAGAAACTACAGAGTACTTCTCTCCCTTAACATAGTATACATCGACTGGCGCTAGTTTGTACAGCGACCGAATGAATGCTGAAGACGGGAGAGCGCAATGGTCATTTTCTGCCTTCCCTCTATGAACGGCCTATATATTTAACAATTTAGGATCTCCATGAGGTAGGATGTGGGTATATGGACTGGATTGGGCTTGCCCAGGATAGAGATAGGTGGCGGACGCTTGTGAGTGCGGTAATGAACCTTCGGGTTCCGTAAAATGCGGGGAATTTCTTGACTAGCAGCAAACCAGTTAGCTTCTCAAGAAGGACTCTGCACCATGGAGTAAGTAAGTAAGACCCGAAATGACGGTACAGAGGGTATAATATATTTATGAAAGTGTCCACTGCGCAGAAATACAATCGGTACCGGCTATGTGATTCTCCACAAAGAGAAACTCATTTGTCCATGGTTTTCCCAGGTTGTCAGGTGCTACGTCAACAACTAAACAAGCCGACTCTAACACCACTGTACAATGCATACTAACGAGATCTTCACACATGGAACACACAGTAATGGGATGACGCATTTCAAGATAGAGCCTGATATATATGACGTAAGTTAAAATATCCAACGTCTTTATACGGCCAACTTCACCGTCCCGGCGTGATATACACACAGCACCACCAGCTCCACATGACATGCCGTAGCCAACGCCTCCACTCTAATTTTCACACACGTAAGTTTTATTTTAACAACTTAATAATGCAATATTACCATTACACGTCTTAGGATGACTTAAAATTTTACAACCGCCATCTAGTTTACATCCAGCTTTTACAATTTTATATTGTAACAATTATTGTGAATATGTGGGATCACACAGAGTCAATACACTTGAACTGCACTTTACCTTACTTTCAGATATTTTACTGATGGCCCGATGACGGCCGTTAGCGACCGAAACATGTAGCTGTGAATAAACAAAGGGAGTTGTGTTAGACGGATAGTTAACGGTTTGCTTTTGAATTTCCCGGAAAAGTTGAGAGCTATGCAGCCGGTTAAGCTTCTAGGCCTGTATGTCCTGATGCCGGTTTTACAGGCAATCTAGATATGTAGAAACATTCCGATCCTAGATCCTATTCAGTCCAGTTCAACTGCTAATGCTGTCAGCTTACTGGACTGGCTACAGCCCAACGTGCTACAGCTTATATACTTCGCAAGATCAGGAATTTCCCTTCATGCCGACGTAAAAAAAGTCTGCACCTGCCCCCTCCCGTGCACTCCTACATTCCTTGCGTCTGGTCCATCGCCTCTAACATAACAAGTCCTCCAGGAAGTGCGTTTCTTGCCCTCAAGATTACCCAGAAGTTGCTTATATCTTCTTCTTCGTCTTCTTTCCCTTAGATATTTCCTTTAATAATGTATGTTTTAGCAGGCACTTCCTACGCAATATATGACCAGTTCGCCTTCCTTCTTTTAGGGCAAAGTTCACCCTAGAATAGGCCACGAAGGTCCAGAGGGAAAGCAGAGGTACAGCTCAACACTTTCTTTAACCTCGGCGCTAGATAGGAGTGGGTGGTCAACGCCACGCCCCGGCCGCTTTACTCCCGGAAAAGAGACCCGGCACGCATTGTATAGGGAGGCTGGGCGGGTCCCAGGGCCGGTCTGGACGAGTGCGGAAAATCTCGCCTCCAACGGGATTCGATCCCCGGACCGTTCAGCACGCAGCCAGTCGCTATACTGACTAAGCTATTTTATTGTAAGCAGAATGTTCCGTTCTCCCTTGACTCTGTTTTCTAATATTTCTTCATTTTTTACAAGATCGATCCAACTGATGTCCTCCGTCCTTCTTCAGCACCAACCTTCCGAACTTGTAAGGTATTTCTGATTCCGAAGTGGGACTGCGGCAGCGGCTAACCGTGGCTAGTAGGAAATGAAACCGTACTGCCAGGCGGTAATTAACAGTACTGTTGGTCCTACTGCCTTTCTGTTTTCAAATAAGACGTGCGCGAACACGCTTGGAACACGCAGTTCAGTGACGAAACAAACAGTTTCCCTCAAATGGCAAATACGAAACTAAGGGACGCGAAGCCAGAAGTCTATAGCCTCTAAACTAAGCTTACAAAGTACAGGCAGCCGTTTTCAAGCAAACCATTAGAGTTTTTATTGAATTGAAAAGGGAAAACAAGTCTCTATATCTAGATCTTCTAGTCATTTGTATAGGGATCGTGCTTAAGAAACAGGAGAAAAACTATCCACATGCGACTCCTTAAAAGAAGTTAAGCAATATATTTTCGTACGAATAAGAATAAATATCAACCAAATAACTCTTCTCCCGTTATCTTTAGGGAAAGAAATAAGCTTTTAGTTTCTTACAAGTGCGTGAAATTGTCTGCATTCTGAAAGCGCATGAAAGGGTAAGCCAGACAGCGACCTACAGGTGCAAGCCTGTACACTACATGGAAAAAGAGGCCTGTCAACACACAACCGCTGGTATGCAACCAGTCAATATTGGTAAGCTCATATTGACAGACACGGAGATAAAACCTAGGGCCCGCGAGGCAGCTCGTGCCAATAAACCCGACAGGGGAGGGCGTAACAGCACAGACACACGACAGGCATGTGCACTTTTCTAGTTAGAATCCAGTTCGCAGAAACTGCTTCGCTTTTCGGCGCGTTCGCGATGCAACTGCGAAGTGCGACTGTCAGCTTCTTGGCATTTTGTATTGGAAATATTTACCAAAATTTTTCCATACGTCCCATTTTAATTAAAATCTGACAAAGACGACAGGTACTTTACGTGAAGATCTACGATAATATCTCACCGTTTACGAGATAAGAAAGAGAAACAGAAATGCGGCAACAACAGGCAGATTTGTATAATGTATTACATTCCGTCAATACACAACTATATATCAGTACAGTGATATTACATATACACTGAGGTCACATTATGGCAACATGTTTCGACCGTAAACGGTCATCTTCAAGGCCAATAGAAAACATTTTTAAGGTACAATAAAGTGAGCACTCAATGGGATCCCATTTCGTTTACAGTAAAAGTTAAAATAATGTATGATGAAATTCTTATTTATAACTAAAATATTAAAATAGGCGTCTACTTTAATGTTTTAGTTATAAATAAGAATTTCATCATACGTTATTTTAACTTTTACTGTAAACGAAATGGGATCCCATTGACTGCTCACTTTATTGCACCAATACCACTGTACTGATATATAGTTGTGTATTGACGGAATATAATACATTGTACAAATGTGTTACTATACAACGGGGTGGCCTCTGTCAAAAGACAGGCAGGCTGGAGAACCAGTTAACGATTTCAGACGCAACATTTTAAAACGTTATCTTGCCATAATAAAGGGCTGTCATGAACTGTGATCAAGACTACGTTCAGACCAGGGGTGCATAATTCCGGGCGCCAGGCCACCAGGGCCACTAATTTTTTCTTACGACGCTACTTAACACCTGTAGGTCGTCCGTATGGAACTTGCTTCTGTCACTTCCATGGCTCCTACAATTTTGAGGCGCCTCTTAGATTTTCTGAGAGCCTATGCCCCTGAGGTTTAGACTGCACCGCACAGTGGTTTGTTTCATTATTCCCATAGTGCTGTAATAAAACATGACCTTGTAGTTTCACTCTACAGTTGTTACACAAGAGCCCAAAGTAAAAAAATTCCCTGTTCATTTGCAAGCAGTCCTACAATCGATGTGCGTAATTAAATTACATGCAATTACCAGAGTCGAGCAGCAGCAGCAGCATAATAACGATAGCGTATGCTACCATTATTATGACATTTGACTACTGACATCTTTTGCATATACACCGTTGGAACTAGAGCATTTCTCTATGTCTGCTAGCATTATTATGATACTATTATGCAATTTTGTGTGGCGTCCAAATCGTCCTCTTTTTACATCCACATATTCTTCTCCTACACTAAGCACTGTCTCTGTTCAGAATTTTCACTGCTTCCACCGCATATCTATACTTTGTTGGACAACATGCTTCAGTAATTTGTAACCAGCAGACGTTTGAATGCAAACTTCTAAATACGTATTTAAATTAGTGCTGACCTGTCATTTTTCAACAGTATCATCGCAAATATTTTTAAACACGTAATACAACACGACTTTTGTCTAACGTAATGAGTTTGTACACTTCCTAATGGCAGCTTAAAATACTGAACCTTGGCCGACACCAACCGACATCTTTTGCATGTACACCGTTTATGTCTGCATCCCCGTATACACGTGTACATGGTATTTCATGCGCTTTTTCTCAATGACTTTTATTACTCCTTGAATACAGTCCTTTGAGAAACAAAACAGACCGGAGTGTTTGGTATAACATACACCGATGGGGGTTTCGCGTAGATGCTATGTTATGTTGCTTCGTTTATTAAATGCTGGAATTATAAACACGCAGAAATATGCACTACTGCAAGATCCTCCTCCTTGTCTTTCATACCCTTGGATTGAAAAACCAGGGTACACAAAACAACAAACAGAAATAACGTTCGGTAGCCAGGCTACTGAGTCCTGTCAAACAAGGATGTGTACCAAGGTTCCAGGGAATCCTGTCGTAGGCATAGGTTCCTCTGAAACGTCGCTGTATCAGCTACAAGACAACAGCAGCTTCATCGGTAATAGCAGCGCTAATGGCGTGTAGCAATATCCAACACATCTGTCGCGCAGTAGTAATCCGACCCGGTACATTTAAACTGCTAGTTGAAGAGCCTTGCTGCTGTAGTCTATAGAAATACGAATCGCCCTGTGCTTGAATTGCTATACTCCATTCTACCCAAAAAGAGACAACAATAACACACTGCTGTTGCACAATCTCCAAACATCATCTTTGTGAGTGGGATGAACTCCCATGATTGGTAGAAAGCGGAGCCTCCTCTTTCGGGAAGTCGACCAATCACGGCTATTCTCGGCTCTACTGGACAGCCGCAGATTTCAGGGAAGGGGGAGGGGGGGTTCCACGCCCTCTCAGCCTCTCGCTCTGCCACGCAACACACTGCCCACCCCAACATTTCCCAGCTATTTGTTTACACTGTGATTTAATTTGGCACTTGGTTACGAAAGGAATCTGCAACCATAAGATGAAATGCATTAACTTGTAACATGAGCAAACGCTGCTGACATTGCACCATTGGCCAATCCTATCGGATTCTCGTATGTCTTTGGCTCGCAATTCGCAGACCGTAACGCACCACCAGATTTCCAGTTGGGAGTGCTTTTGAATGTGAATGACAATACTTCTATATCATTTAATATTACAGAAACTGTGGAGTATCTACAAAGCAAATAATGCTGCTGATATAGACGCTGACTATTTCACCACAGCATTTTACATGCTATTTTGTCACAACGCTTCGCGTTATCAAGAGGAAAGACTTCTGCACGGCAAGTTGTGGACCCAGATATTCGAACTGAAAATGTTCTGGGTTAGCATTGTTATTGTTTATGTATTCTTATTGTTCTGTATATTGTGTTTTCATCGTGCCAACTGGCACTCTTCGGCTATCCAGACTGAGGGTTTTCCGTGTCTTTTTCTCAGTTATAAGGCAAATGCCAGGGTAAAATTCGCAAAGACGGAGCACGGCCCGCAATCTTCCCAATTTGGCTGTTAATTGTGTTATTCTTGTTGTTAACTGTGTTGTTCTATGTATTGTTTGCGTGTAAACGTGTACTGTACTACTGCCACCGGGTGTCAACCCAATTGCAGTTAACAAATATATCACATCATATCAGAAAAAGACGCCCCTCTAATACAATCTTCGATGTATAACAATGTTATTATCCTACGTCCTTTCTCAACCCTTTAATTTATTTAGTATCAAACAATGATATTACTCCAGGACGCACACAAATGCCGGGTCAGAACAATAATTACTTACAGTTGTGTGACCAGTAATATTCTGAGCTGCGACATTTCACTGACTTTACTACTGACATTCGACAACCCGCAGTGTTACGAACTGTTTCGTGTCCAGAATTGCTCTGGTCTTAACCCATTATCCACCGGGTACCGACGACTCAACGGCCGATAGCGAACCTACAGTTACGTCCATCTTGCGTCGAATGTGCGTCCAACGGGTTGTGGCTCCCGAACCGACGCTTCGGCAAAAGGAACGATTATAGATTTAGTTCCACTCAATCCGAAGGCGGGCAAATCCACAGCCAAACGAATCGAGCGTACACCTCCACATCTATAAAGCGAAAAGACGTAGCTTTGACACCCGCGCACAAATAGCATCGTCAAATTTACGCTCAGATCTTCCAGTCAGATTTCCGAACCAAAATGCTGTATTAATTTCTCATCTCCACCTTGCATGATAGCATACATAACCCCTTCATCGCGTCATTCTTTATTTTATCATTCAAATAGACTCAGTATTTCGTAAAAATTGCTAATCACAAGAACCCTCATTAGTTCCTACGAATAATTTAACTCCCCATCCCGTTCCCTCCAACTCTTGGCCTAAATAAATGCATCAGTTTAAAGTTCTTGTAATATATGGAAATTGGGTCCTGTAATACAAAGCAGTTAGCACTAAACAGTAACAATCAGGCCACAAACTGGCTCAAAATGGAAGCACGTCGGTTGTAATATCAAAGGCCTATTGGACTTTTCACTGCAGTAAAGCTACGGCTTTCAAAACAGCAATTCTGTTTGTGCGTAAGGAATTAGAATTTAATAAAATACATCGTTTCAGTCTTAAATGTGCAGATCAAACAGTGCAATACAAAAGAACGTCTGCGACAAACCGTGAAACATTTTAATAAGTCTACAAACCACAAGCTGGCAGTGATCAGGTTTCGCACTGCGGTCATTGCAAACGCAGCTGACAAAATGCTGTCTTAACGAGCTCTCTGACAGGCCTGCGTATCCAGCCTAACAGACCATGATTGCAACATTACGCTAATTTCACCTATCCACTCTGCAGCAACAGTAGCTAGGCCTGCTCGACGAAGGCCCAGCCGGTCCGAAAACTCACAACTTACAAGACACAGAGCCTAGGCCTGCAGGTTCGGAATACCGTACTGTGGTCCGTTCTTACCTTTATCTCCTTCTATGAAAGGGAATTAAAGTTTGCGGTAGACGTCAGCCAGTATCTAGCCTACGAATGACTTATTGCTTAAAATAGTCAACGGTTTTCGTGACACTCTTTAGATCACGAGCTGCATGGCACTACAGTCACTTCAACTTACTCCAAGCCATGGACAACACCAAAGTGCCGGGCTGTGAGAACTTCCGACGCAGGCGCGAAAATAGGGCCAGTTAATTTGATCTGGATACAAGTTTTAGAAAAATTATAAATCCTTTAGCACTTATTGTTGGTGAAACGTAAAAAAAGCGTCGAAAACACTACAACCATCTCGCCTTACAGGCCTAATGAATGAACTGAACTAACAGTGTGAAAAAGACCTTACATTGGAAACGGTTACTCGTGTTCAGAAATTGGAACCAGTAGTGATTTTGTTCTCAGAATAATGACGAACGGCTTGTGTGTGTGTGTGTGTGTGTGGACTTGCGCGTCGGGGCAGACTTCCTGTCATTATAGCTGTTTATTTCTTGCGTACGAACTAAGAATAGGGACAGGCCTATGGGCCTACTCAGTCGTGGTGCGATTACCAGACAGCCCTGTAGCCCGCATTCCTGCTCTGCTCTCGGTCCCCATTCTTTGCATTATGAGTTCCGAAAATGAACTTACTCTTACTTACTGCAAAACACTCTAGAGGATGATGTGCACTGAGATAAAGCACTCTCCTGAAGGGTCAGTAATCACACAGGAAGTTTTCATTATACAAGGAATTAACTCTAAGAACAGGATATACCAATTAATGATAAGCCTATGTGGAAGAAAATACCTTGCGTTTTATATGTGAAGTAGGTCAGTGTTCAGAATTATTTTACGTCAGGACTCAGCGCCTGATGGTTGTTGGCAATTTCAACATGGTAACAGGAATTTTGAGTTTTATGACGCAAATTTTTGACCTACTGAATGACGTAATTAATTTCGGTTTTTATGTTCTCCACTTCGCAAATTTTTGACCTACTGAATGACGTAATTAATTTCGGTTTTTATGTTCTCCACTTCGTGTTTCCAGGTTTACTGTGTGCAGTGCAGTAAGAGTACCAGCGTGTTAAGTTCCACAGCTGCTGTGAATCTACCGTAGTCTGACACAAGGTCAGAAAATCACAATATAACGTAGACACAGAAGTGAATAATACGATGAGGCATATACAAAACATAAGAAAGCACACCACAAACAGCAACACTTGCCGATCACTGCGGAACTTCCTCTGTTACTAAGAACAGATAAAAGTTTCGAAATTTTGTGACCATGGTCACGACAATTGCTGTCTGTGAATTTCTAGCGCAATGGTTCAATTTAGGAAGAGGTCCAGTTTCCGTGGTCTTCCTCTGAGTTTGGACAGGCTCACAGTCCTACAATTTAAGAATCCTTCCCTAATATCGTGCTACTTAGGCTACTTTTGCACGGTCATCACGTTAGAAGATTTAAACCCATAAAAAAAACCTAAACCATAACACTCCTAATAAACACACTAATACGCACAACCTAATTTATCCATATACAATACTCCTACCTACTATGTCGGGCCTACAATCAACCGGGTATTAAAACAGAGGGGCATTTATGTCTAGTAGCTATTACTTTTCACTTTTACTAAGCTCTTAGTGTAAGGTTGCATCCGATGGAGCGGTTAACCATTATAGACAATAATAAAGACGTACTGCGCACAGAACAGCAACAAACATTACTTTACGAACCTTACTCTGTTCTATATCACGCAACAAAAGCTCGCAAATCTAACTCATCGATACATGTGCAGTCAACGATATTTGAAATCTTTATATGAAACTTCCCCGCTGGCCTATCAATCACACACACACACACACACACACACACACATATATATATATATATATGTGTGTGTGTGTGTGTGTGTGTGTTATTTACGTAAACATTAAAATTTCCAATCACACACATATCACGTTGTTTTATAGTCGCATTCTACATGGCAACAAGTTTCGACCCTGAATGTGGGCCATCATCAGACCATTACACAAGAACACGAATATACACAGACTCTCTATGTAGCTTAAAGTTGGAGATCTCCCCCTCTTACATTACAAATACACTGTAAGTGTATTTGTAATGTAAGGTGTGTAAGGGTGTTTGTCTAATTACAAGAGGTGAAGCGATATTTTTTACAGAACCCTTTAGCTTCTATATATACTTAGGTGTCTTGTAATTAAACAAACACCCATAAACACCTTCTATACACTTATAATGTACTTTTAACGTAAAATGGGGAGATCTCCAACCCCCATTGTACCTAGAGTTTCTGTAGTATTTTCTTGGTCTTGTGTGATGGCTTCATGATAGCCCACATCACAGGCCAAAACAAGTCTCCATGTACAGTACAATACGATTATAAAGCAACATGATCTGTGCGAGTGACAGTATTAATATACATTTGTAGCATCTGAAATAATTACAGTGGCCCATCGACTGCGCCAGTTCAACGTGGCAACCTTATTAAATATGTATTTTGTTATCTTTTCTTTTATAATTTAGCTACGCCGTATAAAACAGCGTCCCAGTTACTGCGGCAGGATGCACGATATGCCATCAACTCTCACGCTTCTAAGCTGACCTCAGTTTCTCGGTCTAGGCCCATGCCATCTACCTTCGCACAGAACAGTCCTTCTGAAGCTAACATTTCCTTTCGTATTCAACACATCAGCCTACGCCATTACTAAATTTAAACATCTGTAATAAGTCTGTCGAATTAGCTTTCCTTACTTTGTTTCTTATCCAGCCCGCAACTGACCTCAGCACTCGCGCGTTTCTTTAATACAGCAATATATAGCCATGCCAATGCAAGCAACGTTCGGTGTAAGCCTGTCACTTCCACGAGATTAACACCTACCATCAGTTTATTTCTACGCACTTTGAACACACATTCTCTCGAGCCTTTCCCTCCGAAAACCCCTTTTGTATCGGGGTATCATAAATATTTTTAAATCCATTTGTTGTAGCTGTCCCCCCCCCCGGCGTCCATGTAACACGTTACTAAACACAA
>Ga0123354_10020373_pt1 | contig 10433 bp, 6 predicted proteins | sample TergutLab28metaG_2_FD_97872 | JGI IMG/M metagenome (GOLD analysis project Ga0123354, IMG submission 97872) | Labiotermes labralis P4 segment gut microbial communities from Petit-Saut dam, French Guiana - Lab288 P4 | ecosystem: Host-associated > Arthropoda: Insects > Digestive system > Gut ...
ACAATAACGCACCAAGTAGTCGCAAGCTCCTGAAGATGGATGTATTAACATCTGAAACATGTTGAGCAGTAAATTGACATAATAAAGCAAGTGTCATCAAGTTGGTCTACCTTTATTCAAATTAAATGTATTTCCGCTTTATTGCATGTAAAATTATCATCCGTGATGCGCACATCAGCATTCAGTCCTTACACCATGAACCAATATTCAGAACGCTTGTCGGACGCTATCTGTAGATGAACGAAGTTTTTTTTTAATTATCCCACTCTTGGTTCAGAATTTGTTAGGTAGAACAGATGCATGGTGATGATGCCACCATAACCCTTCCTTCCTTTGTTTAGTAAAGTAAGTAATCCGAAAAACTCCCGCGCCGAATTTTTCCGAGTCTAAGGAAAAGTATAGAAAATATGAGAACATTTAATTTACACCTGAAATAAAGTATAACACTTTATTTCACAAAACCCATCATTAGCGAAGGGCATTAATTGGAAATATTATATGCTGATTTTAACCCAAAGCGCTCTAAAATTGTGGCAAGTACAGACACACATTTATTTTCGATCTCCCACGACACTCATTTTTGCTCAACAACTTTTGGTAAAGAATTCCTAAACCGAATTTTGCTCAACAACTTTTGGTAAAGAACCCCTAAACCGAATTTTGCTCAACAACTTTTGGTAAAGAACCCCTAAACCTAATTTTTCTCAACAACTTTTGGTAAAAAACCCCTAAACCGAATTTTGCTCAACAACTTTTGGTAAAGAACCCCTAAACCGAATTTTGCTCAACAACTTTTGGTAAAAAACCCCTAAACCGAATTTTGCTCAACAACTTTTGGTAAAGAACCCCTAAACCTAATTTTGCTCAACAACGTTTGGTAAAAAAAACCCCTAAACCTAATTTTGCTCAACAACTTTTGGTAAAAAACCCCTAAACCGAATTTTGCTCAACAACTTTTGGTAAAAAACCCCTAAACCGAATTTTGCTCAACAACTTTTGGTAAAGAACCCCTAAACCGAATTTTGCTCAACAACTTTTGGTAAAGAACCCCTAAACCGAATTTTGCTCAACAACTTTTGGTAAAGAACTCCTAAACCGAATTTTGCTCAACAACGTTTGGCAAAGAACCCCTAAACCGAATTTTGCTCAACAACTTTTGGTAAAGAACCCCTAAACCTAATTTTGCTCAACAACTTTTGGTAAAGAACCCCTAAACCGAATTTCGTGAAAATGGAATAAGCGGCGTGGTTGCTGTTACTGGGCCACATACGGACCGATGGACGGATGTGGTCTTCACACGGGACGTTTCGTTCTTTACTTCGTCAGTAACGCCTAACAGCCAGTAGGTTATTGGTAAGTGACGCAATAATCACTCTTTGTTCTGAGCACCGTGAAAAACATACAAAACTAACGCTGTTGGCAGGATGTAGAATTTTGAGTGTTATACCTGGTGGCACATAAAGTAACCTCTATACTTTGAATGCTTAATTATGTGTAAAATTAAATACACTTATTTATCTGCCAGACTGCAATCAACAGATCTGAAATAATAGTTCTGTCATACAGCAGATATGAACAATGGTAAGAACTGTACAAACACGGGAAATAACGAAAAACAATGCTTGTTTCTATGGTTATTGCGACTAATTTGTACAGATTCGTCTCGGTTTCTGTACATTAAAATACATTAACATATTCTGACACACAGTCGGCAGCTTGGGGCAATGATCAATCCGGAATGGGGCAGCACATTTGTCCGCTGGCGGAGGTGCTAAGGATTGACATGTCGCCATTGTTGGAGTGGCATATCAAAGCCATGTAAACGGCACTGTTCCCCCCTCCCGTCCCTCACTTGGTTGTTAAATATATGAACCCCTCCTTTCATATTATTACAGTGGAAAAAGCTAAACGCTAGCATATTATATTCCGAAAGGGCAAAGGGGTTTTGGGAGGGGGTTCTAATACTTGTTGTGCACACCCCAGAAACCGCCTTATGGACATTGCCAAGTCTTCTTTTTCTATTGTACCATAATAACAGACAGCCCCCACAGCTTAAAGCTGAAGCCGAAATGCCAATTTGTCAGTGAGTTTGAAAAGCCCTGGCGGCGACATATGCAGGCCTGGGGAGATTATCTGTTCTATACACACCCAGCTGCGCGCCCCGCTCGCTCGCTGGCTCGGTAAGGGAATAATGAACTAGCCGCGTACCTGGAACAGACTTCATACCATCTTTTCACAGAGCAATGGGTGAAGATGATGCCTCAATAGAGAGCAAGCATATGAAATGCATTCAGTGGCGAATAGGCTGGCTCAGATTTGTTTCTCAGTTGCTTTGACAATGTTGTATTCTTTGTTTTAGGTGATTCCCCCGACGTCTGAATTTTATGCGCCTGTTCCATCTTCATAGGTCGTGTTCACATGACATAGTGTTCCGAAACGTCGGCACATAAAATTTAGACGCCGGGGAATCGCCCAAAAGAAAGAATACAACATTCACAACACGGGGAAACTTTAAGATCAAGAATACTCTAAGAGTGTTTATAGAAATTTCGTTTCGAGCACTTTATAAGCCGTTTCCTATTCTTCCCGAAACTTTCGCACCAGCAAATATTCGGCAAGTTGCTTAGGTACATGCGTGAACGAATGTAAAACTTGTGTAAAGTCTTCATTGCTGTCTCCCGACTTTAACAGCAGTTAGCATGCTTCGACAAATCTTAGTCAGGCTTCCCAGTACAAAAGTTTTATTGGAAATTCTTTTACGTTTTCTCGGCTTGTTTCATGCAGAGATTAATAGAAGGAATTTGGTGTATGTTTGTCCGTGCATCTTTGTATAAGAGTAGAGAAGAAAACCAACTAGACGCTACTGAATCGTTTATTGCACTTATAATCTGCTCGATATGTTTCGGGCACTTATATGCCCACCCTCAGGAGCTCGAGACTATACTTGTGTTATTGCCGGACGCATAGCCTGCTGCTCTGCTCCTGACCGCCGACCACCATCAACCAAAACATTACTCACCATATGCGATAATATCAAAGTATAGTCTCGAGCTTCTGAGGATGGGCATATAAGTGCCCGAAACATGTCGAGCAGATTATAAGTGCAATAAACTATTCAGTAGCGTCTAGTTGGTTTGTTTTCTACGATTAATAGACGGACTGACATAGAAGCTGGCAGACTTGGCGAAGTGAGTCGGCGACATTTTGCAACCTTTCATTTTGTAGCGCTGGAAACGTATCTGAACATTAAGCGACAAAAGATATTAACTTAATAAGATGTGATGTTTTAAGGAATACGAAGACTTGTTTTGTGCTATTTCGCGTTGTAACACCTTGCTTTCTAGTAACTGACTTCCGACAGGTCTGTACCAACCGAAGTTACTTTTATTGTCAAATATTTTACATTTAGAGGGTACACAAATTGTCTGTTTAGAAGATGGAGGCAGTACTTTCCTTCAAAATGTTTGTCACCGTCTATTAGCCGACACTATTCTTTAATCGACAAGACAATATAAAAGACACCTTATTAGGGCGGTAAAATGTGGAAGGTTAAGGCGAGCCAAACATGTAAATCACGTAAGAGAACTTCGAATTCCGGACACACTTTTAGTCCGTAAACATCAATGGACGAGACTCCTTTGACAACCTAAGTGCACAGGAGGGAATATTATTAAAGTTTATCTTAGAAACAGAATGTAAATGTCTGCACCGCATTTAACTAGCCTGGGTTAGAATCCAGTGGCCTTCTGTATGAAAAATTTGGATATCTTTTTCTCCTGATTTTTTATTTTCAAGAAAGAGTTCGGACAGTGGAGTCAGACTGTACAAGAAACATGAGGGCGTCATCTGATTTGTTAACCTGATAGTTACTATGTAGCCATCTAATTTAGAGTGTAGACGGTACGGAGGCTTGTCCTTTAAATTCACTTTTTTGCATAAAACTCATTCAGTAAGTTTACAGTACCAACCTAACTCTATAGTTTCCTTCTATCTGCGCGTCACTTCGTCCCCTCAACCGAGTTCACCCTTTAAATAGTAAGTTTACTTACTTACTCACTTGCTTGCTTACTTGCTTGCTTACTTGCTTGCTTACTCCATGGAGCAGAGTCCTTGAGAAGGTAACCTGTTTGCAGCTAGTCAAGAAATTCCCAGTATTTTATGGAACCCGAAGGTACATCACCGCATTCACAAGTGCCCGCCACCTGGCCCTTTGTTGAGCTAGCTCGATCCAATCCGTACCCCCACATCCCACTTCCTGAAGAACCATCTTAATATTATCCTCCCATCTACGCCTGAGTATCCCAAGTGGTCTCTTTCCCTCAGATATCCCCACCATAACTCTGTATACGCCTCTCCTCTCCCCTATTCGCGCTACGTGCACAGCTCATCTCATTCTCGATTTTGTCACCCGAACAGTATTGAGTGAGGAGTACAGATCATTAAGCTCTTCATATAGTTTCTCCACTCCCCTGTTACCTCGTCCTTCTTAAGCCCAAATATTCTCCTCAACACCCTATTCTGGAACACTAACAGCCTACGTTCCTCCCTCAATGTGAGCGACCAAGTTTTACACCCATACAAAAACAACAGGCAAAATTGCATTTCTATATATCTTAATCTTTAAATTTTTGGATAACAAACTGGAAGACAGATTCTGCACCGAATGATAGCAAGCAATCCCTGATATCAATCTCCTGTTAATTTCTTCCTGAATATAGTTTTGATTTGTTAAGGTTGTTCCCAAATATTTGAACTCTTCCACCCTTTCAAAGGAACTATTATGAATCTCTATATTGTGACTTCGTCTTGCATTCTAATCTCGAGACATGACCAAGTACTTAGTCTTATCAGCATTTACTTCTATTCCAGTATCCTTACTAGCACCTCCTAAAGATGCTGCATTTTTCTTGATAGGATGTACGCTTTCACCCAGTATGTTAATATCACCAGCATAAACCAGAAAGGGATGTGTACCATTAAATTTCAATCCATCCTGGTTTACCTGAACCCTCCAAATGGCGTACTCTAAAGCAAAATCGAAAAGCAATGGCGATAAAGCATCTACTTGTTTCAACCCATTCCTAACAAGAAAACATGTCAGACGCTTGCCTACCCGGACTCTGCTATAGGTTTCATTCAGACACAATTTAATTAGCTTTACCAAATTCATCGGGATACGAAACTCAATGAAAATATTATACAAGACGTCCCTCCTAAATGAATCATAATATTTTCTTGAAGTCTATAAAGAGCTGATGCACTGTTTCGTCTATTCCCGTTTTTTTCTCAAGTACTTGACAAATACAGTAAGTTAACATGGCTTATATTTAAAGATTCAATTCGTACCACGCAGTAAACACACTCTGTCTCTGTTGTGAAAACCAATAGTCGCTCTTTCTTCTGAGAGCCACACAAGCACATACATAACACTTTGCATAGTATGTATAATATTTTAGTGTTAAACCTGGTGTTAAATGAAGGAAACACGGGCCCCTAAAAGGTTATACTGTCTTGGCTGGCATATCAAGGATTTAATTTCAGGTGACTTATTCGAAAACCCTGTTAATGAAAGCCACCATCATCACCTATGGTAGCCACGTTAACGCAGTCGATATAGTAACGACGTTTCGGGCTGGGCAATCATAGAATTGTGGCCCGATTAACGGCAGTGTGAGATTTTTCCCCCTTTTTTACAGCATCCGGGCCGACCGTGTGATTCATCCAGCCTTTATTGGTTGGGCACCGGGAACTCTTTCGTCGGGGGTAAAGTGATCGGTGTATGAAGCTGACCACTCACACGTTCATCTAGTGCTGAAATTAGGAATGCCTAAAGCTGTGCATCTGGCCCTCCATATGCCTTCACGGCATGCTACTTCATTATGGATAGTGACACATTTAGCTGTACTTTGTTAACCTTGCATATACGCACAAGAGCTGTCCTGGTGCCACAGATAATTTGTTTTGACGTCAGATGTTCATTTTCCAAGTAAATTTTACCAGAATACAAACTACGGACACTAAGTTTCTTTGGCAGGGGAACAGTGCGGTAGGATATCTAGGTACACGTAAGTCAAGAACTTCAGAGCAATTATAATTCTGCAAAAATATACGAGGATATTTTTAATGTGTGTCATTGATAGGGGGTAGGATAAGATCCGTACAAATGGAACGTCTTCTGGGAATCGAATCTTAATCACCCTATCCATAGCCAGATTTCATAAATAGGCTGTACTGTTGAGATCACGTCATTAAATAAAGGAAGAAAATAACTATGGAAAACGTTTCCTGAATTAGCCCAGTACAGTCCCCCACTGCAAGGGGTAACACCAGTCTGTATGGAGAACGTAAGAGGGGATAGAAGGTAAGGGTCAACACGACAAGAACTCAACAAGTTCCAATCCTCAAACTCGACCTGTACATAGAAAACACCCCCCCTCTTTTCACCGTTCCATTAACAGGCAAGCCAACATATTAGGTGCAGAACTCCGTAAGAAAGTCTTTGATAGAACCAACCAGACGAAATGTCTTAGCTCTACTTCTTTTCAAAGTAGATGCATCCGCTTTCCAGCTATGTTGCCTTCCGTAACGTGTCGGTTACCTTGCATTTTCACTTCAGCCGTTGGTTTTGTGAGCTTAAAATACAGTCATGCCTTTTATGAATGAATCCTTCAAATGACATGCCTTAATTTTAAAGTGACACAGATTCACAGTTGTATAAGAGATGGAGGAGCAAGAGAGATATACCTGGCAACAGATACAGGAAGGTACAGCGGTTTTGGGCGTTTATTACAATATAAGAAGGATATCTCTACGACCATGCCTGCCCGCCTGTCTGTCTGTCTGTGTCTGTATGTGTGCGGCCTAGTATCATCACCTGAAGTGTTGGCAGAAAGTTATAAAACTCGATGAGTGAGACTTTCACTAACATTTTTCGAAAAAATTCCGATCTATATGCATATGTTGTCATTTTACTTAAAGCTGTGAATGGCTAAATGTGCCGAAGGTGCATTGATTGACCCGAAAAGGATGCTGGTAGCGCCGTGTACATGAGGGGTCTTGACATGAGACGTGGTCGTTTGGGACTTCCCTTCATGTAATTTGGTAGACAGGTACTAACGTTTCGGAGGTACCTACAGCCCCTGTCCTCTTATTAAGACAGGTAACGGTTCGTCCGAACGTCGCTTCCAACAGATCGTAAACTTACTACTGAGAGTCTTCGGAATCTCAGCTAGATATTCGTTCTTCTGTCGGGGGCATTGGTACTTGTACAACTTACAACATACAGAAATGTATAAGGCTTGTTATCTCCATGATTACGGTGTAATTGATCTAAGCGTGTCGGAGTTCTGAGGTGTGTCCTGGTACTCATGGCTGTACTTTGATGGTTGTTATTTGTAAGTATTATAAATACATTCGTGTTGCCCATTGTTCCTCAGTGTGGCACTCGTAAAGAACAGCGTTTCATTCAAGGTTCAGCCCCATCACATATTGCTCTTGCTCTTCATGTGTGCCTTGATAACTTGTGTCTGGTCGGTGGATTGGGCGTGGAGGACCAACATATTTGCCTCCACAAAATCCCAGTCATAGTGCATGTCATTTATTTTTTGTAAGAAGTGCCAGAATGAAGTCTTACTGATCAAAACTAAGAAGCAGAAAACCTGGTGGAACAAATAAGATATATTTTTGCCGCTCGCCCTCTCTTCTAATTAAGGAAGAGCACCGAGTGCCTTTAATTCCAGGTCGCAGAAGCACGTGCCAAATGCTCGAGATTGTGAATGTGATGTTTATTGGACCGTGCATCATTGTGATAACTGAAGAATAAAAAACCAACTAGATGCCACTTATTATTTTATAGTACTTCTTATAGGCTCAACATGTTTCGGGCGTTACTATGCCCATCATCAGGAGCTCGCGACTATGCTTTTGATTACCACATTGGTCGTTTCGTTCTTGGTTTGCTGTATGTTGGAGGTTAGATGCGGTTAGGCTGGAGTAGTGTCCGGTTAAAGAAAGATTAGAGCTATACCTCTACTCCCCCTCAGGGCGTTCGTGGCTTATTCTAGGGCGAACTTTCCCTTCATTTATGGAATTACAATACGTTTGAAGTAGTTGTAGCTTAATGTTGTTATTCAGTGCGTGCATTGTTGGACTAATCTCTAATAATTAGCCAACAGGTGCGATACTTTAATGTAACATAAAGGTAAATTCAAATTAAAAATTGCAATTTTTAATACGGTGTAACGCAGCGGGGTGAATTCTACATAAATTATAAATTCAAAGCTTGTCCATTTTTTAGTTTACTATTACTAGTTTACTGTTATAGACTAGATGTGACGTAGCGCCTACTTCATTGTTTCAACTTTTATAAAATGTACAAACGACCAACAAATGCACTTTAATTTTATGATGTACTTTTATTTATAATATCTGCGTCAACGTGTTTCGGCCAGTAATCCGGTGATCTTCAGGGTGATGTTTTTGATACAATAACACAGTTGTAGTTGAATGTGTCACAATCACTCAGTAATATTACAATATATAATGTGTCACAATCACTCAGTAATATTACAATATATAATGTGTCAAATCACCCAGTAATATTACAATATATAATGTGTCACAATCACTCAGTAATATTACAATATATAATATGTCACAATCACTCAGTAATATTACAATATATAATGTGTCACAACCACTCAGTAATATTACAATGTATAATGTGTCACGATCACTCAGTAATATTACAATGTATAATGTGTCACGATCACTCAGTAATATTACAATATATAATGTTACACATTCACTCAGTAATATTACAATATATAATGTGTCACAATCACTCAGTAATATTACAATATATAATGTGTCACAATCACTCAGTAATATTACAATATATAATGTGTCAAATCACTCAGTAATATTACAATATATAATGTGTCACAATCACTCAGTAATATTGCCATATATGTGTCACAGTCACTCAGTAGTATTACAATATATAATGTTACACATTCACTCAGTAATATAACAATATATAATGTGTCACAATCACTCAGTAATATTACAATATATAATCTCGGTTAAAATTTTACTTTTGAATATTAATGTAAAATAATATAGGGTAAGAATGGATAATTATCGTGGACATGAAAATGATTTAGTTTCTGTGGAGTGATGTATACGACAGCCCACAGACATTAAGTAACTCCAATTGTATTCTTGTATCAAAAACAACACCCTGAAGATGGTCGGATTACTGGCCGAAACATATTGTTGAAGATAGTGTAAATAAAATTACATCATACTATTCAAGTGAATTGGTTTGTTGTTTATACATTTTGTAGTAGAATTAATGCACGGAATTTGAAACAATACAATTTTGTTTTCGGCGTTTTGATGGAAGTAAAAGCTAAAACAAACCGTGTACAGGCCTCGACAGGCCCTTAGGGCTCCAGGAGGCTGAGTCTTCTAGACAATCGGCACATGAAGGTGGCAAGGTTGACAGTCCTACTCACCGGCCGCATTTACCTCCCAGAAGATATTCCTGTCCTCATTTCTCTAGAGGCAGAGACGACCACAGGGCCATGGTACAGGCGGAAGTCTCAGTCAATCAAAAATTCCATTAACACCTTCGGAAATCGAACCCGCGATCTTCCGGCTTGTAGCGCAGTAGTTTGAACGGAAGTACAGATAATAAACAAGCAAACATCAGTAACAAGAACTTGTTCCTAGCCTCTGTGTCGAACCGACTGTCTGAAAACTGCGAGACACTAATTTACCTTTTAATTTCCAGAGTACTGTATTTGTTGCGGCACGACAGTTGTGGACTTCTGAGAATGTCTGTGGGTAACAGAAAAAAAACCGCCCTATCGACTGTACAGTCTGGACTCCCGCCCGAGCTTAATGACTTGTGTACAACTGCAGCTATTCTGCTTCGATTGTATTGTCTTAGAAAAGATATAATTTATAGCATTTCTGTCCTTTTGCGACCTTTAGAATCATCTCATAATTACATTCCAGCGATTGAATTTTGTTGGAAACAAATTACTGTACGACATGAACGAAGAAAGTCACTTGTTTTTCTATTAGTTTGTGGTTTGTTTTACCTTGCAGACTGATGACGATTAGGAGTTCGGAGAACAGCAGATGAATGAAAGTAGTTGGTATGTTTTCTGATATCAGTACGTGGATTCAGAGGCGACTTCAAGATCAAAACAAGCGAACGTACGTACTATTTGAACAAGTGCAAATTAGCTGTACGGGGTCAATTAATATATGCCCAATTTAATTAAGAATAAGTAGTTCAAAATATAAGACCGCCTCTGTGGTCTAGTGGTCAGAGTTTCTGGCTACAGATACAGAGGTCCCGGGTTCGATCCCCGGCGCTACCAGATTTTCTGAGTAGTAGTGGGTCTGGAACGGGGTCCACT
>Ga0123354_10020375_pt1 | contig 10433 bp, 6 predicted proteins | sample TergutLab28metaG_2_FD_97872 | JGI IMG/M metagenome (GOLD analysis project Ga0123354, IMG submission 97872) | Labiotermes labralis P4 segment gut microbial communities from Petit-Saut dam, French Guiana - Lab288 P4 | ecosystem: Host-associated > Arthropoda: Insects > Digestive system > Gut ...
AAACGCGCGCCTTGGTAAAGAAATTGTGTTTTTAGAAAAACACTTTTTTTTCCAAAAAAAAAGGGTTTATATGTCCCCCCCCCCCCCCCCCGGTAATAAGTTGAATGTTTTCCACAGCAAAATAATCTTTCCCATCTGAGTGTCTCTTCAGGTATATTTTCGAAGAGGATAGGAAGTGATGCTGCATTTAAACCAATATCGCCATTTCTAAGTGCTTCAAGAGCTATCTCCGTATTTTAAGGTTCACACCTTCCGTATTTAACAACTTCTGGCATCTTACAATTGCAGCTGAAAATCTATTTTTCAGTGGGCTTGCATGACAAGATTTTCGCTTGACACTCCTTGCTAGTTGTACATAAGTATAGAAGAAGACATAAACACAGGAGGGAGCCGCGGTAGCACAGTGGTTAAGGTGCTGTGCTACAAATCGGAAGGTCGCTGGTTCGATCCCAGCTGGTGTCAGTGGATTTTTCATTGACATAAAATCCCTCCGATCGTACTATGGCCCCGGGGGTCGACTCAGCCTCTAACAGAAATGTGTACCAGGATTATTTCCTGGGGGTAAAGGCGGCCGGTGCGTAAGGCTGACAACCTACTACCATCCTGTGCCGTTGTCACGAAATCTGGAAACCTTAACTTCCTAGAACCCCCTGGGCCCCTCCGGCCCTGTGAAGGGACTGCTTTACCTCTACATAAACACAGGCATAGAAACATTAGCATTTAAATAACAGATGGAGAACTTTGTATAGGACTGGCAATTTTGTAACAGAATGCACGGTTCCATGAATGGTCCACCGGTCCATTCATGGTGCCCTGTGGTAGGTCATCGATAGCAAATCCGCCATTTTTTTCGAAGCTTCAAACTGGAAACTTCGAAAACTGGTACAGTAAATTATACAGTACAGAACACACTTTTACCTCTTATGTAGAAAAAGACAATCCTTACTTTTTGTGACGATAAATAAACGTTGAGGCCTACACCCATAATAAGAACAGAACTGTCGAAAATTTTTCTAGCCAGTTTTCTCAGTGGCCTTTTCATGTACCAAACTCAAAAACCTGAATACGATGACACGTCAGAAGTTGCTACTCCCGGAACCATGAATGAGCCTGTGTTATCAACAGTATTTGAAATACCGAGGTGGTCCATCCATTGCTACGGTCCAACGATGGTGTACTTACTGTATTTGTTATACGTGGCAGTGACAGTCCTGGTAACTTTTGCTAAATTCGCTCAGTACCAATGTCATGTATGAAGAGTTCTTGTTTCCTTTTTCATTTCTTTAGTTCTTCTTCGTTTTATTTCATTCCTTACATTTTTTATCAGATCCCAGCTATTAAGTTATTATTTGTGTATCGTTTGTGTGCGTAAAGTACAAAACCTAAGCATCAACTCTGAACTGAAATTTTTCGCAAAATATTGTTTATTAAATGGACTCGTGCAGTCATACGGCGGAAAAGAGTAAACGTATTTTGTGTTCTTATACATGATCCTTCATGTAAGAAGAGGATTCGTACTGATGGAAAGGGCAAGGAGCACAGATAGCGTGTCTCTAAACAAATGACAAACTAGTCAGCATCATTTCATGTTTAGGAGTTGAGCCTCCACACTGAATTTCACTGCTGTCTTTGTATAAATTTTGATGGTAGGCCGTGACCTTTACTCCGCAACCTTGCTTTTACTTCAGGTGTATGTGTGAATAATTTTATAGCTCATTCGTCTGTATCAAAAGTAGTGAAAGTAAAGGTGCCAGACTTTGATGCCCAAGTAAAAGAGAATGCCACAGTTCAGGCAAATGTGAATTTATGCATATTAAGGTGGTATGGCTCCTGAGCGTACTTACTGTAAAGTTCATGAATGGTGCTGTGTAGCCTGTTATTGTCAATCATTCACAATCTGCAAGCTTCTAAATCAAATTACACTTCATAGACATGATAATTTTAGGGTACCTGTAGACAGGGAGAGTGGATTAAAGTAGATTACGAGTGATTTTTCTCACACTGTTGACTATTCATTATTTACAAGCGTCTCTTTGTATACCATTAGATGGTACAGGCTATGGTATATAAGTCGTCATAAACTAGCGTACCATATTTTGCTCTCTCCCGTGCAAGGACGCATATACGTTGAAGAAACATTCTAAATAGACTGAAGATTCACTGGCGAAACTGGATCGACTGTCGTCCAACCTTGTTCCATATGAACACTAATGAGCAATGTGGTGTAGTAGTAACGTTCAGGAGGTGTTGTCAGGGAAAGTGGTGTCAACTGTCTGCTCATAGCTCCAAACGAATGCTCGTATATTTGCCTAACGTATCCCACAGCTTCAACCATTCTAATCCTTACCTATCCATCATCACAGGGAAGCTTAAGAAGCAACGGAAATTTTAAGTCTGTTTCTTATCTTTCCGCCTTTAAAGGACAGATAGTGGAATTCATTTGAATAAAAGCAACGCAACTGAATGAATTAGTTTCTTTCATCAAGTGCATTTCAGCTCTTTTAATAGATATATTTTTTTAAAGATTTTAAGCGCGTGAATGAAACCGACGACCTTTTTAAAATGCCTGAAGGAAAACCAAAATTCTAAATAGAAACCAATGAGGAATATCAGCGAGGCGGTGAAGGCCTGCACTGGGTTGTTGCACCAGAAATTGGTAAGAAGAAAGGAACGTTGGTGATGGCGGCGAAACTTATCATTGTGGCGGGTTCGCTTATTGTTTATCTGAAAAGGGACAGCGGAACGCAACTAGTAAACCCCGATGTTTATACCTCCTCGGCTACCCTAACAGCCTGATACCATTTCACTCGAAGAGAGCGCTGTTATAGCGATTTATATCACCGTACTTGTCTTCATGCAAAGTTCTCGACATTTTTGTCCGATTGTAAATTAATTTGAATTTTCTGGACATATTTCAATGAAAGCCTTCTATATTGAATTTCACCATAATCCGTCCAGTGGTGGGGGGGGGGGGCGAGCTCATACATGCGGAGAGACAGATAAACAGAGTGATAGAGAGAGAGAGAGAGAAAGAGTTAGACGGACAGACATGACGAAGCTATTGGACGCTTTTTGCGTATATCCGAATATATCTAAAACATTCATTAATAATTGGCTCCATGTCGACTCTAGGTTAAGCTCTAGTGAAGTTAAAATGCACAACGCGACATCTCTCCAATATTTATTTATATTTTATCTATGATCGCTGACTCAAATCTGGAAAATTCCCTGCGGTCCAAATAGCGGCCGAGACCGTCTACTCAAAGTCGACTCGACCTTTTTTAAGCCAAGAATGAGGCACTCCGAACAGTTCCGCAGCATGTCGCCAATTCCTTCTTTCTCGTAAATACTTTGTAGCTATCTGCCCTATGATTTTCTTTTCATAAATGTTGCGTCTTACTTGCGTACTTCAACATATATACCAAATGTGAAGATTAGCACCCATAAGTAAGGAGATATATGTGTACGAAATCCTGACACTATTCGTCCAGGCTGCGGGGTTTTTTGTTTTCAACAGTTGCGTGCAGTGTGTTGGTAACAGAGATGGCGGTAATCTGTGAGAGTTTAACGCACTCTCTGTTGTTCATTGTGAAGCGTAAATATTTCGGAATATGCACGAAAACTATATCAAGTCACTCTGTTCATTGTGGTAGATATTTAACCTACAACCCAGTGTTCTTTCCTATCTTACGTTACGCGCAGCTCTTCTCTTCCAGTTATTGTTGCTAGAAGAGGTTTTTGGATCAACATGCCGGCAACTTCAGCTAATACTCAGATTCCACTTTTTAGTCCTGGAAAGAAAGCAGCTACTTGAGTGCGTCTAGATTTTCGTGTAGGAAGCGAATTGGCGACTCGATTCAATAGCTGACCCAATTAACGCTATTGCACTATATGGACTCCAACTGCTTTAACACCCCAAAATTTTCGCTGTGCCTACAAGATGGTTTCTGTTTCCTATGATTCTTAAAACGAAAGCGATTATTTCTCTCGGCTTTTCTAACCGATTGGTTACTATAACGAAGAGACAATGTGTTCCCTGTGTGGTAGGAACTGAATTTTTGTATGTTATTAAGGGCAATTTAAGGCTTTAAAATTTTAGGCAGCAACATATTAGTAAATGTTGGAGTGTAAGGTTGCTACACTTTACGAAGCAATGCGGTGTTACTTGTATGTACACAATAGCATGAGAGTGCAGTGCAGGACAGACATGAAATTCGGAATGATTCCTGTTGCTTGATTTTACGGACTTTATGGATGTATTAGATAAAGGACGTTGTCCATTAGTTGACTACTCTAGTAATTTAGTCACTGGCCTTCTATTTAGGATGAATCGGATTTGCTCCCATCCCTCGTTTTAATACGACAGTAAAATGATTAACAACACAGGCAATGTGCGTGTAAGGCAACATTGTTGCCGCGGATAAGCAATAAGTATTAAATATTACGATTGTGTGTCTGTATTCTTGCCTTACATTTTCGACATGCAAAGTGCGTGCGCCGTATTATATTGTCATCTGTGGGCTGTCTGGCTGTGCCATTTTTTTCCACAATATCTCATAAACTGCGCGGTTTTCGGAAAAACTTTTCGAACATAAAATGTGTTTTGATTTTCTCTACAATATTTGTCCGAAGTATTTCTTCCACTAAGAAAAATTGAGCGAGATATTTTCATAAATGTATATAGGTTTTCATGTAAAGTATCCATTATTCTTCTCAGATTTTAATGAAACTTGAATTTTCTAGGCAGATTTTAGAAAAACTCCCAGTATTAATCTTATGTTTATTGGACCGTGCATCATCTTGATAGTTGAATAAAGAGAGACCAACTTGATGTCACTTGCTTTTTTTCATTATTTAATGCTCAACATGTTTTGGATGTTAATACAACCATCCTCAGGAGCTTGCGACTTATTTGTTGAGTTATTTAATGGGTTGTATTGCTCTGGTTCGATGCGTGTTAGCGTTACGTTGTGGTTTGGCTGGGGTGGTGTGGTATGGCTGCCTATGGTGTGGTAAACCACAACGTAACACCAACACGCATCGAACCAGAGCAATACAACCCATGAAATAACTCAACAAATAAGTCGCAAGCTCCTGAGGATGGATGTATTAACATCCGAAACATGTTGATCATTAAATAATAAAAAAAAAAGCAAGTGACGTGAAGTTGGTCTGTCTATATTCAACTCCCAGTATTCAATTTCATGCAAATCTGTCCGTTGAGAGCTGAGTTGTTTCATGCGGACAGGCGGGTGGACGGAAAAAGTGAATCAAATCGTCACTTTTCGCCTTTTGGGCCTAAAAATGGCAGTATAGTGACAACCGGTCACTGTGAGTTAGGTTTGAGGCTACTCCGTAAACGCTGTGTGCATCAGTCCTACCTCAGAGTGTGAAAATGTGCAACGTAATAGTGTAACCACTTCCTAACAACCACCTTTCGCCTTCGTGATATCAGTTCTTCATTTAGTGATGGGCGCCACTATGAATTCCTAAATAACGTACGTTGCCGTGAACGGTGGTTGGTGGAAGCAGTAGGTCTGTGGTTAGCTTAAGATGCGATTGCTTTATTAGTAAAGACGAGCACCAAACTGGAAAATTTCGGGTTGATTTTCAGGAAAGTTGCATCGACATCGACAAGTTGTTAAAAGTAATACTCGTAGAAGTTCTACACTCTTGTAGTTTATTCTTCTGTATTGTTCACTGCACGCACTTACAAGTATTCACTTGTGCTAATCAGTTCACATTCGTTAAACAATTCCGTACCTATTCATATATTTGTGACTGTAGTGACTGTTGCATTAAATGTTATACGTGATTAACACAGTGCTTACTGTAGCCTATTCTGACTTAAATTGGCAAAATTAATTTATCGATGATGAATTACGTACTGTCGTAATCACTTGCTAGCAAGTAATTTTCTGTAAATACGAGCACTTATTTCATGTTGTTAATTTATTTTGTTAACCTTCTTAACTGGTAATATACCAATATCCAATTTCGAAATTTTTGAATGTGTGTAATTTGACCAAGAATATCGCATCTGCCTGTGTCTCGTCTCTTTCCAAACCTGAGAGTCCTCGCTGCTCGAACTGCCTCCAATTTCGTCTCAGCGGTAATTAAGTTTTACGCAAATTTCGCACTGAATTAAAAACTCTTACTGGCTTGTCTCACTTCGATTTTTTGCTGTCCGAATGGTCAGTAGATCCGCGATTCCACATATTGAAAAATTGTTGTTCAGGCTGACTCAAGACTTCGTCTCGCGTCTCTTAGGTACACAGCGGTCTTTTGCGGGCCTGGATCGTGCGGAACTTCCACACGGCGATTTATCATAACTTGCAGCAGTCAAGCAAAGCATGATCGACCAATTCAGTAACTTGGAAATGAAGCTGCCCAAATGACCATTATGAAGGTGAAAGCTGTCCATTTGGCCCTCCGTAACAGTTCATCAACAAATACAGGATTCGAAATGGGACTTGCTCTGCTACACTTTCCATACAAAGAGAGAAGGAAGTTACGGAACCATGATAACTGTATGCATCCTTAGCTCCCGGAGGCCATCTTCTGGCACGTTTGCAAGAATGAAACACGTGCAAACAAGCTGTCTGTCTCGCTAATCAGTCATTATTTCTGATGGCGTGTTGCCTGCCTGCCTGCCAAAATTACCTTCCATCTATTAAACGGCATTCTTGATCATAGATTTTATCTTGAAGTGAGGTGGAGGATTTCAATGGTACATTACAACTTCCGCTTGCTCAGCAGCGGCCAGTATACGTTCAGGTTAGAGACAAGGTGTAAAAGCTGTAATTGTGTGCACTGTTATTCTCCATCCTTTACATTGTCTTGAGGAATTAATTATACATTATAAAGCCTAACTCCCATTTACGCTCCCATTTACATTTATCGTCTTCCCAATACTCTGTCCAGCTTGCTGATTTGTGTTTTACGCTAATGTTTATGTAGGGAGTTTAGTCCGGTATTGTATATTGTTATGGGGCAAGTTCACATGTTTAATTTCAGTTACGCCGTATTCCTGTTTTAGGAATTCAGAATTAGGCCGGGTGTTCTTTGAGACTTTACTGTTGTTTGTTAAGCTTGTATTAAGTATTATATTTCCTGTTAAAGAACTCCTGCACGTCAAAGCAAATTTTTCCCTTTGCTTAATTTAGCATCTCGTCATAAAGAATTATGGGGATTAGAAGTGTAGCATAGTGCATTCAAAATTTCGTACTGGTTAGAACTGAATGATCATTTTTACGCCCGTCCGATATATCCCCGTCAAAGGGGCTTCGGTACACTTTGAATAGGAAACTGGACGTAATGTAGAATAGAGAAATCTCCGTCCCTACCCAATAAAGAACCCGTTTCCCCAGTCGACAAGTTCGAGGCCTAGTCATAATGACTGACTTTTCTCTGGCTGTTTATAGTGTTATTATGATTTGGAAATAACTGACATTTTGCTACGGACAATTCTGAAATTGTAACAATAAGAATTATTATTATTATTATTTACTTATCAATTTTATACAGGATATTTACAATTGTACACCTGAAACAACCATTGCTTTTCGGGCTATGTAATTTTCCAACTATCCTGCGGTTACAATTGAAGGTACATGTGCTGTTCTTTCCCATGATAACCGTTTTGTACTTTTACATTAGTACTTTCCGAAGTGTTTGTGCAGTGCCAAATACGACCGTTTTCAGTATTTCCTTGATGTAATGCTTGCTAGGTATGTTGGTCAGATATTTATTTTCTGAAGAATGTTTGGATGATTCCAGTTGTCCATATTGCTCGTGTTATTGGTATCACTTTCATTTTTTACTTTCCGAATAAGCTGTTTTTCTCTTGTAAGGGTCTTATATTTTAAAATCTTTTCGGCTTCGTACGTGATCAAATGGCTGTTTCCTGAAAGTGCAATGTCTATTATTAGCTTAACATGTTTCTTTTTCATTATCAAGTATTATGATGTCCGGTGTATTGTTAGAGACTGTTCTGTCACTTTCCTTTTCACTGTATGGTTACATTACTTTCATGTGTAATTCCTACTGACTTTGATACATTTTTATAACAATGTTCCTTCTCTAATTTTACCCCTGTTTCCTTGCATATGTTAAAGCGCATTTGAACACACACTCCATTTTGGCGCTTTGGGTATTGTTCTTTTACCAATACAAGGCACGCTGATATAATATCGTCTATTTTGTCATCATGTTGTTGAAACATGTGCATTTGCCATCTGTTCCTTTTTTCAGCATTTTTGTTGCATAATATTTACTGCTGTTATTTCAATTTCAGTTTCTGCTTCCAAATCTCCCCACTATAGCCACAAGAATGTACCTTCTTCATTAATAGGCTATCTATACATCCGATATGCTCTTCATGAATTACTCTCCTGTCCCATTTTTTTTTAAGAAATCTCTTACTATTGCTTATGTGTGTTGTATGCCTCTTTTTGTGTTCATTGATTTGTGTTAATTTTTCTGCAGCTTTTTCCGAACATTATTATTATTATTAATATTATTATTAAGTACTGTTCAGGTGAAAACCTATATTATTTTTTTGACCTCTCAATAGAAGCTGTGTTATCCGTGGACGGAAAAAACCCACATGGCGTTTTTGTATCAGTAAATACACTTTTCACATCCCGTTTCTTTACTGCATTGTTATTCATTTAAAACCACGACATTTGTGTCATTGTTTGAAGTACTGTACAAGCAACAGTTATCGGTTGATAATAGTAAAATCCTAAAGAAAGGCTTAATAACGTAGTTCCAGTTCACGTGGGCAGAATAGAATTTATTTTATTTTATTTTTATGTATGTGCCGTGCATCTTGTATTCCAAATAACAATGCACAACTTCTACATGTTTCGATACATTTGTATCACCCTCAGGGAGTTCTAAAGTTGTACTTCACTAAAGTTACTTAGTTTCTATATTAATAAATTTTCATTAAAATTATCAAATTAAAATATTGATGTATTTGTCGATAAAATGTAGTCTACATGATTCTTACTATATAATTTGTATTAGTAGTACGTTACGTGGCCGTACATACAATCTTGATATTGTGCAATATATAAAATAAAATTTAAAATAATGTAGAAGTTTATGGGTTGATAACATGGCGTGTCGTCTTGTGACGTTAACGTCACAAGACGACACGTCATGTGGACCGATATACGCCACAGTTCAGTACTCACCACCCCAGCACACAGGCAACATCAGCACAGGGTAAGTCCGACATACGCTATTTTAGAATTAGAATTAGAATAATATTTGGGTTCGAGCCCTTGCGGGCCCAATGCACCTAGGCCTTAAAACAGGCCCTTTGTGCCCCATACTTTGATAATAGGTTAAAGGAGCCCTGTTCCTTTACCAACGTTCCAGAGGGCCGTATACTTAGATTTGTAACATCCTCCGGGTCCAAAAAGAAGGAACCCAGATATGCATGTCTAAGTGAGGCCAGAACATCACACACAGACCGTGGAATGAGATTTCTTCCTCAGTAGCACAACTTAAATTCGCAAAATCCTCAGGGTCCAAATAAGGAATCTAGATATGCAGGTAAAAAAAAATCCTCAAAGTTCCCTTTAAGGGAACCCCCTCCATGTTCCCCCAACACGGTCTCTATGGAGAGAGATCCTCCGTCTCCAGATGCAGTGGTTTATTCATTCATTTATGTCTGTCGGTGTCCCCAAAAAGGAGCCCTCCCACGAAATGCGGAGAAAACATAGTCACCGGCTACGGCGCCCCACGCAGACGGAAGGCCTACGTACAATGGGGTGCGGCCTGGTTCCTAAAGGGGATAGTTAACGACACTGTTATCACTATCCCAGTGCCATGCAGCCTTCAGCACGATGCCTTCCACCTTGGCTTGGGTAGACCAGAGCCCCGTTAGCCACCGTGTGTCGTAGTAACCCTCAATAGGGTATACTCTTCACACCTGTTACCACCTCCCACGTGACCCAGGGTAGGGTAGAGTACGAATCCACGTAACCCTGAGGTGCGGGCGAGGGGTTGAATTTATGGGAGGCCCATCATACACTATAATTCAACTTCCGTGTTTATATTTTATCACCCCACGAACTTCCACATTATTTTAAATTTAATTTTATTTATTGCACAATATCAAGGTTGTAATACGGCCACGTAACGTACTGCTGATACAAATTATATTGTAAAAATCATATCGACTAGGTTTTATCAACGACAACCACATAAATATTTGAATGTGATCATGTTTAATTAAATTTTAATAATATATAAACTACGATACGTAACTTCAGCGAAGTGCAACTTTGAAACTCCCTGATGATGATACAAAAGTATCGAAACACGTAGGAGTGATTATAATATGAATATTGTTCAAATAAAAAATATATATTGTGTATTGTTGGTTGAAAGAGAAACTGGATTTGGGGGGGGGGGGG
>Ga0123354_10020378_pt1 | contig 10432 bp, 6 predicted proteins | sample TergutLab28metaG_2_FD_97872 | JGI IMG/M metagenome (GOLD analysis project Ga0123354, IMG submission 97872) | Labiotermes labralis P4 segment gut microbial communities from Petit-Saut dam, French Guiana - Lab288 P4 | ecosystem: Host-associated > Arthropoda: Insects > Digestive system > Gut ...
TCAGATCTGGCATTGTCAGCGACAGTCGCGCCGGATGGGCAATCAATTGCGATAACCGGGTCGGTCCCAGCAGGCACGTCGGTGACCGTGTCGTACGCGGTGACGGTGAAGCCGGATGGTCAACGCGGAGATAACTCGCTCGCAAACTTCGTGGTGCGGACGGGTGAAACGCCGCCGCCGACGTGTGAGCCGGATGATCCGACGTGCACGGTGAACTCGGTGTTGTCGGTGTCGAAGAGTGTGACGCCGGCCTCGGGGTCCGTAGTGCACGCGGGTGACGTCTTGTCATACACCCTGACGTTTGATAACAGTATCGGGACTGCGTCGGCGGCCGTGGATTACACGGATGTCATGTCGGGCGTGGTCGATGATGCGGTAGTGTCGTCGGCGCCGGCAGCGTCTGATCCGGCGTTGTCGACGGCGGTTGCGTCGGATGGGCAGTCGTTTGCGATAACGGGGTCGGTGTCGGCAGGCAAGACGGTGACCGTGTCGTACGCGGTGACGGTGAAGCCGGATGGCCAACGCGGAGATAATTCGCTCGCGAACTTCGTGGTGCGGACGGGTGAAACGCCGCCGCCGACGTGTGAGCCGGATGATCCGACGTGCACGGTGAACTCGGTGTTGTCGGTGTCGAAGAGTGTGACGCCGGCGGATGGCTCGGCAGTCAAGCCAGGGGCCGAACTGACGTACACGATTACTCTGGACAACGCGGCCGGGGTGACGGCGGCGAGCGTGGCCTACGTCGACGACATGCAGTACGCGCTTGATGACGCGACGTTGGTCTCGGCGCCCGTCTCGTCGTCGCCAGATGTGACCGTGACACTGGCGGCAGACGGACAGTCGTTCGCGATTGACGGCTCGGTGGCCGCCGGATCGGTGACGACGGTGACGGCCAAAATGACCGTCAAGCCGTACATCCAGCAGGGCGACGGTCAGATCATGAACCAGGTCTACGCTCAGGGCGACTCGTCGGACCGCTTGTCGCCTGATGACCCGCAAGCCTGGGTAGACAGTCCTTGGGCGACATACAATCCCGTCCCCGACATCCTGGTGGTGAAGACGGGGCGGATAGCCGCAGGCGCGGCTGGCGTGGCCGGTGACACGATGAACTGGTCGTTCCTGATCATCAACACGGGTCCGGTGGACTTGGGTGCGGTCGCGTTGACCGACCACATGTCGTTTGTGTCCGATCCGAACGCGACTTGTCAGTGGCCTGGCGAGCCGGGTGTACTGTCCGTTGGCGCGCAGGCGACGTGTACGGCGACCTCGGTTCTGACACAGGCGGATGTGGATGCCGGTCGGGTGGTGAACACTGTGACCGCGACTGGAACGACCTTTGCAACCCCTGATCCGGATCCGCTGCTCCGGACGATTACTCCCGGTACGACGGTGACGTCCGACTCGACGAGCACCGTGGCGGTGCCCCAGTACCCGGCAATCGCGTTGGTTAAATCGGCGGTTTTGCCGGGCGGGAAGAGCACGGCTGTGGCCGGAGATGTCGTGGCTTACACGATGACGGCGTCGAACCCCGGTGACGTGACTTTGACCGGTGTGGCGGTGAGCGACCCGTTGCCAGGGCTGTCGGCGATCAATTGCCAGTGGCCGGGTGCAACCGGCGTACTCGTGCCAGGCACCCATGTGGCGTGTGTGGCGACGTACGTGGTGACGACCGCCGACGTCAAGGCCGGGAAGCTGGTCAACACGGCCGTCGTGGAAGGTACGGGTCCGGATCATCCAGATCTGAACCATCCTGGGCAGACGATACCGGGTGCGACGGTGACGGCACACGCGACGGCGACTGTGATAACACTTGTACCGGTGGTCAAAGTGTCGACTGGCGGAACATCGGTACCGTCGGGTGCATGGGTCTTGGCTGGAATGGCAGGGCTGGCGGCGGTGCTGGTGGCACCGGTACCGTTACTGGCCGGTGTGGTGAGACGGAAGAGAGCGGCTATGTGACATTGGATCCGTCCTCCAAGTGACGGCCGACCTCCGCGCAGTGTTCGTCGCGGAGACGGACCGGGAGGATGTGCTTCCGCTCGGATTTCTACAAGGCTTCGGGTATTCCGCGGGGTTAAGGACCCCGGACACCGTGGGATTCTCTGAAGAGTTTCAGGACGAGTCAGATAGTGACTCGTCCTGAAACTACGTCCGGGCGATTCGGCAGCCGGACGTTGGGAACCCGGGCGGCCAGGAAAAGCTACACCTCAACTTGTACCGTCTGGAGAGTAGAAGACATATGAGCTAAAATAAGTATGAGCTGAAATCATCAATCAGATAACAGCATCTTAGCAGACTCGGGATTCGGGGGAAAGCGGGTAAAACCGCCGGGGAGTCTGGGGTGGAGGAATTGGGGGAAATCATGGCGGTCGAAGCTGCGACAGCGGACATCGCGGATGTGGATGAGGTAGTTGAACCGGGTGCGGGCCCTACTGATTTAGCGACGTTGTCGGACAGTGAGTTGATCCAGCGGCTGCGCAACGGCGAGAATGGCGTCCTTGAGGTACTGTGGCGTCGGCACTGGGCCGTCGCCCGGCGGTACGCGGTTCAAGTCTGCGGGTACTCATCGGCTGACGATGTGGTCAGTGAGGCCTTTTGGCGGACGCTGAAGACTATCAAGAATGGTAGCGGACCGCAGGTGTGCTTTCGGACGTACCTCTGTACGGTGATCCGTAACACGGCCGCCAAGCACGCCTTGAAGTCGCGGGAGCGGCCGGTCGAGGATCTGACGGATCGGATGAGCGTCAACTGGGTGGACGAGATCGACGATGGGCTGGTCAACAGCGAAGTCGGTGCGTGCTTCTATCGGTTGGTCGAACGAGACCGGAAGATGCTGTGGCTTGCGGCAGTCGAAGGGCTGAAGCCGCGCGAGATCGCCGAGAACACGGGGTTGACGCCCGTCCATGTGGCCCAGATCGTCCATCGGGCACGCAGCCGTTTCACCAAGTACTTGGAAGAGGCTGGTATCGCCGGACCGGAACCGGCGGTCTCCGCTGACGCGCCGAAGGGCGGCATGCGGGCCTTGGGCGGCCTGCTGGCAGGCGGGGTGATCGGCGTCAGCCTACCGGTGTTCCTAGGATCGCGCGAAGCCTTTGCGTCGGTAGCGGAAATTGCGGCACCGCCGGTCCCGCCACACGCGCTGGCCGCGCATCTCGCTGGTTCTCGTTGGCTGAAAACGCTGCCGATGGCGGCGGTCGTCGCGGCTTCCGCAGTACTTGTCACGGTCATGACAGCCGGCGCCGGGAAAGACACGACCCCGCCGGTGGACGCCGTGGTTCCGGCCGTGGTGGTCTCAGTCGAGACCCCGACGGCTCAAGCGACGCCGTCTGCGCCACCGACGGTTGTGGCGACCACGCAAAAGCCCACGCCGACCGCGTCGTCTGCCCCAGCCACTCACCCGCCGGCTTCGAAGCCCGCGCCGGTGGCCCCGAGTCGGCCGAGCCCATCAGCTAAACCGAGCCCATCGACTCAACCGAGCCCGACGGTGGCGCCCCCACCGATCGTGATCGATGCGGTCGATTCAGGACCGGACGCGGTTTGTTATCCGACGGTGTCAGGCCGGGCACTGCCCGGCAGTACGGTTGAGGTCAATCTTGAGCTCGCCGAAATAGTCACCGTGGTGACCGGGGCGGACGGACGGTGGAGTACCGGACAGTTGACGAATATGGCTCCGGGCGGGGTCGACGTCGTGGTGTCGGATCCTTCAGGAGGTCAGGATTCGGCTCAAGGCCGCGCCACGTTGGCCACTCCGCCTGGTTTGACCTACACGGTGACGGGAAAGGCGTTGGTCCTTGCCCCGAGCGGACTGCCGGGGCGCAGTGCGGCCATCGCTCTCGACGGTCAGGTCGTCGCCACGACGGACGGTTCCGGTGACTTGGTATACCTGCCGCTGCCGGCTGCGGGCGAGCACACCGTGACGATCGGCTACGTGGAGCCGGGGTGCCAGACCCCGCAGATGAGCGTGGCCGTGACCGTCTAGGTCTGGCCAGGTCCCACCGGAGAACCCCGCCCAGGCAGCGTACCAGGGTACCCTGAACCGTACCCCGGTTTGCCTCCTGAGATGTCCCTGAAAGCGGGACTTTTGGTCATGCCGGGGCTTGGGCGTCGCATAGGGTCGGACTTATGACTCATGACCCACTCCCCGTACCTCCCCGCAACGTGCCTGCCGGTACCCCGCTCGATTCGGCCATCGTCTCGGCGACCGGCCTGGTCAAGGTGTACGGCGAGGGCGGCGCCCAAGTCCGCGCTCTCGACGGCGTCGACGCCACCTTCGACGTCGGTACCTTCACGGCCATCATGGGACCGTCGGGTTCCGGCAAGTCCACCCTGATGCACTGCCTGGCCGGCCTGGACCGCGCCACCGCCGGACAGGTCAGCCTGGCCGGCGCCCACTTGGAAACCCTCGACGACAACGGGTTGACCAAGTTGCGCCGCGACCAGGTGGGGTTCATCTTCCAGTCCTTCAACCTGCTGCCGACGCACACCGCCAAGGAGAACATCCTGTTGCCGCTCGAATTGGCCGGGCGCCGGGCCGACTCCGATCTCCTGGGCCAACTGGTGGATTCGCTGGGTCTGACCGGTCGGCTGAACCACTTGCCGTCGCAACTGTCGGGCGGCGAGCAGCAGCGGGTGGCGGTTGCCCGCGCCCTGGTGACCCGTCCGGCGGTGGTGTTCGCCGATGAGCCGACCGGTTCGCTCGATTCGCGCAACTCGGCTCACCTGCTGCAATTCCTGCGCGTCGCCAGCCAGAACCAGGGCCAGACCATCATCATGGTGACCCACGATCCCCGCGCGGCCGGCTTTGTCGACCGGGCTCTCCTGCTGTCGGACGGGCAAGTCCGGCATGACATCGCTCACCCGACGCAGGACCTGGTCGGCCAGGCCATGCAGAGCCTGGGGGCCGAGTGATGAGCAGCCCCACGTCTGGCGGCGCCATGGTCCGTACGGCCTGGCGCGAGCTGAAGTTCCACCCGGCGCGGTACGTCGCGACGTTGGTCGCCATCGCGATCTCGGTCGGCTTCATGGCCGCCGCCTCGATCATGACGGCGACCGAGTCGGGCGCCATCGGCCAGCAGGTGGCCGCTCCGTACTCCAGAGCCGATCTGGTCGTCTCTCCCAGCAAGGCACCGGACGGTGTCACGAACGGCCAGATCACCCAGGCCATCGGGTCGGCGCCCGGAGTGGCCCAGACCGAACCGATCGTGTCGTGCACGATCATTCTGGAGAGCCACGGCAAGGCCGAGATGGCCTCGGCCACGGCGTGGCCGGCCGTACCTTTCCAATGGACGACACTGCGCGACGGGGCCTGGCCGCAAGGCGCCCAGATCGCCCTCAACCCGCGCCTGGCCGATACCTTGGGCGTCGGTGTCGGTGACACCGTCACCAGTTTCGGCACCACCCTCACGGTGTCGGGCATCACCTCCGAGTTGCCGAGCCGGCTGGGCGGCAACCCGGCCATCGTCGATTCCGCTTGGCTGACCGGGCAGTACGGCGATCCGTACCTCCTCCAGACAAGTTGGGTGGTCGCTCTCGATCCGGGTACGACGGCGGATCAGGCGCAAACGGCTATCGCCTCGGCGCTGACCGGCCTGGATGTCGCCGCTGACATCGTCACCGGGCACGAGTACGTCAAGACCGCCGCCGCCGAGATGACCGGCGGGATCGATACCTTCAAGTACCTGCTGTGGGTTTTCGCCGGGATCGCGATGGTGGTCGGGCTGATCACCATCGCCAACACGTTCACGATTCTGCTGACCGGGCGCCGTCGCCAGATCGGCCTGATGCGGACGATCGGGGCGTCGGGCGCGCAGATGCGGCACTCGATCTGGCTGGAAGCGGGGGTCCTCGGACTGGTCGGCGGCATCGCCGGCGTCGCCCTGGCGTGCGCTCTGGCCGCCCTGCTGGGCCTGTACACCGGGTCGATCCGCTACGGGCTGGTCGTACCGTGGCGTGACGCCGCCGTCGCGGTCGGCCTGGGTCTGGTGATCACGGTGATCGCTTGTGTGGCACCCGCGCGCCGCGCAACGCGCGTGACGCCGCTGGAAGCGCTGCAGCCGACGACGGCCGACCCGCGCGCGGGCCGGGTATCGGCCGTCCGGTGGGTGGTCTGCGGCTTGCTGTTCGCCGGCGGACTGGCCGTCTGTTTGCTGTCGCTGACCGCCGGTGCCAGCTCCCTCTTGATGGCGGTCGGCGGTGCCATGGCGGTGGCGCTGGGCGTTCTCTTCGGCGCCCGGCTGTTCGTGCCGACGCTGTTGCGGGGGGCCGGCCACCTGGTCCGGCGGGCCGGTCCGGCGGCTTCGGCGGCGGCCAAGAACGTCGTACGCGATCCGGCGCGGGCGTCGGCCACCGCGACCGCGTTGATGCTGGCCGTCGGCCTGATCATCACCTTGCAGGTGGGCGCGGCGTCCATGCGCGCGACTGTGACCGACAAGATCGAATCGGCGTACCCCATCGACCTATCGGTGGTGGCTAACCCGAATGAGACGGGCCAGCAGGTGTTGCCGCCCTCCGTGGTCGACCAGTTGAACCGGATCCCCGGTGTTGGGCGGGCGGTGCCGGTACAGTGCCGGCAATTGGACGACGCCAACCTGCCGGGCCAGTTGGTCTGCAGCTACACCCCCGAGGTGGCGGGGTTGACACCCGGATTGCCCTCGTCCGTACCGGACGACCAAATCATGGTACCTGAAAACTCTTTCAGCCTGGCGTCTGGCGACCAGATCAGCGTTTCGGGGCTGACCCTGACCGCGACGGCGTCCAACGCCGCCTCGTACGCCTACTTCTTCGTCTCGCCGGCCACGTACGACCGGTTGAGCGGCGAGTCGTGGTCGCCGGCCGCCGTTTTCCTGACGGTGCCGGACACGTCGATGACGGTATCGGTCATGCAGGCCGTACAGCAGGCGGTCGGGGGCGATGTGCCGATCGCGCAGATCGACGGGAACATCGTCGAGAAGTACACGATCGACCAGGTCCTGAACATCCTTGTCGGAGCGGTGACCGCGCTGCTGGCGGTGGCCGTCGTGATCGCCCTGGTCGGCGTCGGGAACACGCTGACCCTGTCGGTGATCGAGCGGGCCCACGAGAACGCGATCCTGCGCGCCCTGGGTTTCCAGCGCCGCCAGATCCGGATCATGCTGCTGGTCGAAGCCCTGCTGCTGACGCTGGTCGGCGCGGTCGTCGGCGTGGTGGCGGGTATCTTCTTCGGCTGGCTGGGCGCGCGGTCCGTGATCGGCCAGGTCGGGTCCCAGGGCGTCGATATGAAGGTCCACTTCGCCCTCGACTGGGTACAGACGCTGATCCTGCTGGGTGTCATGGTCCTGGCCGCCGGGCTGGCGTCGATCCTGCCGGGTCGTCGCGGCGCCCTGGCCAGTCCGGTGGAGGCACTGGCGGAGGTTTAGGCGGGGAGATCGGCCTCGGCCGGCCGGACGTACCCCTCGTGGTACGCGGTGAGGACGGCCTGGGTCCGGGTGGTGGCGCCCAGCTTCGTCAGGATGTGCTCCATGTGGGTCTTGACCGTGGCAGTCGAAATGAACAGCCGGCGGCCGATCTCGCGGTTGGTACACCCGTCGGACACCAGCCCCAGTACCTCCAGCTCGCGCGCCGACAGCGGACACTCCGACGCCAGCTCGGGTGCCGGGGGAAGGCTGGCCATCAACTGCCGGTACGACTCCGCCAGGTCGGCTTGAGCGGCCTGGGACTCCTCCAGCAGCTCCTGGCGTTCGGCACCCCACCGCTTGACCGAGTGGACCATGGTCCCCATCGCGAGCGAGAACACGAGGACAAGGAGCCCGCTGACGGCGATCATCGGCCAGTCGTGAGCGAGCGTGTGGAGGGTGGCCGACCGTACGCCGACGGCGAGGACGGTCAGCGCGACCAAGACGATCGTCGCGATGACACCGCCCCGCCGGAACACCCGGACCGCGATCCACACGGTCGGGCAGACCACGGCGGTAAGAGCGCTGAAGACGCTGTCGGCGTACGAGGCGACCGCCACGCCGATCATCAGCAGAACGGTACCCGCCAGGTCGGTCCAGCGCATGGCGCGGTCGACCGTGAGGGACAGGTGCGGGCGCACCAGGCCGTACCCGGCAACCGTGATCGCCAGTCCGGCGATGGCGACTGGCCACGGTACCGCCGGGCCGGCCGATGCGATGGTGACTCCGAGGAGTCCCACCAGCAGGATGTCGAGCCACCTAAGATGCCACTTGATCACTGACTCATCCTAACGTGGGGGCCACCGGGCACCGGCTCGCCCGGCTCGCGGTTAGCGTTTGACGGTCCGGCTCATGGTCTGCCAGGCCAGGACGGAGAAGATGACCGCCATGCCGGCGAGTACAGCGACGATGACCGGCGTACCCACGTGGACGCCGCCGACGGACAGGGTCATGCCCAGTTGTTCCCGCGTGATCTGGAGCGTCTGCGCGGGGAACGAGTCGATCAGCGCATTGGTGTACGGCTGGCGGACCAGGGCGCTGGCCTGGGCGAACGGCAGGCAGTTCAAGACGTTGGCCACGCTGGTGGGCAACGAACCCGCGGTGACGTACGTACCGGCGAGGAAACCGAAGCACACCCCGACGATGGTGGCGAAACCGGTGTACGCGCCGGCGGTTTTGAGCAGCGCGGCGACGAAACCCATGAGCGCGGTGAACGCCAGGCAGCTCAGGACGAGCCAACCCCACGCCGCCATCACGCCGCTCCAGGCCAGCGGTGCGCCGGAGGCCAGGGCGTACACCGTGCCCAGGACGTACACGACGGTCGTGATGCCTATCGAGATGATCGTGGCCGCGATGAGGTACCCGGCGACGATGATCCAACGGGGTTGCGGGCTGACCAGGAAGTCGCGCCAACGGGTGCTCTCGGCGTCGTCGACGAACTGCCGGAGCGCGCCCAGACCGGTGGTGGCGCTGGCGATGACGGCGGCCGAGGGGACGATCCAGGCGTCGAGCAGGTGGCCCGCCTGGGCGGCGTCGATCAGCCCGTCGAAGCTGGTTGTGACTGAGTCGACCAACGTGGATTTCAGGAAGACCAGGACCAGGATGATCGCCAACAGGGCGCCGAGCAGGGAGAAGAAAACGGCCGCCCGGTCGATGATGAAGAGACGGATATTGCGTTTGACAAGGGTTGATAGGCCCATCATGTCAGTCCTCCCGCAGGTTCGTACCGGTGAGCGTCAGGAAAACGTCGTTCATGGTTCCGTGAGCCACCTCGAAGTCGGTGATCAGATCGGCCTGCGCGTTGAGGATGCCGAGGGCGTCGATGGACGAGGGGAGCGCGATGTCGATGATGTCGTCTGCCCGGGTCCACGCGGTACCGGCGGCGGTGAGCGCGTCGGCCAGCCCGGGCGTACCGCGCAGTGTGAGATGGTCGGAGGAGTACGCGGTACGCAACTGGGCCGGGGTACCGGCCGCGATGACTTTGCCGTGATCGATGATGGTGACAGCGTCGGCCTGTTCGGCCTCCTCCATGTCATGGGTCGTCAGGAAGACGGTGAGGCCGAGTTCCTCGCGCAACGACTGGATGGTTTCCCAGACCAGGTGGCGGGACTGCGGGTCCAACCCGGTGGTCGGTTCGTCGAGAAAGAGGATTTCCGGGCGGGCCAGCAAGGCGCGGGCGATGTCCACCCGTCGGCGCTGGCCGCCGGACAGCGTCCCGTACCGCTGGTCCAGAATGTCGTGCAGGCGGAGGGTACGGGCGATGTCGCCCACCTCACGCCGCCCGTAAAGGTGGGCGCGCATACCCAGATTGGCGCGGACCGTGAGCGGACGGTCGAGCAGGGATTCCTGAAAAACCACGCCGATCCGGGAGCGGATGTCGGCATCGTCCTGGCCGAGCAAGCGCGGGTCCTGGTCGATGATGGAGTAGACGACCGTACCGCCTTGCGGCTTGGCCAGGGTCGTCAGGACGGTGATGGTGGTGGATTTCCCGGCGCCGTTCGGTCCGAGAAAGGCGAACAGCGAACCCCTCTCGACGGTGAAGGAGATGGCGTCCACGGCGGTGTGGTCGCCGTACTTTCGCGTGAGATCGGTGACCTCGATGATGGGCATGATGTACTTTCTGCGGAACAGGCAGTACCCAGTGTGGGCGCTCTAGGGAGTCCGGTGCCATCGGCCGATCGGCCGATTCATCCACAATCGGCCATGTGGCGGATGGGTCGTCCGCGGGGCGCGAACCGGGCACTTGAGGACTCGCGCACCCCGATTACTGCCCCCGTCAGTCTTCTATATATCTAAATGAGACTATTGGTGGCTTTGGCGAACTTGGGCACGCCGGAACGGTGGAGCAGATCGAGGAACTCGGCGGCAGTGACCGGCGGGTTCTCGTACATCGCCGGCACCTGGGTAACGGCGTTGGCCACCCTCGACGGATAGAGGTCTAGCTGATCGAGTAGGAACTCGTCGGGGTGAACTATCGCCAGGCCGTACTCTTCCAGAGCGGA
>Ga0123354_10020382_pt1 | contig 10431 bp, 9 predicted proteins | sample TergutLab28metaG_2_FD_97872 | JGI IMG/M metagenome (GOLD analysis project Ga0123354, IMG submission 97872) | Labiotermes labralis P4 segment gut microbial communities from Petit-Saut dam, French Guiana - Lab288 P4 | ecosystem: Host-associated > Arthropoda: Insects > Digestive system > Gut ...
GGAGGGAAAGAGACCACTGGGGAGACCTAGGCGTAGATGGGTGGATAATATTAGGATGGATCTCCAGGAGGTGGGATGTGGGTATATGGACTAGATTGGGCTGGCCCAGGATAGAGACAGGTGACAGACACTTGTGAGTGCGGTAATGAACCTTCGGGATCCGTGAAATGCGGGGAATTTCTTGACTAGATGCAAACCAGTTAGCTTCTCAAGAAGGACTTTGCACCATGCAGTAAGTAAGTAAGTGTTTTGTGGCCTGCTACATTAAAACAGCGTCGTTTCGGTTATGTGCTTCAGAAATAGCTCTATTAATTTACTGTAATTGTTTGTATACGTCGACAGATAAGCTTCTTCCTCTTCTTCGATGGCGCGACAGCCCTTTCCTCTTCATATCCCTGTCCCCCGATAGTCTCTTACGTCCATTTAAACCCACCAACAACGAGGAGTCCCTCCTGATGTTTTCTTCCCATCTTAGCCGTGGTCTTCCCATAGGTCTTCTTCCACGAAATATTCCATTCACTGCTTTTTGTGGGGGGGGGGTGGTATTCTATAATGATCCATTTAGACTCTAAGACCGGCCCATTTTAATCTTTTGGTAAATGTAAAGCGATCCCTATACAGGACTGTACAGGCCCTCAGGGTTCCAGGAGGCTTAGGCTCCCAGATTTCAAGACATGCGGCACATGAAGGCAGTAACGTTGTCAGCCCTATCATCGGGCGTTTTACCCCCCCCCTCCCCCAGAAAATATTCCAGGTACTCATTTCTGTTGGGGACCGCGGTAGCACAATGGTTAAGGTGCTGCGCTACAAATCGGAAAGTCGCTAGTTCGATCCCAGCTGGTGTCATTGAATTTTTCATTGACATAAAAACCTTCCGATCGCACTATGGCCCTGGGGTCGACTCGGCCTCTAACAGAAATCAGTACCAGGAGTATTTCCGGGGGGGGGGTAAAGACGGGCGGTGCGTATGGCTGACAACCTTACCACCATCCTGTGCCGTTGTCATGAAATCTGGGAACCTTAACTTCCTCGAACCCTCTGGGTCCTTCTGGGCCTGAAACGGGACTGCTTACTCATTTCTGTTAGAAATTGAGTCGACCCCAGAGCCACAGTGCGGCCGGAAGGATTACGTCAATGAAAAACTCCATTCTTTTGAACTAAGTATATTTGAGTTTGTCAGTTTCACCTGACAATTCATACAGCTCTGTGCGTTACTTGTTACTTACATCGGACCGTCCACTTACAAACAATGAAGCACTTAACGACATATCATAAGAAGTAATGTTGTGTTCAATTTACGTGCATAATGGTCTGACAACGGCGTACGAGTGTGACTACATGTGTAAGAAATTGTATGAAATTATGCGGAATAAAAAAGTTTTGTTGACGGAAATAACAAGCAGATTACAGTATTTACCGGTACAACAACAAACGGTATACTGCAGTTGGAAGTCCTTTTGTGTGTCTCTGTGTCCTTTTTGTAAAAAAATGCAATAAAAAAATTTTAATTTCATTGTTACACCGTGCATGTTGTCGAGTTACTCAATTATTATAGCAACCACTGCACATACATAACATTTTTATAAAATTCAAACATTAAAAATGCTCCGAAATGTTTCGGTCCTAAGACCATCATCAGGGAGCTGTATATTCCTTGCTAAAGTCACACTAGAAATAGTCACAGATTAATTTCGCTGTACAAGTTGGGTGTTGTGGCAGCATGCTGCCACAACACAATATAAATTTTGGCAACTTTTACTAATCCCACGATTTATGATGTAAGACGAGATCTCGTCCCCCTTCCAAAATTAACACACATACTGTGTAGTCACTTAATAAGTTATTAGGACAACCTGATGATGGCCTATATACAGGGCCGAAACATGTAGTTGTATCTTATATATCGCTACTAATTGTAATATTGTTGTGTTCATGGCTGTATGTATATATAGATATATACAGGCTACAGCTTTGTATTATTAAGTTTAATTTTTTTTTTGTGGTCTACGGTTCGAAAAACGGGACCGGAATAGCGCATTCATTGTAGTAACTGGGCTACGGCCTGGATGATCCAGGTTTCGACTCTGTATAGATTTTTCTTTGCTCCAGAACGTCCCGATTAGCTGTGAAACCCACTCCGCCTTCCGTTCAGTGGACCCCTTCTCCGACAGTAATAACTGACCTCCATGTGTTTCTTAAGTTAAAGAATGCATGGATTTATACCTCTAGTTCCTTCGTGGCTAGTAGAGGGAAAATGTACCTTGACACCTTTCACAGTTTTCAACAATAAATAGAAGTGTATTGCTCTAAAGCATTAAAGTGTGAAATGTTTGGAGGTCGACAGCGCTAGACTCTAGAAACATTATACATAGACTTAATTCTAAAATTAAGGATAATATCATGGCTTGTACATTGAAAATAAAAAAGTATTCTCCTCGCATATTAACCCTTTAAAGAACGAATTTAAGTCCAAGCGTATACAAACATTCAGTTCGTACCGCGCAGTAAGCACACTCCGTCTCGGTTATAAAAACCAGTCAGTTAATGTTGTATAGGGCAGTGTATCTCAACCTTTGTGAGACCGCGGCCCGGTAAATTCTTTTTTCGTAAGACGAGGGCCAGGTCCCAACAGATTTACTCGTAAATACCTTTCCATTTTTTTTAAGTTCGTGCATTAAACTAAGATAAGTATTAATAACTAATTATGGCATAATCATAAAGAGTATTAGTACACTTATGTATACGGTGTGGCATGTTGACAAATATACAATTACATTTAAATTAGTTATCAATCACTGGACTAATGAAATCTTGTAGCATATTTCAGTTTCCTCAGGCCAACATCGGGGTCTGAGTTTTTCGACACATTCACGAATATTTTTCTCCTCAGAATATTTCCACTATAAAACATTTATTCATGAAAATTGGTTAGAACACTAAAATGACCAATTCGAGGAGAACCTCTCGCGGCCCGGTATAATTGATTCCAGGGACAGATACCGGGCCGCGGTCCGGCGGTTGAGAAACACTGGTATAGGGAAATAATAGTTGTTTGTTCTGTGGTCTTCACTGAACACATCAAAATGTACTGAGAACACAACGCAGAATTATTTAGTGTTGAACCTGGTGGTACGTTAAGTAATGACCAAACTGCAAAAGGTCAAGCATGTGCTGTGTGCCAGTGAAGACAGTCACACCGACGTCGCGTCCCACTGAAGCAGTTTTATTCCACTCTTCCTTAAAAGTACTTTTGTTGGCACTCACGCGAGGAAGGTCAAGAGGACGGTGATACAGTATGAGAGGGAGGGGTGGATGCTGTGATGTGGATCGTTGCATATAGAAATTCAAATGGCACACCTGCCACATTGACCAGTGGCAGCAGAACTACTGAGATCCTGATATTCGTATGTAGAGAAGACTGCTGTCATATCGTCCGCACTGCTTGTGACTTAAGTACACAGCTCGAAGGTAGCACGTCACACGCCCATTCTGAAATGTAAGGAATATTAAGTAGGTAAAAAGATAAAGCAGTCCCGTTACAGGCCTTACTTACTTACTTACTTACTTACTTACTTACTTACTCCATGGTGCAGAGTCCTTCTTGAGCAGCTAACTGGTTTGCAGCTAGTCAAATTCCCCGCATTTAACGGAACCCGAAAGTGCATTACCGCACTAACAAGCGTCCGCCACACTCTATCCTGGGTCCGCCCAATCCAGTCCATATACCCACATCCCACCTCCTGGAGATCCATCCTAATATTATCCACCCATCTACGCCTAGGTCTCTCCAGTGGTCTCCGGTTTCCCCAGCAAGACCCTATACAGACAAACTTACAAATCAAAAAGGACCTTAAAGAAAGTTAGGGTAGAAAATAAAGAAGGGCAAAAAAATAAGAGAAAGTGTAGGCAAAAAAAAATATTTTCGTTCTTTGTTGAACTACTTTCTTGCCCGGATACCCCGCACGTGGTGAAGCTACTACGCCTGTTTGGTGTGTCACACATAGATGTCAGTAGCGACGATAAACATGGGACTTGCCGTAAAGAACCGTTGTCTGGGCCGTCCGGCGCAGGTCGCCCGCATGCTTCATTACACTGCACAGGCTTGAAACTCACGGCACAGCATTCCATAAACACAACAAAAACTACTACATGGACACCTGCTTTGTCATATTGCACGACAGATCTCTTTTGTTTCTCCCTTCTGTTGAAGAAATTCTTTTCTTTAAATACCATTAACCGTTTAAAATACGAAAATTAACCTGAATTATGTTTAAAGACCCAATTCGTACCGCGAAGTAAACACTCGATCCAAGTTATGTGAACCAACCAGTCAATGTTGTGCAGGGAAATAATCGCTGTTTATCCTGAGATCTACACAAAACACATAAATACATTCTGTGCACAGAATTTGGATCTTTTAACGTTAGAACCAGCGGCACATAAAGTAATAAGTGGACAACAGAGGGGTAAAGACTGAAGCACTGTTGAAGCCGATCTCTTTTCCGAGTAATGCAGCTAAACGTAGTCATTCGCGTCGTTTACAATTCTTAGATTCTGATGTGTGTCATCCCCGTTGTGTGTTGAAAGTCTAATGGTGAGTTAATTTCAGTCAGAAAATACAACTATAATTGTATGCTAGATGATGGTATTTATTAGCAAAGTAAATAACTACATGTTTCGGCCTAAAGCGGCCATCTTCATGTTATCACAATTACAATTTTGCTCAAAGAGTGTCATATATATGTCTATATCTATATAGACATATATTACACTCTTTGAGCAAAATTGTAATTGTGATAACCTGAAGATGGCCGCTTTAGGCCGAAACATGTAGTTATTTACTTTACTAATAAATACAAGTCTTAGAGACTGCAAATAAGAAGCTCATCATTCATCCCAGTAACCCTGTTGTTTCGCAATATCTGAATTTCTCGACTTCGATGTAGATCCGGTCTTTTGTCTTGTGACATACTGTGTGGTGTAGGTTTGTAGATGGGGTTGTGACATTGCGTTACACAGTAGGAATCAAAGTAACATGAAGAAGAATTGTATGCGTCGTGAAAGCTTGTGTGGGACTAGATTTTTAGCCCCACTCAGTATTAACTTTGACGCTAGACGACAGCCAGTCGTCAGCTACACGACCCGGCCGCCTTATCGCCAAGAGAATGAGTTACTGTACCTATAGAGCAGGTGTGGTTGGTACCGTAGTCAGTCAGGACACTGGACACAACAAACAATTGTTCCCTTTGTTGGAAACAGAACCAAGCTGCAGACGGTAGGCAGACCGCATAATGGGCGTCGCACCGACTGGGCTGCTACTGACATTTGGCTAAACGTATGTTTAGACAGTGTATTAGCCGATATGGCACAGTTCGTCCAGTGACTAGGCCAGGGCTGCCGAACATATGGCACACGTCCCCCAAAAGGGACGCGGAAAGATTTCCTTCGCACGCGGAATTTCTGCTGCCCCATATACTGCAGTGAAACATGTTTACACAAATCGGGAGCAGTGTGAAGTGTTGATTGGATATTTATCGTTGGGGCGCCGACATGGCTGTGATTGGGCGAATACATGACATTGGACAGAACGAACGTTTTACAATCTTCTTTTGGTAACTGGTAACCAATTTCGTATAGTAACCAATTTCATATTTTGTATGCATGTAAAATAACCACTGCCACCGGGTGACAACCCAATTGCAGTTAATAAATATTATTATTATGAATACGTGACAGTGGACAGAACGATTTACAGTCTTATTTTGGTAACTGGGCGAATACGTGATATTGGACACAGCGTTTTACAGCCTTATTTTGGTAAATGGGCGAATACGTGACACTGGACAGAACGTTTTACCGTCTTCTTCTGGTAACTGGGCGAATACGTGACATTGGACAGAGCGTTTTACAGTCTTCTTTCGGTAACTGGGCGAATACGTGATATTGGACAGAACATTTTACAGCCTTCTTTTGGTAACTGTGCCAATACGTGACATTGGACAGAACTTTTACAGTCTTCTGTTCAAACACAAAGCAGTAACAGCCCCAGTTACTGCCACATTTTCTTCCTCATTGTATTCCTGGAAGAGGCCTTTATTCGAAATGTAATATTTGTGCTACGCTTTAATTATACAATATAAAAATCGTAATTACTAATAACAATGAAATAACCGTTAATAATTATGGAAGGCTCCAAGACGTTATTGTGCTCTTCAAAATTCCCATGAGCACGGGAAATAATTTTTTTTTCGAAATTTTGTGGACAATATGGGCACGAGCCTTCGAATGGTTCGCTAGCTCTGGACTGGACTAACGGCTGGTCGCCCTAGGTTCAGTTGTACGTTGGTCAGCAGGTTTTTCTCTTCTTCTAAGTCACCCGGACATACGCCGAAACAAATCCAGTCTCCAGTTCCATCGGTACCAGAGTCTTTTGTGCCGGGGTTAAAGCAAGCAGGTCGTGAAGCGGATCTCTCAGCTCCATACAATGTCGAATGCCCCCATGGTGTGGATCTTAATTCAACTCTACAACAAATTTAAATTTTTAATTTCATTGCTTGCATTTTAACTATTTGAAGACAGAATAAGAAATATCAGTTCCTGGTGGCCGTGTGGTCCAATACGCAGTTCTATAGCCGCTTGACGCCTCGTATCGCGGGTTCGAATACCGCTGAAGGCATAAATGTTCGTCTCTTTCGTCTGTTGTGTAGGTAGCGGCCTCTTCGGCGGGCTGATCACTCGTTTAGGGGAATCCTAATGTGTGTGTGTGTGTGTCCAATTGTGTGTGATCTAGAAACCTCAACAATGGGGCGGCCTAGGCCCGATTTGGCTCGTTGAGCCACAGAAAATAACCAAACAAATAAAAATAAATCACGCTACGAATTCCGGACACAAACAGAACACCAGACGTAGGTTTCATTGAAATGCAGAGAGCAGGAAAATTTAGCTGTATGACAAGATACAGTTCGGTAAATAACTACCTACGTTCTGGAGAAGCCTTCTGCCTCCCTCTTGAGGGTCTGATTTGGGGTACCTCTGTGAGAAACTCAAATAACTGGTCCGGCACTGTTAAATCACGGATAAAACGACAACCAATAATCGAAGCGAAGACCCTGACTCTGGCACCTATCGTGATGAAGAACTGCAACACGTAGTAGCAAAATACAAGCGATGTGACCTTGGTGCGAGCCAGACACGCAGGTGAATAGGAGAACCACCTGCCAGCAGGCAAGCTCTCTGCTCAGCAGTTTAATTTTTTGACAGCTGGTTTGCTACTTCCTTGTTACATTCTTCATTAAACAGTAATTACTTTACTGCCGGCCTCCTCTAATAAATTTGCCTTTTAAATTTTTTATATCCTGTCTAAACGGTTGGAAATAAAATCACCTTTAATGGATAATTAGATATCTGTTATTGAAATTACGTATATATAGAGCAAGGTGTTAAGAATATTGTAACAAACGAAAGAAAATATCAAATTAAATTAGCTGTAAATTGGTTAAAGATGTATAAACGTATACACAGTTGGGTCAGATTCCTTCTTCACTATCAGTGATCAGACTCTCTCTTCAGTCCATCCAGCCTCATACCATTGTGTTCAGAATTGTTCTGTAGCCAGTCAAGCCTCTTGTCATTGTTCAGCCTCAGTGTTCAGTCCATCCAACTTCATACCATTGTGTTCTGAATTGTTCTGCAGCCAGGCCAGCCTCTTGTCTCTGTTCAGCATGATTGTGCAGTCCAACCAGCCTCATAACCTGCAGAGAACATGCTATAATATTGCCGTGTGTACACTGGAGGTGGTGTAAAGGACATCAGTCCTGAAAAATATTCTAGGTCACCAATACGTGGAGTTCAATCTCCATGCCACCTCTATGCCTTTATGGAGCGGAGCTTTCACACATAGACATTTTACAGGATTATTAAGTAAATGTCACGTTATTTTATGTTTTCTAAAGTGTCTTATGTTTAACATAGGCTTCAATTTAGTGTTTAGCAAACATTTCTAATATAATATCATTGTCGTCATCATTTCAAGTTTTAGGCACATTGCATAACATTACGAACTATTGGCTACAACACGAAATCTTTCCACCCTTCCAAAAATCTTACCAAATGGTTTTCTTTTGTGTTATAAAATCTCATACTTTTAACACATTCTTCCCCGTTTTTGTGTCCATCCTCTACTATTCGAAAAGTAAATATGTTTCGGTAACTATTATTACCACCTTCTTGCGAACTACTGAGTTGGGTCCGACAGAAAGATCTAAACTTAGTGTTCCTTTTGGATCCCAACCCAACCGATGCCATCCTACAAATTCCTGTCAGCATTTAACATGCTATCCCGTCGTTTGTCTAGGACAATTGCTCTTCGTGCTGCCTGCTACAGTGTGATCCTAAATCCGTTGCAGCGGGTACCCGCAGTTCATTCGGCCTTCAGCATAGTGCGGGCACCCACTGTTTCACTTCGTTGCGACACGATGTAGCTACATCTATGGCTTACAGCAGGGCTGGAGAACATTTTTGAGAGCGCGTGTCCAATTTGTCTATAAATTTTGATTAAATATTTTGGAGTGCCTTTGGGAATTTTGAAGAAAAAAATTAGGTGGGAAATTCCATAATTATTATTAATTACTGTATTGTTATCATTAGTGTGTGTTATAATTATATAATTAATGCAATAGTGTCAGTATTATCTTTTCTTAATAAAGGCCTCCTCGAGGAATGCGGTAACAAAATGTGGCAGTAACTGGGGCTGCTACCACTTCCTAATTCAAAAGAAGACTGTAAAACGTTATGTCTAATGTCACGTATTCGCCCATTTACCAAGACTAAAACGTTCTGTCCAATGTCACGTATTCGCCCAGTTACAAAAAGAAGACTAAAACTTTCTGTCCAAAGTCACGTATTCGCCCAGTTACCAACAGAAGAATGTAAAACATTCTGTTCAAAGTCACGTATTCTCCCATTTACCAAAAAATACTGTAGGACGTTCTGTCCAAAGTCACGTATTCGCCCAGTTACCAAAAGAAGACTGTAAAACGTTTTGTCCAATGTCACGTATTCTCCCAGTTACCAACAGAAGAATGTAAAACATCCTGTCCAATGTTACATATTCGCCCAGTTACCAAAAAACACTGTAAGACATTCTGTCCAATGTAACGTACTCGCCCAATTACCAAAAGAAGACTTTTAAACGTTCTGTCCAATATCACGTATTCTCCCATTTACCAAAAAATACTGTAAGACGTTCTGTCCAATGTCACGTACTCGCACAGTTGCCAAAAGAAGATTGTAAAACGTTCTGTCCAATGTCATTTACTCGCACAGTTGCCAAAAGAAGATTGTAAAACGTTCTGTCCAATGTCACGCATTCGCCCAGTTACCAAAAGAAGGCTGTAAAACGATCTGTCCAATGTCACATACCCGCCCAGTTGCCAAAAGAAGGCGGTAAAACCTTCTCTCCAATGTCACGTACTCGCCTAGTTACCAAAAGAAGACAGTTAAAAGTTCTGTCCAATGTTACGTACTCGCACAGTTACCAAAAGAGGACTGTTAAACGTTCTGTCCAATGTCACGTATTCGCCCAGTTAACAAAGGAAGACTGTAAAACGTTCTGTCCAATGTCACGTATTCGCCCAGTCACCGCCAGGCCGTCGCCCCAACCATAAATATCCAGTCAACGCTTCGCACCGCTCCGATTTGTGTAAAAATATTTCACTGCAGTATTATTTGGTAACAACGGTAATTCATATACAGTCTGTACACAGTCAGAGATGTGTATATATACACATGTTGTGCACAGTATAGAGACGGTGGTGAGGCAAAAGAAAAAAATATTGGGACAGCAGTGAGTGCCGCTGGCCTATGAAATCTTTCTGCGCGCCACAGGTTGGCTAACCCTGGCTGACAGCACCAGTGTTGAATATCAGTACAGTATCTGTTCGTTTGTGGTTTGCTGTAACGAGGACATCAGTAGTTCAGGTTGCACAGTCCAGTGGTGTAATGCTGGTTAATGGGTAGCTGATTAGAAAGGTTGTGAAAGGAAGCTGTCTTGAATTAACTTATGGTTTTATCCAGTGTATGTCTGGGGGAATGAGTAGAAACAAAGTTCGGTTAAGGTAGTCGGAGTCCCAACCGAGATTCATAAACATTACTTCTTAATGGTAAGAAACGTTACAGTTATTTTGATAAGCAATAGTAACAATAGTAGCAGCAGCAGCGGCGGCGGCAGCAGCAGCAGCAGCAGCAGTAGTAGTAGTAGTAGTAGTAATAGTGGTAGTAGTAAAGGTAAAGTGATCCCGTTACAGGCAAGGTGTGGCCCAGAGGGTGGGTAGAGGTATAGCTCTACTCTTCCATGACCGCGGCACTAGAAGGGGGTGAGTGGTCAGCAGCACGCCCCGGCCGCACTTTACCCCCGGGGAAGACCCGGTACCC
>Ga0123354_10020383_pt1 | contig 10430 bp, 9 predicted proteins | sample TergutLab28metaG_2_FD_97872 | JGI IMG/M metagenome (GOLD analysis project Ga0123354, IMG submission 97872) | Labiotermes labralis P4 segment gut microbial communities from Petit-Saut dam, French Guiana - Lab288 P4 | ecosystem: Host-associated > Arthropoda: Insects > Digestive system > Gut ...
GCTGAGTGGACCCCGTTCCAGACCCACTACTACTCAGAAAATCTGGTAGCGCCGGGGATCGAACCCGGGACCTCTGTATCTGTAGCCAGAAACTCTGACCACTAGACCACAGAGGCTGTCCTTTCCGCAGCTATATTTTGTTATGAAATGTTATCTGCTTATTGCCCGAAAACTGTTTATCTCAGTGTTTAATTTTATTTGGAATGTCTCCGCTTTTATCTTTTTGTTTAAACAATGGGAGTTCGTGTAACTTGATGATTTCATGCAATTAATCATCACTGTGCAGACTCAGTGGTACTACGTTAGAACTGGGCTGGGTTTCGATTTTATTCTTATTATATTAATTTATATTCTTATAATAAAACCAACTAGATGCACCAGTTTCTCAAATTTATTTTTGGAATAAAACTCTACATGTTTCGGACAGTTCCTCTGTCCACCATCAGGAGTTTTCACTGTACACACAGCAATTGTATATGTCATACAGGTTTGCTGACAGCTTGCGAGCAGGATCAGGACTGAACTGCAGTTCCGTCCTGATCCTGCTCGCAAGCTGTATGACATATACCATTGCTGTGTGTACAGTGAAAAACTCCTGATAATGGACAGAGGAACTGTTCGAAACATGTAGAATTTTATTCCAAAATTAAATTTGAGAAATTGGTGCATCTAGTTAGTTATAGTATAAGAATTTTTCACGATGCACGGTCACCTGTGAACGTCAAATTAATTCATATAATTTTGAAACTTCAGTGCCTCAAGTAGTATCTTGACACCGTAGTTACTCAGCACGTCGTGGAGAGTAAATACGATGGATATACTTTGCGAATCATAATAAGTTATACATTTTTCTGTTAAAGGGTAGATTTAAGCAGCTTGTATTTACCTTGTCTTGTGCGTGTGTTAACTAGTGCGGAAGGACACGCGAACTCGACCATGTTTCCGCAACACACACATTCTGTGTGCTGGTCCTAAATTTTTTCCGTGAATTTGTTCTGAACTGTCTTAGCTTCATGCACATCGTTTATCTTGCAGCGGCGTTTACGAAATGCTTCCGACGTACTTTTGACATAGATTTATTTTATGTTATGCGCTGTAACGAATGTCAACGTTAGTGTCAAAAAGCCCGGTATTTCAGTAACATTACGTCACGTGGCGCATATAATTGTGTTTTCAATAATGAAGTGAATTTTTATCTGCTCTACGTGTCATGCAGTGTGTAGGTTTCTGTGCCACTGACCATACTTCGGACTTGTATATATATTGAATTATCTTGTAATAAGAAATCCAATAAAGTATGAAATTTATTGTCTCCGGATTTACAGAATGTAGTTAGTGAGTTTTGCATTGAGTTTTTATCCTGCTGTCTCAAAAAAGGAGAAAAAATGGGCTTTTGAGATCACCATGATGTCTTTGCCACTCTTGTGTGCTGTGTCTCCCCATTTCATCTTTTGAACTCGTTACAACTTTCGGACATGACGTCATCAGAAACGGCATGCTATGTACATTTATATTTTTAAAAAAACTTTATGTGTAGTGTAATATTTTCTGAAAATAACAAATTGTGAAACATCCAATTATGTGATTTTCTCTATATCAGACTACTACATATATGAACGTCTTAGTGCAGTATCTAAACATTCAGATTTTAAGCTGCATTATGAATCACTGTGAAAGAGGCAGGGCTAATCCTAATGCTGATTAGCCTTGTGGGTTATGCAGCTGCCATACTCTCTTCGATTGCGGGTAGCCTGCTACCCATTGACAACAATAGTACATGACAAACGTCGGTATTGGATACGTATCCTGGGGGAGAAGCATGGAAGGGTGCAGTTTTCCGTATTGTCTCTGTGTGTACGGTGGTAGTTTGCTGGCTGTGGGCAAGGGATAGTTTCAGGAATGCAAGAGGGGAGTGCAGTAGCATTTATTTGCGTTACGTGATACAGTGGAGTTTGGCACGCGTGTTTAGAGAGATAGAGAACATCACTATTTGTATTAGTGCGTATGGGGCGGTGGTGGGGGGGTTGGGAGGGTTGCGTGGAAATATTTATTAAGTTGATGTGCCATGCAAATTACGTGGAATTTTACTTTCGGTAATATCTGTCTTCCCCTCACGTGTTCTCTCATGCCCTTCCCATTTTATTTCAACCCTTCAGTTTGTATTTGTGTGCGTGTACTTAAAAAAAAAACTGTTTCAAAGAACCTGGAACCCCACCGTGCATTATCACTGCTAATTCTTTTATTTCCCAAACACTGGGACATTTTCTACACCACGGCGTTCATTCTACTTTACTGTAATGAGAAATTCCATTTCAAAATAATTTATAGTTGTTGTTAATGCTGTTGGAGCATCACTGCTGGGATCAGGTTACGTAATATTCAAACGTTCCTTTTATGATTGATGATTTTGGGTGTCACTTTTCGCACTAAGTGTCACTCTATACGTGTACATGCAAGTTTTAGCTGATATATTATCATAATCGAGATTAATGATCGTCTCCGTGCTCACGCATGTGGTGTTTGACCGCTTGCTCTCTCGGGTCGCGGGTTTTGATCCAGGGCGGGTCATAGACATATTTATCTTTATTGGTGTTGTACTGAGGCGTTTTAATTCACCGTCCGGTGAACTATAGTATTTTGTGATAATTATTTCCGAGGTACCCCATTTTGAAACCTAACCCGGAAGACAAAGAACATAAAATATGTTAAAGATTACGGCGGTGGAAGATTTAGTTGTCAGTTCTGAAATCTTTGTGTGTATTCCATAATCGATACAGAATTGCCAGCCACTAGTTTAATGTCTTATTTGTACTGTTTTGTTGAAAGACTGTGTCAGTTGATGTGGATGGCACATTTGTGAAATTCGAGTAGGGAGTAGTGATTGAGTAATGCTGGTGCGGGAAAACCGAAGTTGTAGGTAAGAAACCTGCCCAATTGCATGTATTTTTAAAACGCATTTTATATGAAAGGGTGTTACATAACGAGGAGATGAATGTTCTGTGCTCCTCACCATGTATCATTCGGGTGATCAAATCAAGAAGAATGAAACAGGCGGAGTATGTAGCACGTTTGGGGAATAGGAGAGGTGCATACAGAGTTTTGGTGGGGAAACCTGAGGGAAAGAGACCACTTGGAAGATCATGGCATATTTGGAAGGATAACAATAAAATGGATCTTCAGGAAGTGTGATGGGGGCATGGACTGGATTGATCTGGCTCAGAACAGGGACAGGTGGCGGGCTCTTGTGAATGCGGTAATGAACCTTCGGGTTGTATAACATGAGGCGAATTTCTTCACTAGCTGAGGACCTGTCAGCTACTTAGGAAGGACTCTGCTCCGTGCAGTTAGTTAGTTAGTTAGTTAGTTGATAGGGACAGGTGACGGGCACTTGCGAATGCGGTAATGAACCTTCGGGTTCCATGAAATGCGGGCAATTTCTTGACTAGCTGAAACCCGGTTAGCTTCTCAAGAAGGACTCTGTTTCTTGGAGTAAGTAAATAATTTAGTTAGATAATTGGTTAGTTATTTACATATTTTGTGTGTTAGCGGTAACGTGTGTAATTCCGTTATTGAGCTTTATAAAGAATACAACAACCGGTTATTACGTAATATAAAGAACCGGCCTCGCATAACACTTTTTATCAGGGATCAGTCAAGCGCTTAACTGGTTATTTTATAACCAAAAAAAAAATGCGGATCCCGTAAGGGTACTTAATAAAGACTCATTCGACACATTTAACTGCTTATGTCATACAGTAACGACCCGACTGCAATTTAAGTAAGGTATGAGGAACAACTGGACACACTAACTACGTCATCTCAACCTGGTACCGGGGTCATTCTATAAGGTCAGAACATCGTTCTATGAAATTACCAATTACGGTGCTGAGTGGTTTGTCTTTCCAGCTTTAATTGGAGTCAGGATCGTTTTGGTACGAACTACGTTGCTAAAGTGTCCAGTGGTTCCTCATTCCATGCTTACATGTAGTGGGGTCTTTATTCTCTGAAATAAGTGTATGGTTAAGGTGTGGATGGATCCTAGGCTTGGGATCATTACGGTTCGAAACAGCTAGTGTTGAATGAGCCCTAATACTGATCTTTATAACTGTGGTGGTTTCGTTACCGTAGAAATAAATAGATGGTTCATGTAATAACGGATTTCACGCTTGGAGACAAAATATGGATCCGGTACCACGCTTGGCAGGAGGTAGAAAGAAATGTTATCCCTCATTGTTACGTGCGTGTATATCTGTATACATGCATATTTGGGTTCGTTATAGAGTAACACCTGAAGAAGTGCCGCAGATAGTACAGTAGCTGTCGGCGATCTAAGGAACCATAACTGATATCCAGCGCCTGCTGGGGTGCCGATTCTTGCCGTACACAGACGCTGAGCACCGAACAGGACTTTGCCAGGAGGCAGAGGGCCGCGGCTTAGCCGTTACAGAAAGCCGACAGGTGGAGAACAATCGAGCGACGGCTCCTGGGGAGCGACTGCTGTCCAAGAATGCTGTATGGTTCGTCCCCTGGGGCAGAGGGCCGCGGTGTAGCCGTTATGTCGGGTGAAGTACCACCCGCACCGTGTCCTCCCTCGGGATTCAAACACCACACTACCTAAGGTTTTGGCGAACTGGGGAGGGACGCGGCTTCATGTCGGAGAGGAACGATCGCTTCGCCGCGGCCTGTCACACGGTTCCCGTGGCTACGCAACCGAATGGCAAGTGTTTTCAGGGTCGGCGTGAAACTTACCGGCAGGAACCTGTCCTTGACACACACTGCCGCGGCACCTGCGCTGCCCGATGGCTCTCCCACCTTGCTATAACAGCAGCGGCCGAAGGGTCGGCATTCACGGGAACAAGCGTTCTGATTCCCGCCCACACCGAGAACCGTCGCTTTTTCGGTAGGGATTTTTTTAAGAAAATCGAGGGCAGGGTTTTCGAAAATGAGTTCCTCGATCTGTTTTTCTCGGAAATCGAATTTTTCGGCATGTGATGAATTTTAAGAGGCGAATTTTTTTGAAAACAGTTATTCTAACTTTTTTTTTCCGAAATACTTCTGAAATATGCGAGACACCTTTTCTTAGCGACATATTCACAGAAATTGTGTATTAAAAACAAATGAAATAGCTGTAAAATTATGAATGGCCTGATTTGTAAGATTACCGCACAGTATCCAGCAGAATGTATTTTTTTGCGAATAATAACAAAATATCAATAATTTTTTATCGTATATCTGTGTCGTGTTGTGAGGATTGCGCATTTTGAAGTTGTCTCAATAAAATCATGCCATCGAAACCTGGGAGAATTTAATTAAAACCAGGCACATTAAATAGTTTTAAAAATCAATTTTAACGCATTACTTAGTTCATAAGCAAAAACCGTTAAGACGTCTTTATTTTTGGTAATTTTACAGCAACAGGTTTTGACCCTGAAGGGTCATCATCGTGCTGATTTTTGGCAAATTCAGTTCGTCTTCCTTTTATAAGTGTTTTATCAAGTATCAGCCTGAAGGTGACCCTGTAGAGTCGAAGCTTTTTGCTGTAAAATTACCAAAAATAAATTTGTGTTAACGGGTTTTACTTCTTAACCAATTATACGAAAACACAACTGGCTGGCTGACTAAAATGAAACCTTAGTTATTTTATAACCTTTTCTTACACGTATATGGGAGATTTTTTATCATTTTTATCAGTTTTCGTCAGTGTAATTCGCGAGTTACGGTTGTGATACTCTTCACTGGTGTTTGTTGCATATATTGTGGTAATAGACTCCTAACGCTTATCTTTTTTTCCTCCAAAATTTCTGTTATTTTTGTGTTTTAGTTTCTGTTCTCATTTCTGCGTGATATCACAAGAGTAAACATGAATGCTTTAGCGGAACCTGAACGGTGCAACCAAAAGCAAGCTTTTGGTTGCACCGTTCCTCCGTCAAAGTAACACCAGCTTACGGGCAATACAAACCGCCTCTGTGACACATCAGCCGATAGTGTTCTTTGTGTGATGTTCATTTCTTGTACGCTGTAAGCTCCGTGTTCCCCTTCATCTGGTCTGAGAGTGGGTCCTGTTTTAATACAGTTACACCACTGTGGCTTGTATGGACTACCGTAGTGGAACCAAAATGATGAAGGCTGTGTGTATGAGAAGTATGGGTGTCGGTGGGGGTTGAAAATTCTGCCTTCCATCACTTTGATTTGATTTGCGTTTCCACTCACTGAGGAAGATTCCTTTCGCATGAGTTGGTGTCAAAGGATTTTCCACAATGTAGAACTCATGCGCCGAGCTTACTTGCCTGTCTGAATTTTTTTTTTCCTGGGGTTTGAAGCTGTATGTGTAAGCAAAGTTGTAATTGGTACAAGTGCACATGCACATCGGAAGTGGTTGGAGACAGAGTGCAGATTACTCTGTAATTACTTGGAAGTACAGATATTGTGTTCCAAGAAGTCATATCGGTGTGTCTTTGGACGATTTTATATTTTAATTAAATCCTCTCTAGAAATGCGCATGCGCATGTTCAAACAAACGGACCAACGCACTGTCTGTAAACTTAATTTGTGGTAATGCGTCGGGGAGGACTTTAGGCTGCTAGCAAAAAGTGACATTATTATTGTTATTATTAACATTTTTGTTATTATTAGTGATATATTTTTTCTTACGAATTCTTAAACTTATTCCAAGATGATCTGTATCAAATAGTTGTGATTTTGTGCTTGAAGGGTAGTAAGAAGAAGCAGAATATGAGGATATTATTATTATTATTAGTAGTAGTAGTGGTGTAGTAGTAGTAGTGTAGTAGTAATAGTAGGGGTGGTGGTGGTTGTCTCCTTCTTCTGTCATTCCAGTCCTTGGCGGAACTTAGCCTCTTCCAAAATTGCCCTCCACTGTTCTTTGTCCTGCGACTTACACATCCAGTTGCTCAAGAAGTTCTTTAGTTCTCCCTCAACCGATTCAAGCCGCCACTTCAACTTAGGTTTTCCTACATGTCTAGTGCCTTCCGGTTTAACAACAGTAAGCCTTCTGCAAGGACAGTAGTAGTGGTGGTGGTGGTGGTGGTGGTGGTGGTGGTGGTAGTAGTAATAGTAGTAGTAGTAGTGTTGGTGGTGGTTGTGGTAGTGGTGTTGGTAGTAGTGGTACTGGTAGTAGTAGTAGTAGTAGTAATAGTAGTAGTCAGTGGGGTAGAGAGGGTCCCCAGAAACCTACAGAATACTACCTATTATTATGGGTTCTATCGCACTGGCTTTCTTCTTCTGATAGAAGTTTTATGGAACCCTCTTTTTAGATTTGGGAATAATTTCGCCAAAAATTATAAGCCGCCCCCGATTATACTGGCAATAGTAGTTATTGTTATTAACTTGAAGGCACAAGTAGTTATTAGGATAACATCCAGGTGAGGTCAGTGTGTGTAGCTCGTCCATTCTGGATGCTGCTCGTGGAGGTTAATCAGAGACTTGCGTTTGTTCAACGTCCTGCCACAGAGGGAGCACGCGGTGGCGCAGTTGGCTAAGGCACTGCTTTACAAGTCGGAAGGTCGCTGTTTCGATTCCCGATAGTGTCATTAGAATTTTGATTGACTTAAACCTTCCGGCCGCACTGTGGCCCTGCGGTTGGCTCAGAAATGAGTACCAGGAATATTTCCTTGGGGGTAAAGGCGGCTGGTGCGTAGGGCTGACTATCCTACTACCTTCATATGCGGATTGTCTTGAAATCTGGTAGCCTCAACCGCCTGCAACCCTCAGGGCCTGTAACAGGGATTGTTTTACTTTTTTTTACAAGTGTCAGAAATATTTTTTCTTAAAAAATGGAAATATGACGAGATATTTTCCATTCTCTTGTTTTTACGTGACGTGAAGAACATATCTGCGAATTAAGGTGTGTCCCTATTAGCGACAAGCGCGAAATTAAGTGTTGAAGCGCAGACAGAGGAGTAATGCGTATTGTTCGCGGGGACCCAAGCGTCCATAACAGTTTGCCTCAAGGAAAACAACTTCATTCCCTCTTCCACTTCGGTGGTGCATCTTGTTTCATTAATTACTTTTTTTCCACCCCTTTCTTTGTGAATAAGAATATGCGTGAATACGCGCTGCTGTGCGTTGGCGTGGAATTTGATAAGTAGAGAAATGTAAGTTCGAAATTTTACATTTTTTCACTTCTTAGAATTCTGTGTTTGTATATTCAGACACGAAATGTCTCACTATCGTCCTTTCATTAGGACAGTAAATTCAAGGCCACACTTCAGCAGTACGGACAGGGTCGTAAAAATAAACTGAGAACAAAAATGTTTAAATAACAGTTTCCAGTTCTATACACTGTCTGCCATTGTATTATATATTTATATTGCCGTTGCTGTTACATCGTATAACAACCATCCTTTTCATGCTGTTATAATACAAAGCGGAGACGTAATGCAAGTGTAAATATGGTCTCCTGCCCGAGCATCTCCTCTTGAAGCCCCATTTGATTACGCCGATAGCACTGGTGAAGAATACAGGGTAGGAGGCTGTTTTAAGCGGTTGTAAAGTTACGTACGCGGTTTAAGGTGTGTGTAATTTTCCTCAGCGCTCTCGGGTCACGCCACTCAGTTTTTCTTCTCAGATTAGGCTGAGGGCCTGAGTTTGAATACAAAACGAAACGTAAAATTGAAGTCATGTTCCTTTTAGTGCTGGTTCTTGTACGTAGGACAGGAGAAGGTAAAGTAATCCCATTACAGGCCTGGATAGGCCCTGACGGATCCAGAAGGTTGAGGCTCCCAGATTTCTAGACAATTGGCACATGAAGGTGGTAAGGTTGTCAACCCTACGCACCGGTCGTTTTTACTTTCCAGTAAATACTTCTGGTACTCATTTCTGTTAGAGGCTGAGTCAACCCCAGGGCCATAGTGCGGCCGGAAGGATTATGTCAATGAAAAATTCCAGTGACACCATAGTGAATCGAACCCCCGACCTTCCGGCTTGTAGCGCAATGCCTCAACCAACTGCGCTACCGCGTGGCCTCCTAAGACAGGAGAAGGCGAAATAATATTTACAGCATTGCGGCAGTAGGAATGGGCACACCAGTGAAAAGAATTCGTTGTTCCTCCTAACGGTCCAGTGAAGAAAACAGTTTTGACTGTGATTCACGAACTACATAGAATTATATACATATATATGATAAACTAACAAATGCACATTTATAAATACGTCCAGTCACATGATGTTATTCTTGACCAACATGTTTCGGTCAAATTTGTGACCTTCGTCAGGGTGTCGTGTAACAAAATACTATTAGTGTACACATAATCGTACATAAATGTATGATAAAACCACTCGGTATTACTTTTGATATTCTGAAGCGAATTTAATGGTCTTAAAAATTGTATGTTTACATTATTGGTAAAATACAGTAAAGTCGGATGGCTCACACCCTGTAATAAAGAATCGCGTTGCTGTTGGTATAATGTTACCAATATTTGTTTGCGTATGTGACAATTGTATATTTGTTAAAACGGTTGCCACTAAACTTACACACCTGTTAGTTAAGTGAACTTCACTTGATGATGGTCACAAGAGTGATCGAAACGTGTTGACGAAGAATAACAATATCTGTTAGAGCAAATTTCTAAAACGTGCATTTGTTGGTTTATCGTATAACACTCTTTAATGCACAGACATGGAGCCCATGAAGTACATACAGTATGATCCTTGTAAATAACTAACTTGACTCACAATTTTTTCATGACTGTTTATTTCTATTCTCTACATGTTTCGGGCAGCCATGTGCCCATCATCATGAGAATTATTATGTCAGTGCGACACCTGGTTTATGTCACTTTGTGTAGATGACCGTCTGGTATGCATACCAGACGGTCATCTACACAAAGTGACATAAACCAGGTGTCGCATTCATACAATAATTCTCCTGATGATGGGCACATGGCTGCCCGAAACATGTAGAGAATATCAATAAATATGCCTGAAAAAAATTTGCTTCAATTTGGTTATATACAAGGATCATACGAGGATGCATGGTCAACATAACATAAAAAAGTACACACATTATGATTTTTGTGAGAACAACGAACGTATTTTTACAGCGCTATGATTCAGGGTGCTACATTAGGCTATTTGATTTTATAGAGTGTAAACTTGTTGCGCTGATTTATTATATTATAAATAATAAATAATGAAAACGCACGGTATGTACATAAAAATAAAGAAATGTTGCAATACATTTAGTGTTTAGCGTTTCAGAATAAAAGCAATAAATCATTATTAAGTTAATCCAAATGACATGTCCTATTCCGGATTGTATTTCGGTCATCTAGTGTATAATACAGGTGGTCTAGTGGTCAGAGTTTCTGGCTACAGATACAGAGGTCCCGGGTTTGATCCCCGGCGCTACCAGATTTTCTGAGTAGTAGTGGGTCTGGAACGGGGTCCACTCAGCCTCGTGAGGTCAA
>Ga0123354_10020384_pt1 | contig 10430 bp, 9 predicted proteins | sample TergutLab28metaG_2_FD_97872 | JGI IMG/M metagenome (GOLD analysis project Ga0123354, IMG submission 97872) | Labiotermes labralis P4 segment gut microbial communities from Petit-Saut dam, French Guiana - Lab288 P4 | ecosystem: Host-associated > Arthropoda: Insects > Digestive system > Gut ...
AAAAACGGAGAGTATATACCATGTTTAAAATATTCAGTACCTATATTTGTTGAAGAAATATAAAAATTGCAACTTTAGAGGTTAGCGGTGCGGTACGACCACTATAGTTGACATTAGGCGTCTGAAGGTTAATTAAATTACTAACATTGGGAGATACAAGAAATTTTGGAGTGCTAAACAAACTGTTTTGGCCCTTTCATGCTCTGTTTTTGTCACGAGATTGAGTTAACGGCCAGGGCTCTTCTTCTTTTGGACAGTGCCTCTGGCCATCCTGCAAACCTTACTGGAGTCAGAACATCTATGTTGGTTACATGCCATCAAACACCACGTTACTTTTTCATCAATGGACCAGGGGGAAATAGCAAACTTTAAAGCCTATTACCTCTGCCAAACATTCCTGGAAGTGGTGAGGGTTTTGAACAGGTCAGACGCAACTATCAAAGATTATTGTTGCTGATTCAACATTTTGAAGGAATTAATAACATCAACGCAGCTTGGGAGGAAGTGTCATTGAACTGTCTGAATTAAGTGTGGCAGAAACTTCTCCCAGAATTTATGCACAACTTCACAGGATTTGAGCCAGTGAAGATGATTATCGAAAATGTTAGGCTGGCACAAGAGGCAGTATTGGATGACATTACAGCTGCTGGTTAGCCATGGACAGCAGCTTTTCAATGGAGACTTGGAAAAAATGGCTAAAGACCTAAGCCAACAGAAGGAGGAGAAGAAAAATATGAAGAGCCTTCTCTAAAATGTACAAAAATAAGCAATCAATAGCATGTCCTTCCAGCTATGGTGATCACAACTGATGAGCTGTGACACTGATTGCGACTCGGAGCAAAGTGGGAAAGTGAAACAGAGCACAGTGGTATCCATTGGCTCTTAATTCCGAGATTCTCAAAGAGAGAAAGAAAGTGGAAATCTTGACATTCAACACTGCATGCTTTCTTCAAAACAAGAGGAGATAATCAACCAGGAACTTTATCACTGAAGTCAAATTTGCATTATGCCACGATCAAAAAAAGTCAGTGCAGGAACCTTACAGTGGTTTGGGCTTTGAACACATCAAAGTGTACAAAATTGATTTTTTTTTTAATTTTATTAATGCAGTTTGGTTCTTTTATATTACATTTCACAGATTTATATCCATAAAAATTCTGTGTTTACATTTATAGCATTTATTTTAACAGAGCTTTAAATGTAGTAATAAAATTATATTACTTATGTCAATTTTGAGAGGGACCTGAAATGTACCTCATGGACTTCCCGTTGACTTATGTTATGTAATTAGGTTCACTTTACACCAATTCTGCTTTGCAGCAGTTCCTCCTCTATCATAAACTGAGGGCCACCTGTATATTCCATAAAGTAAACATCACAAAAATATATAAGGGGGTAATTCTGGTCAAATGAACATGTTTCATTCAGCTTCTTTTTTTACACTGCACATATATATAATGCATTACATTTAAAAATTAAAAAATAAAAACATATTTAAGAATGTGATAACTCAAAATAGTAGTATGTATGGGACTGAACACAAACATCTTTCTTCTGAAATGTTAACATCAATAAAATACTACCAATTTCCTCCATGAATAAAAGCTGAGCTTAACAAAGGTTACATATTGCTTCTAGTATGTAACCAGTTGGGTTCTCTGAAACTTGCATAATTGTAGCGCAGAAAGGTAGTTAATACATTTACTACTGTAACTGTGATATTACAATTTATGTAACCAAGTCTCACTGTCAAGAACCATAATGACAGGTTTTGGATGCAGTTATATATATATATATATATATATATATATATATATATATGTACGAGGGTGAGTCAAATGAAAACCTGAAATATTGTAATATAATTGTGTGTTAATTTTTAAGGTTTTCAGTTGACTGTCCCTCGTATATGTGTGTGTGTGTGTGTGTCTGTGTTTATGTGTGCTGCACAGTAGTATTTCAAACATAAGAATTTTAGGTGTATTGTGTTAACACTTGCAGGCCTCAAGAGATGGCACTAAACACATTTCATTCCAGAAATCGGAAATGTTGAAGTATCAGTATTTTATTGACTTTGGCACTTGTCAAAGTTTTCTTTAATATTCCACCACATGCTACAGTCTGGAGCAATGCAAAACCATGCTGACTGAGAAACATTAAACAACATTGTGATCTCGATACTGCCAGCTTTGTTACTTGTTGAGATTGTTTCATTTGGTCTGCCATTAAAGTTGTCAAGATCAAAATGTGTCTTCATATCCAGTATTGTAAGTGTGGCTGATCTCCAGCACAAAAAAAACCCTTTAAAAAGAAAGGAGTAATAGCAACACACTTATTTACTCCACCAAATTATGTTCTTTACTTATTCCTGTGTCTCTACTATTTTAAAAGTGTATGGAGTAATTACTGCAGTGTGGTATATTTAATGCAGTGATTGAACTGACACATCTTCTGTATGCCATAACAGAAATAAAATACATCTTGCCTTCATACCAAGGATCAGAGTTGTATAAGTGAAATATGATTTTGATTAATAATTGTGAATTTTCCATGACTGCTATCACTATAGTAAATATATTCAGTGCTAATTTCTGTTGTTATTTTGGAATTGCTAGGAAATATACATATAAAATATGCCCTTTTGAATTGTATGTGAATAATGTATGCTTAATGTCTAAGAGCCTTATTATTTGTACCACTTAGTTTGAAACTATTCTCTTAATATGATCATTTCTGTTGTACCTTATGCAACAGTTTTCTATTACTACCAAGGTATAAGTGTTATGTTTAAATATGAAAGCAGTATGCAATTTTAGAGTGCAATATACAAACTCTTGCAATAGCCAAGTGACTCAGACACTTAGCATTATTAAAATTGGTTACCACCATTCAAATTGGCATCTGTTTCTGCTGGAAGAATTACTGAATTTACCCAAATGTAAGACAACCACCACCCCCTCCCCCCTTACAGGCTTAAGTTTTCAGAAAAATTCCCAAATACAATGTGTTTGACTTCCAGCGCAATTATAAGGTGATCCCCAATTTCTCAGGCAGTGGTTTAGGAACTGTTATTGTCTTATGCCAGATGCCAGGTAAACACAGTAATGTCGTACTGTACGTATCAGAATATTGTAATGCTGATGGAGTACTTTTGTTTCTGAAAGTGTCTCCTGTCCCTTTCACATCTCAATTTGTACAGGACTTCTAAACTTTAGTAATATGTGGATGTCATGAAGAGTACTATGTGACATTCTTGTGGCTCATGTTCACAGAGACTTGTATGGTCTTTCACTGCGAGATTCAAATGCCAATGTGTTATATAGTATTGAGGATTATATATATATGGTACGTAAATGTCCTGACCGTCACAGTTGTTTGTTTATGAAAGGGATGGACAGACTGCCCACAAGGCTTACCTGGAGTTTTGTCACTTTTGCAGTAGGATCAGGAATAGGAAATTGAGAGTCATGGTCAATACATTCTGCCATATAAAACAGAGTAAACCACATTTCTTTAATCTTTTGTGTTCTGTTGCAGGGATTCTATACTTCTACATCATTCTGCTTTGCAGTGTACTTGGTGTCATTTTACTTTATTTATAATGTAAGCTTACCTAATTTCAGCAGTGGTGCACTGTAGGAGCTTTGAATAGAGACATAATTCAAGAGGTTTCCAGATGTGGTTCTTTTAGAGAATTCCAGTTTTCTGCAGTATGATGTTCTGAAGGCACTGTGTTAGTCTGAAATGGTCAGAAACACACAGAATAATCCCAGACGACCTGAATCCTCAACAGAGCCACTGTGGAAACCTCAAATCTTGCATGGTCCCTATACATTTAGTTCCTCCTCCTCATGCTGCAGAATGTGCAATAATGCATGCGACTTCCAAGAACTATTTTAAATTCGCTTAGTCATGAAAGCTAAACTCATTGTCATGCATTGTGCATGCTGTGAGAAATATCCAACAGCAGCAAATGGTGGTAAATCTTGTTTTTCTTGTGTTCATTTTCACATTCAAATACACGGAGAGACTGCCTTAGGATGAAATAAAAAAAAAACATGATTCCACTTTAATACATTTACATTATATTTCTTTGTAAAATGGCATACAGATGGTCAACTGAATGCTGTGTGGCATTTTTTTAAGCATTACACTTTGCATCAGGTCTGTGGTGTCGCAAGCAAAACCGAAGGCAAACTGAATTAAAATGTATATACAAATAATGTGTACGAAGAAACAGTGTAACAACATACCACAGCTACTTCAAATCAAAATTAGTGATGTGATGAAAAGTGTATTTTGGAAAGTTTATGTTTGAGGATTTACAAAAGATATTGAAACAATTTTTTTTATTAATGTTTCAAAGTCTGCATGCCTCATATCTCTGAATTATTCCCCTGGAGACTTTTTCCTTTCTTAATGGAAATTTTGAACTTGCATCAGCTTTTTAGTCTTAATAAAAACATCCCAATGCATGAAGTCCCAGAATTATGAATTTCTGTATAACACCAACAATTCTGACCCCAATACAGCCTGCCACCCCCTCCCTTAATTTTGGACCCTATTAGTGAGCTGCATGTGTCTGCCTTCATACACACCATTCCAGCTACAGACATAAATATTATACAGTTACATGCCTGACTGGATATGAATATCATTCCATTTCAGTGACCCACATCTCAATATTGTTCACTCACTCTTACCAACTGATTGATGACCACGCAAATGTGTGAGTTAGGAACATGTTCTGTCAAACATTCAGCAGGTATGTGTGATAATAAAATTGCTAAAAAAAATGTGCAACTCCCATAAAGGAAAATAAAAAACAGGTAACTAAATAATACATTCAGGTCACTCATAGTAAGTGTGTGAAATGTGTGGTACATTATAAACTCAGAAGCATAAAAAAATGCATCATGTCATTAGCAATTAGTACTAGTTGGAAAAGTAACAAATCTGGTGCTGTAACATGTCTGTGTACTGTTCTCTCATGCCTTGGTTTAGCTTGCGGTACAGAAGTTTTAAATTTCCACACAGTCACTGCTGTTAATGGTACCCAGTGACAATTACTTTATGACTTGGACACATTATTTTTTCATAAGCAGTCTTAAGATGTCTATAACAGAGTCACATTAAGTTTGTGAGTGTTCTGTCTTTCAGGCTTGGGTAAAGAAATAGTGCCGTTTAGTACGCTGATGTAATGTCCTTACATCTGATATCTTTTGCAACAATAATGACCTCAAATGGATAAATGAACTGAAGCTTATGGTGGTTGGTCATCTCTGCCAAATTCACCTAGATAGCAATAGAGCATCCTTACCTGATATGCTACTACCACATCCTATTGAAGACTAGTCCATTTTTTAACCGTCAAGACATAGGCAACAGGCCTGTGTGTAGCTTTATCATATAGAATTCTAGTTGGTATTAATTTATAAATTTACCACTAGTACAAATGTAAACTGAAGTGTTTTAGATGTATTATTTTTAAATCAAACATTTTTCAACTTCAAAACTGAAATATTTAGGGTAGGCATACTTGTTCTTCCTTCTTGTGAATATGTAAAGGATATATTACATTTTTTTAACAAGAAAATACAAAAAATGAATAGAGAATTAAAATTCTTTTATAACACAGTACAAGGACAAATTCAGATTTTTAATTTTTAGAGGTATGTTGATTACACTCAAGATGGACAAATCTTTACCAATGTCTTATATTTATTTGAGGGAATAAAACTGTAATATACAGAGCCTCATACATATTTACACTACTGTATTTATTTGTATTAAAATCATGGTGCCAATTTGATTACATATTTTAAATATGTCAAACACCTTTCATTGATTACGTTTTGATTTCTATTGGTTTTACATCCTAACTGTAGGTGTGAGTTTAGGCCCTTCACTTTCCTCATTTGAGTTTGTATATTTTAAATTGTTTCCATTCCAACTTGGAATAAATAATTGTTCACAGAATGATATTTTCCATCAGCATACCATATTACTTGATGAGTTAACTGTTTATATGGGTGGCCTTGGAACTAAATTGGGAATAAAATGTGTGGGATACTAGTAGATGCAATCTGCTGTTTGTATGGGTGGCCTTGGAAGTAAATTTGGAATAAAATGTATGACATACAACAGAGTGGGAATCTTTTATGTCCTTTGTGGTTTCCATGAAAGAAAGAAAAAATGTTTTCTCTGCTTGAAATGTGGAATTCTGTAGGAAAGTTAAATGCCAAGACATGTGATAGTTCAGCCCTGGCCAACTGCCAGTGGTCCTCAAACATTGGTTTACTTTACCATTCAGTCACCTGATGCAGCTGCTATTCCGTGAATATTTTACTGCATAGTTGGAACTTGTGCGTATGTGTAAAATTATAACATCATTTTCAAAGATTTTGGGCAGTTGTCCTTTTATAGTATAAATATCAACAACTTCATACCACAAAAATAACTCCTGAAGTATGTGATGATCTTAGCAACAGGTCCAGTAGTTTGATTCTGAAGTTGTGGTCAATGTTGTATTTGATTCAGAACCTTTCTCCACTATTGAGAGTATATTGTCATTTTTAAGTAGGATTAGCATATTTATCTTGGTGCTGTCACAGTTTGAATGTTGGCAGGGAGACTTGAGAGTAAATGTCATTAAAAGTGATTGCACTTAACTGTTTAACATGGAGTTTTGGACAGAAGCAAATGCGAATATCTTTCTGCAGATATGCATTACAATTCATTAATATTCCTATCTTTCTTACTTCCTTACTTATTTACTTACTCCACGGAGCAGAGTCCTTCTTGAGAAGCTAACCGGTTTTCAGCTAGACAAGAAATTCCCAGCATTTTATGGAACCTGAAGGTTCATTACCGCATTCACCAGTGCCCGCCACCTGCCCTATCCTGAGCCAGTTCAGTCCAGTCCATAACCCCACATCCAACCTCCTGGAGATCCATCTTAATATTATCCTCCCATCTATGCCTGGGTCTCCCAAGTGGTCTCTTTCCTTCAGGTCTCCTCTCCCCCATACATGCTGCATGCCTGCCCATCTCATTCTTCTCAATTTTATCACCCAAACAATATTGGGTGAGCAGTACACATCTTAATATTCCTATCACAATAATTCATACTCATCCCTACTTGTTGAAACTTCTAGCTCTAGGTACTGAGAATTAAGGACTAATGACAGCCAGATGATATCTGTAAGACAGCATGAGCAACTGAGATATTGGGGATACCATGAAGATAAAATTATAAACACTTTACATGAAGACAAAGATGTGTTACATCACCCCAGAAGACAAAGTTCATATCAGCCAAAGAGATGCTTTTTTTCATATTGTATGATTTTCAACAATGTGTAGGCTGAAAATGTTCTGCTTTGTGACTGTATTTGAATACTGTCTGTGCAAATGTCAATGAGATGTTCAACCCCTCATTAATATTCTTACTATTTGAATGTACTGATTAAAGTCCTGAACCCAGGACTGAAGAAACTGCATGTAGACAGTCTGGTGGTTCCTAACGGAGTCATATTTCTTAAACCAAGACCCTTGGTGAAGTGGAATGAGGGAAAATTTAGACACGCATCTTGTTTCACTTTTCTCATGTGTAGTGTCCACTTTACACTGCCTGGAATGATACTACTTGAACCCCCCCACCAGCAATAATTTTGTCCAGTTTGTGTTTGCTAAAATCCCCAGAGATTCTGCCTGGTGAGTCCTGTATAGGCCCCCTGGCTTCCCTGGCAGATGCAATTCATCCAAACTCAACTTATTTAGATTCTGGAATTCTGATATCCAGGAACTTGCTACCTCGTGCAGGAAGTTCTTGTATGTGTTTAGTGTTTTGTACACAAAAATGCACGGAAGAGCACACAGTTTAGCCGTCATATTCTGCCATTTGGCAGTTTTCCTCAGAACTGACTAATAACTGAGGTTCTTGTCTGCCCTGTCTATGCCCTTCATGAATTTATTGCATTGAAAAAGAGTGTAAGGTTTCTTTATTTCCAGGTCTGTTATGTCTTTCCTTCCTGCATTCACTACTGTTGTGTCTTCGATCATATCTGTCACTCACACAAGTATCTTTGTCCATTCACAGTTGGACTACGTCACCTTTCCTCAGAACCCTGAATGCCCTGTGGTCATGTGGTTGGTTTCATGTTCAGGTCTGGTGGAATGCCCCTTGTTAGTCCTCTCTCTCTCTCACACACACACACACACACCTTTCACTAATTCAAAATCTGTCAATAGACAGGTGATTATGGAACAAGTCAATATCAGTATTAGACAACACAAACACACAAGACACACAACCAAACACATTATATCAATATAAACAGTACAGCTCAGCAATACACAGTCAGAATCAAAAAATAACATTTATAGCAGACATCTTGACAGGGAGAGAAAAATGTTCAAGAGATAAAAAGTATGTGTAATAATATGATACCTTCATAATGCACCCTTAAAATTTGATTTATCATTTTAAAGTTTCTATTTATCAGACGGTAGACTATTAAATATCTTTATATTAGCGTAAGCAACCCTTACATCCTAAATTTCAGGTGGCCCCACCGTGGGATTCTGGCTGTAAACTGACCTGAATTTCTGTAATAAATATTCATGCACAGGTCATATTTTGAATAGCCTCCCTGCATATTGAATTTCCTGGCTTGTTTTATTATCAGAGCTGTGCAGTTTATTACTTCCTTTCTCTTACTGTACTTGCTTCACTCTCACTCTCCAAAATTTCAGTTTCACAATCATCAGACATATCAGAATATGTATTTGCATATAACTCGCACAAAGTATCATCTTTCATAATACTCTTACGCAAAGCCATGATTTGTGGTGAAGTTACGAAAGCGAACAACCAGGGTATCTGAATGTGTGTGGTCACATTTTGCAGTTGTGTGATTCTAAGAATCTGGGGTCAGGAATGGTCCATGTATTTATAACTTGAGACCCATACATCATGATTCAAGCTGTATGTATAGGATGTCATGTATGAAAACGCTGAAAGATGTGACCCAGTGACAACACACAGCATAGCAACCACATCTTTATATGCAACCCAATTGCAAAGTGTTAATATGTGAAATATGATAATTCATTTATACAAGTAGTTCAACTGAAAACCAAACCTAGATGCACAGCAAGTGTAACAGCTTTATATTTCCCATTCACATGTATATAATATGACTTACCATATCAATAGCGAACCACTACCGATTAACTAGCCTAAATTTGACTTGCCATATGTTAGAGTATGTGTTGGAAATAACCTCCTTCAATTCTCAGACATTCTTGACACTTGGTGCACAGATTATTAAATACTGCTTGAAGTTTATAAACTGTCTTAACTTACAGTTGGTGACACATGCCTTAATTTCAGGGAATCTAAGAATTTCTAAATAGCGTAGGTACAGTTGTATAAATGCACAGTCACGAAACATACACATGTGCCTCGGACCTGGGCTGTATGATAGGGACAGGTGTAGGGCATTTGTGAATGCAGTAAAATGAACATTCGGGTTCCCTAAAATGCAGGGAATTTCTTGACTAGCACAGAACCAGTTAGCTTCTCCAAAGGAATCTGCTCCACAGAGTAAGTAAGAAAGTACAGTTGTATAAATAACTGGCCACAGTAAAACTTCCTCTTGTATTATTGAACCAAATTTGATTTGAATATATTTGTGTGGAAGCCTGGATGTGGCCTTGCAAGTTTATTCACCTCGTGTATGCATTTAGAACCACCTCACAAATATTTCTCAATTATATTGCAATTATTAGAAATGGTGAAATATGTTCCCTTTTAGCAACCACGCTTAATTTCATTGCTCTTACCACATGACTCCATGTAAATACATTCTCATACATTTATAGTTTTAAATTAAGCAGTTTATCAAAACGGGTGTTAAGATAAATATGACCTTCAACTTTCTAATTTCCTGTCCAGGCTAAACTAAATTCCAATTTATTTTTATGTTTGTACTGTGCATTTTGATTAATTAATGCTTATTATTACACCAACTAATGCACATGTCAGTAGTATAAAATTAATAATAAAATCATATAATATTAATATTATACTACTTACATTTAAACAGCTACAACTGCAAGAAAGAGATCGACTTGAAATCGACGCGATAACAAAAACAGAATGGAAAGAATACTACAGAAAACTTTGGAATGAGCAAGGCAGTAAGGGTGAAGAAGGAATAGAAGAGGAGAGGAGAAGTGAAGGGACGGACGACAACGAAGACATTATAACAACAGAAGAACTAAACGAAGTACTTAAACACGCAAAAAACAGGAAAAGTTGTGGATTAGATAACTTACCAATGGAATTGTGGAAATTTGGAGGAAATGAATTAAAAATACACTTACTAGAGCTGTTTAACAAAATAATAGACAAAAATCAAATG
>Ga0123354_10020386_pt1 | contig 10429 bp, 8 predicted proteins | sample TergutLab28metaG_2_FD_97872 | JGI IMG/M metagenome (GOLD analysis project Ga0123354, IMG submission 97872) | Labiotermes labralis P4 segment gut microbial communities from Petit-Saut dam, French Guiana - Lab288 P4 | ecosystem: Host-associated > Arthropoda: Insects > Digestive system > Gut ...
CGGCGACCATAAACAACTAAAAATTCGGCTTTGTCTGAATTTACATAATCGGTAAGTCGCTGTATTTCTTCAATTCGCCCAATTATATTGTCCATAAGAATCAAAATTATTTTCTGCGACAAAGGTACAAAAAATCATTAATTCCGCAAGTTATTTCATTATTTTCTGCTGAAATCATGGTTTTTAAAGGCATTTCCGCGAACTATCTAATTATTTTCTGCTGAAATCATGGTTTTTAAAGGCATTTCCGCGAACTATCTAATTATTTTCTGCTGAAATCATAGTTTTTAAAAGCATTTCCGCGAACTATTGAAAACCCAGAGTAGCGTTAGATTAACCTATAAAACGTTTTCTATCAATGTTATTCAATTATTCAATTATTCAATTATTCAGCCCTCAATTCAATCCTGAACGTTGTTCCTTTTCCTATTTCGGATTTATAGACGTAAATTTTTCCTTTTTGGTAAGATTTGATAATACGTTTAACCAATGATAATCCTAATCCCCAACCGCGCTTTTTGGTGGTATAGCCCGGATGAAAAATAGTATCGAATTTAGATTTTGGAATACCTTTTCCGGTATCCGAAATATCCATTATCACCTTGTTGCCTTTACGAAAAGCATGGATTCTCATTTCGCCTTGCCCATCCATAGCGTCCACGCCATTTTTTATCAAGTTTTCAAGCGTCCATCCGAAAAGCGATTCATTCATGAGGATAGTTATGGGATCTTTTGGTAAGATAGTGGAAATTGCCACTTTGGAAGAAATTCGATTTCCCATGTATTCTACTGCATTTTCAATCGCTTTAGCCAAATCCATGGATTCCGGATCGGCATTGGAACCGATTTTTTAGAAACGTTCGGCAATGATTTTCAGTCGTTGAACGTCTTTATCCATTTCGTTAAGCAATTTCGAATCTATTTCTTTTGTTTTAAAATATTCCACCCAAGCCATTAAGGAGGAAATCGGCGTTCCCAACTGGTGAGCCGTTTCTTTGGACAGGCCTACCCAAACCCTATTTTGTTCAGCTCGTTGCGTACTGTTCAACGCCCAAAAAGAAATGATGATAAAGATAGCGACTACCGTCAATTGTACAAATGGGAAAAGTTGAAGTTGTTTCAGTACGGTCGAATCGTCATAGTACACATATTGGTATTCATATTGAACTTTATTTTCGTCTGTTGGAATCGGAATTTTGATTGTGATCGGGTCGTGTTTTTTTTGAAACGCTTTTATCTTGTTTTGGATAAAAAGAGAATCTCCCGTAACCGGTATATCAATATTTGCGCTTTCGATGAGCTGGTTAGAGTCGTTCGTTCGGATGATGGGGATGGTTGTGTTGCTTTCGATTATTTTCAATAAGTAGCTGTCGTAATCGCTGAATAAGTCCGTGTTATTTGCATCTTCAGAGCTTGCTTGGGAAGAAATCAGGGCAATGGATTCAGCAAAAATTTCAATCTTTTTGCGTTCTTCCTCTTTCAATTGGTTGACTAAAGTATTAGTAGCTAATACCGAAGCCAAAGCGATAATTGCGGCGGTGATAAGGAAAAAATATCGAAATCCGTGTCCCGACAGGTATTCTTTAGGCATAACAATTTTTTTAAAGTTCAACAACGACAGGCGCATGATCCGAGAAAGCGGCTTCCCGCCGGATAGCCGCATGTTTCAATCTATTCTTTAATGGTTCAGTAACAATATGATAATCAATTCTCCAGCCTATATTTCTTTCGCGCGATCCGGCTCGAAAACTCCACCAACTGTATTGATTGGGTTCTTGATTAAATTCCCGAAAAGTATCCACAAATCCCAAGTCGATAAAACGGTCGAACCATTCGCGTTCTTCCGGTAAAAAGCCGGAAACATTGGTGTGGCGTTCGGGACTATTGATGTCGATCGGCTTGTGGCAAATATTGTAATCGCCGCAAATAAGCAAATTCGGACGTTCTTTGCGTAATTCAAGCAAATAAGCGGTGAAAGCTTCCAAAAACGCCATCTTTACAGCCTGCCGTTCATCGCCCATTGTTCCCGAAGGAATGTAAACGCAAACGACTGTCACATCGCCGAAGTCGGCGCGAATCACCCTGCCTTCTTTGTCAAACTCCGGTCGGTTGATTCCGATAGAATAATAGTCAGGCTTTTGCTTACTGAATATAGCTACGCCGCTATAGCCTTTTTTCACAGCCGAATGAATGAGCTGATATTCATAACCCAAACTTTGTAACGTAATTGTATCGATTTGTTCAGGTTGCGCTTTCGTTTCCTGAACGCAAAACATATCGGGACTTTCTTTTTCTAACCAATCAAACAATCCTTTACTTATTGCCGAACGGATTCCATTTAAATTAAGTGAAATGATTTTCATTGATGTATTATTTATTATTAATTATTTACAATCTGACTGTGATCATCCGGCTCGATGTGAATATCCACCGTAGCCGGAAATTTAATTGCCTCTATTATCTGGCGTTCCACCCGGTCGGAAATATCGTGCGCCTGTTTTAGCGTAAGCTCCGGCTTCAGGTGCAAAGAAACCATAATAAAATAGCCTTCGCCGGAAGAACGAACTTTCAGGTCGTGGTAGCCGAGAATTTCCGGGTTGGAATCCAAAATATCCCGCGCGGTTTTCGTAATAGCGGGAGGAGCAGCATCAAGCAGGGAGTTAATCGCCCGTTTTGCCAATTGGATGGAAACTACAATGACGATGACAGCTACCATCAAACCGGCAATCGAGTCGGCAATAATAAATTTACCTCCTATCTGCGCGAAAATAAGTCCCAACAATACCACGAACGAACTTAAAATATCGGTTGAAAAATGGAGGGCGTCTGCTTCTATCGCCTGATTGTTATATTTTTTAGCCACCCGTTTCAATGCGCCGGCACGCCATAAATCAACGATAATAGCTAATATAACAACAATATAACTCCAGACTGTCACCGTTACTTCTTCTCCATGTCCCGTCAAACGCAGGTATGCTTCGTGGATAATCCATCCGCAAGTAGCCAACAACAAAACAGCCTCTATTAGCGCAGAAAAGTTTTCTACCTTCCCATGACCGAAATTGTGTTGCTTGTCAGCCGGTTTATCTGCGATGCGTACTGCGAAGAAAGTAATTAACGCTGCTATCAAATCCAATCCCGAATGTAGCGCTTCCGACAAGATACCCAAGCTATTGGTGGAAATTCCCACGATAAACTTTATGGAGGTAAGGAATAGCGCTGCAAAGACTGAAAGCAGCGTCACCTTGAATTTTTCATCCCATTTCATCACTCAACTTTTTATCTTGTCACTCGTCACTTGTCACTCGTCACTAATTATTCACTCCAAATAAGTATATCCATAAAGTCCCGAGCGGTAATTGGAAAGGAATTCCCGCCCTTCTTCGACCGTAATCTTCCCTTCTTTCATAGCGGAAGTAACCCAAGATTCTACGGTTCGAACTAATTTTTTCGGACTGTATTGCACATATTCCAAAACATCGGCAATTGTTTCTCCATCAATAATTTGTTCGATTTGATATCCGCTTTTATCCACCGATATATGAACGGCGTTTGTATCGCCGAATAAATTATGCAAATCGCCCAAAATTTCCTGATAAGCGCCAACCAGAAATACGCCGATATAATACGGTTCTTTTTTGTTCAACGAATGTACAGGCAGGTGATAAGTATAATTTTTCATATTGATGAAATTATCAATTTTTCCATCGGAGTCGCAGGTAATATCTTGCAGCGTTGCCGTTCGGCTCGGTTTTTCATCCAAGCGAGAAATCGGGACGATCGGAAACACCTGGTCAATCGCCCACGAGTCGGGCAACGACTGAAAAAGAGAAAAGTTGCAGAAATATTTATCCGGCAACATTTTGGATATTTTGCGAAGTTCTTCCGGCGCATGTTTCATATTCATCGCCATTTGGTAAACTTCACGGGCAATCGACCAATACAGTTTTTCGATCTGAGCGCGGGTAACCAAATCCAACAATCCCAAGCTGAATAAGTCGAGTGATTCTTCTCGGATTTGTTGGGCGTCGTGCCAGGTTTCTATCAGGCGGGGCTGATTCATTTCATCCCAAAGCTCATATAATTCTTTTACTAATTCATGCGCATTCTCAGGCAATTGCTCATCTTCTTCCCACTCCGGCAAAGTCGTCGTTTCCAATACCTGAAATACCAGCACCGAATGATGAGCCGCCAGCGAACGTCCCGATTCGGTAATAATGTTGGGTTGAGGTATATTATTTTTGACGCAGGCGTCTACCATCGTAGAGATAGAGTCGTTGACGTATTCCTGAATCGAATAGTTCATGCTGCTTTCGCTTGATGAAGAACGTGTTCCATCGTAATCAACGCCCAGCCCTCCGCCGATATCGACAAATTCAATGCCATAGCCTAAATTTCGCAATTGAACGTAGAACTGGGAAGCTTCGCGTAAAGCATTTTTAATACGGCGGATTTTGGTAACCTGACTGCCGATGTGGAAATGAATCAGTTTGAGGCAATCTTCCATTTTGTTTTTATTCAGTAAATCAAGCGCTTCAAGCAATTCGCTCGACGAAAGTCCGAATTTACTGACGTCTCCGCCCGATTCTTCCCATTTGCCGCTGCCGGCGCTTGCTAATTTAATGCGAATACCGATGTTGGGACGAATCCGCAACTTTTTTGACAACTCGGCAATTAATTTCAGTTCGTTCAGTTTCTCGACGACGAGGAATATCCGTTTACCCATTTTCTGCGCTAAAAGAGCTAATTGTACATAATCTTCGTCTTTGTAGCCATTACAGATAATCAATGAATCATCGCTTGTGTTAATAGCTAAAACGGCGTGAAGTTCAGGCTTTGACCCGGCTTCCAATCCCATGTTGAATTTTTTTCCATGGCTGACGATTTCTTCCACCACCTGCCGCATCTGGTTAACTTTAATCGGATAGATGATGAAATTTTGAGCCTTGTAGTCATATTCTTCGGCAGAAATCCGGAAACATTTGGATATTTTCTCAATCCGGTTATCCAGAATATCGGAAAATCGGAGCAAAACAGGCGCTTCAAGGTCACGGAGAATCAATTCGTCCATCAGTTCCTTTAAATCCACCGTCGCCTCGTCCTTTTTGGGAGACACGGTGATATGTCCCTTTTCGTTAATTGAAAAGTAATCCAACCCCCAGCCGTAAATATTATATAATTCGGCTGAATCTTCAATACGCCATTTTCTCATTGCCGCAATATGTTAATTGTTAGTTTGATTTTCAGGGCGAAATTACAAATAATATTTAAACCTGCAAATAGAAACATATAATTTGCAACCTAAAGAAAATAATTGTACCTTTGCAATTCCCTTTTTGCGGTTGTGGTGTAATTGGTAGCCACGCCAGACTTAGGATCTGGTGCTGAAAGGCGTGGGGGTTCGAGTCCCTTCAGCCGCACGATAAACATTGAAGAACAAATACTTTTCGCAATACATTTTTTTATGTAATTGTGCAAAAATAAAAAGTTCATTGTATGGCATTTTTCACAAAGACGCCTGTTCATTCGGTTTTATTTTCTTTGTTTTTGCTTATGATTCCGATATGCGTTTACTCCCAAGAGCCGACGCAAGACCAAGCTGTCCATACAATACCCAAACCAATTCATTATCAACAACCGACCCCGCCTCCGATTGTCTATCAAGATACGGTTATTTTTAATTCATTTGCTCTTCCTGTCATTTTTGATGCAGATCACTGGCGTTCGGGGCAGGCGTTAACCCCTGAATGTCCGCTGACAAAACAGTTGTTTCCTCCGCTTCGCTTTTCTGCTCATAAACTATTCGCCGATGCATACCGTAAAAATTCAATCAATCGATTGGCATACAATTATCTCATTAAAAATAATTTAAACCAGATAAAATACACGGCCGCCGATTTTACCGGAAAAGTAGAACCCATAGAAAAAATAGGAACTAATATTTTTCAATTTTTATTTAAAATCGATTATGATTTACCTTTCGACAAGTCTGCTAAACCCGAACGTATTGCTCCCAAAAGGAGGTACTGGCTATATAACGGTAATCATAAAATTCAACTTTCGCAGAATTATATTTCGCAAAACTGGTATAAAGGAGGCGTGCGAAATGTGAATTTAATCAACCGGCACGATGTGACTTTTAATTACAAGAAAGATAAATTTCAGACAAACAATTTTGCCGAATGGAGATTAAATATTTACACCAATCCAAACGATACAATCCGTCATGGGAGTATTGGGGAAGATCTGGTTCGCATTTACAGCGATTTTGGATATCAAGCTATCCATCATTGGTTTTACTCGGCTAACATTGAAGTCAAGACGCAATTATTTAAAAACTTCGGGGAAAATTCCACCCAAGCCATTTCTTCGGCTTTTGCTCCGCTTTATGTCAATATTGGCTTTTTGGGATTGCGCTACCAAATAGAAAAAACATTTACTAAAGTTAGAGGAAAAAAAATCAATTTCAATATGGATCTTTCTCCTTTGTCTGTTCAATACATCGCTGTCTTAAATAAGAATATCGATCCAACGCGGTTTGGCATTAGCGAAAACTCCCATCATCTTACTAACTTTGGTACGGCGGTAAACGCTCGATGGTTGATTTATTTTAACAAATATGTCAATTTCAATTCCCGTTTTTATTATTTTACTAATTACAATACAGTTACGGCTGAATTCGAAAATACTTTGAATATGCCCATCAACCGGTATTTCTCTACTTCCGTATATTTGTTTCTTCGGTACGACGATAATAAACAAATCGTAAAAGATCCTACCCTGGGTTATATTCAGATCAATGAGTTATTAAGTTTCGGATTCAATTACAACTGGTAAAATTCATTCAGCCCTGCATCTGTTTTCGCCGAAACTCGGAACAGACGATGGCTGTCGCCACAGCTACATTCAGTGATTCGGTCGACTCGGAACGGGGAGGATAATTGGGAATAAAAAGCTTCCGGGTAATATATTTTTCAACCGGCCGGCTGATTCCGTTTCCTTCATTTCCCATCACAATCAATCCTGCAACAGATAAATTTTCGGTATAAATATTATTCCCTTCCAAAAAAGTTCCGTAAACGGGAATGCCTTCTTTCTCTTTTAACCAATCGGGAAGCGAAACGTAGAACACTTGTACGCGGGCAATGGCTCCCATTGTCGCTTGAATGGTTTTGGGGCTATAGACGTCGGCAGTGTCGGGTGAACAAATCACCTGATGGACGCCGAACCAATCCGCTAACCGGATAATTGTTCCCAAATTGCCCGGGTCTTGTATCCCGTCCAAAACCAAAGTCAACTCTTTTTTCAATGCTTTGCTATTCGGAACATAGCGGGGCTGGCGAAAAACGGCAATTACCTCCTGCGGCGTTTTCAACAGGCTGACCTTCTCTATTTCGTTTTCTTCCGCGATTATCAGTTCTTTTGTTCGTATATTGCCTTGAGTAGCCAACCAGGACGCTTTTGCTATTAAACATTCACATTCGAAAAAAGGGAGGATATCAGCAACCAATTTGTTACCTTCCGCTAAAAAACAACCCGTTTCATTACGGTATTTTTTCTTTTCCAACGACCGGATAAACTTAATTTTATTTTTACTTATCATTTTTTTTGCTTATTTTTACAACAAAACTAAGAAACTATTTCGTAATACGATTATCTTTGCACACAAATTTGAAAAATAAATGCACAAATGAGAAATTTTAACAGGTATTATTGGCTGTTTTTCCCAATGATTTGGGTTCTATATTCGTGCAGTTCAACCAAATTTGTCGCCGACGGAGAATATCTTTTGGATAAAGTTAAAATCGAATCGGATATTCCAAATTACAAGACGATTGAGTTGACTCCGTATTTACGGCAACAACCGAATTTCAAAATGTTTTTGTTGAACAAAACCATGCTTCAGGTTTATAATCTTGCCGGAAAAGATAGTACTAAATGGATTAACCGTTTTTTTAGAAAAGTCGGAGAAAAACCGGTGATTTTCGATTCTACTCTGGTCGCTAAAACCAATATGGAATTTCAGAAGCTTTTTGTTAATATGGGCTATATTGATGTAGATGTTTCTTCTACTATTGCGCTTAAAGACAAAAAAGCGCAGGTAACTTACCGGATTAAAGGGAACGACCCCTATCGCATCCGTCATTTTTCATCCGTCGTTGAAGACGACAGTATTCGTAACCTGTTAACCAACCCTGAATTGTTACAGCATATCCAAGGCGAGCCGACTTCCGAGCGAGTTTCCTTAATTAAGGAAGGAATGCTGTTTAACCGAAATATTTTAGACCAAGAAAGGGAACGCATCAGCAATTTGTTGCGAAACAGAGGTTACTATACTTTTAACAAATACTACATTTCGTATGATGCAATTGATAGCGGACTTGTTAAAAATCAAGTGGATGTCAATTTGAAATTAGATCTATTCCGAAAACTTCAGCCGGGAGGTAATTATACAGATACCTTGCATAAGAAATATTATTTAAATCACGCGTATATTTACTTGGATTATGATCCGCTCAAAATAAGCAATTTAAATGAATATATCATTTCAGATAGTATTGTGCGTGATGGATATACTATTTATTACAAAGGGAAAAAACCGACCATTCGTCCGGGAATATTGCTGAATAATAATTTTCTCACGCCGCAAAGTCCTTATTCGCAACTGCGGGAAGACGCTACCTATTCGTCTTATTCGGCATTGAACGCGTTAAGCAATATACATATTCAATATGATGAATATCAAAAGGAAGATACCACTCGTTTGAATGCCTATATATTAACGATGCCTGCAAAAAAACAATCGGTTACTTATTCGATTGAGGGAACGAATACTGCCGGCGATCTGGGGGTGGCTTCCTCCATTAATTATACCCATCGAAATTTGTTTCGCGGAGCCGAAACATTTAATTTCAGAGTACGAGGCGCTTATGAAGCTATTTCCAATTTTAATAATCCTTATTGGGAACTCGGCAGTGAAGCTTCCGTTCACATTCCCAAATTTTTATTTCCGTTTGTAAACAATGCATTTTCCAGGAGAATGCGAACTTCAACGGAATTGTCGCTGAGTTACAATCACCAGACGCGTCCCGAGTATGACCGGACTTTGTTTTCAGGCGGGCTACGGTATTTCTGGGAGCAACGTTCCCGGGCAAGCGGACGGCATCAATTTGATTTATTAGATATTGATTACGTCTATCTTCCCCGCATTGACTCTACCTTCCTGAACCAGTTGCCAATCAATGCCAAATATTTCGGATATTCCAATCAATTCATCGTTGGGATTGGATATTCCTTTACGCAATCTACTTTCGACCCCATGCGTAAACAACGGAATGCGCATTCCTTGCGTCTGTCTTTCGAATCCGCCGGAAACATACTTTATGAAATAAATGCTTTACTGAAAGCTCAAAAGAATGAACAGGGCTCATATAAATTATTCAATACCTACTTTGCTCAATTCGTGAAAGGAGACGTCGATTATGCGCGAACCGTTATTATCAATCATCAAAATTCCTTTGCATGGCGAATAGGCGGCGGTATCGGCGTTCCTTACGGTAATTCGGATATCCTTCCTTTTGAAAAGCGATACTATTCAGGAGGCGCCAACAGTGTGAGAGCTTGGCAAGTCAGGGAATTGGGTCCGGGAAATTTCAGCAGCGATTCTGCTAACTTCTATTTTCAATCGGGAGATATTAAGCTGGATCTCAGCATCGAGTACCGTACCCGTTTCTTCTGGAAATTCGAAGCCGCAGCATTCATTGATGCTGGAAATATTTGGACGATAAAAAATTATCCGAGTCAGGAAGGAGGCGTTTTCAAATTCGATTCATTTTACAAGCAGATTGCGGTGGGTTACGGATTGGGATTACGATTAGACATGGACTTTTTCCTGCTTCGTTTCGATTGTGGATGGAAAGTTTACGATCCTGCTCGAATCGGAAGAGAAAGTTGGGCGTTTCTTCATCCGAATTTTCAAAACAACTGGGCTTGGCACTTTGCCGTAGGTTATCCATTTTAAGGCGTTTGCAATGACTGCTATCGGACTATCCATTAAAAAAGGGATCAATTATTTGTATAAGTGGAATAAAAGTGTTTACTTTGCACCCGCAAAAAGAAAAGGTTCCTTGGCCGAGTGGTTAGGCGCCGGTCTGCAAAACCGTTGACGGCGGTTCGAATCCGCCAGGAACCTCATTGTCAAAAAATCCGATAGTTTTTAAGACTGTCGGATTTTTGCATTTTATAAGCTATCAACAATTTACATCTGTTTGCTCTGAGTGGAAAAATGGGAAAAAGTGTATCCCATTTGTAGAAAAGCGCATAAAATACCCCAAAAACAGACCAATAAAATGATAACAATTAAGGTATATTTCCGAAAATCAAAAGAAATGACCGGCGAAGGATTCGTTTGGGTAAGTTTCTACGTGAA
>Ga0123354_10020388_pt1 | contig 10428 bp, 9 predicted proteins | sample TergutLab28metaG_2_FD_97872 | JGI IMG/M metagenome (GOLD analysis project Ga0123354, IMG submission 97872) | Labiotermes labralis P4 segment gut microbial communities from Petit-Saut dam, French Guiana - Lab288 P4 | ecosystem: Host-associated > Arthropoda: Insects > Digestive system > Gut ...
CCCGGCCGCGATATCCCTGCATAACTGCGATAAAGTCCCCTGAGGGAAATTATACGCTTCCAATTCATTATTAAATATGGCCGCGCCTAACGTATTCGCCGTATTATAATGACCGGCGATCACGCGCTTTGTCATACCTTTATGCGCTACGTGGTCACCGCCCCTGCCATCGCGGTTTCCCTGGGAGCCCGCGTAAAAAAAAGTTATATCTTTCGGACGGCCTGTCGTGAGAAATCTCTCTTCCATAGCTTTCGTCAGAGCCTCGGGGATTGCACTCCCAACAAACCCGCTGGATGCCACCGTCATACCGTCTTCAACCGCTTCAGCCGCCTGGGCCGCTGTAAAAACCGGCTTCTTTTTCATTCTGCCTCCTCATAATGCGCTCGAATATTGTAATAATTATATGTAAAATCCGCACTGTTCTCAACCTTTTTTTATTTGAGTTTCTAAAAAACAGAAGCAGGCACATTTTCTTGAGTTTCCGAAAAACGCAATGAATAAAGAGGTCGTCTTCGGAAACGCAACCCTTATCCCACACAGCAGAAATAACTCCTCTATGCAGAAATGTCACTATCAAGTGAAAAATACCTGTTTAGTGACAATTTATTGTCACTACAATCCCAAATCCTGTTATTTCGTGACAATTTGTCTGTTGAAATGCCCGAAAATGTCACTATCAAGCGAAAAATACCTGTTTCGTGACAATTTATTGTCACTACAATCCCAAATCCTGTTATTTCGTGACAATTTGTCTGTTGGAATGTTTTGATCACTACGTTTTCGGAACTCGAAAATTCAAATATTGACAAATCTTGTCGAAGGATGGTAGCCTATAGCCGATAAAATATACTTATGCTTCAAGAGGGTTATATTTGAAAAAAATACTTTGCGCGATCCTCGCGCTCATGCTTGTTTTTGCGCTGACTGCGTGCGGCGGCACATCGTCTGCGCCGGCACAATCGGCGCCTGTTCCATCCTCAGCGCTCCCGCCGGCCACACCATCGGAAACGCTGACGCCCCCTTCTCCAGCCTCGACGTCTCCGATCAACGAAGTACCCGCCAACTACGACGCAATCGCCTCTCAGTTAAAAACCCTGACTGACAACGCAGACCCCGGCACTACGAAAAACTACTTCTATACGAACGGAAATGCCGATATCAATCAATCGTCAATGCCCGTAGCCGGCCAAGTAAGTTTCACCTGTGACAGCATGGGTCGTGCGAGCGTCGCCAAGGCCAACTTGACATATGACATGTTTAAGGAGTCTGCCGGTTCACGTCAAGGCACACCGCTCGATCCGCCAACCGGATGGCCCCAGAGCAATCCGGAGATCGCGATCCATTACTCGATGACCAATGCGAAGACCGGACAACCGATTATATACCACGGTTACATGTGGAACCGTTCCCACTCTATCGCAGACAGTCTTGCCGGAGCACAGTCTTACACATCCGCATACAATTTTACCAGCGGAACCCGTGCTCAGAACGTTGGCGCCGATCAGAACGGCGGTATGCGCGCAGCAGAAGAAATCGCCGAGAATTATTGGAAGGCAAACCCGGGCTCTGTGGCGACTATCTACTATCAAGTAACGCCTTTGTACAATGGCAATGAATTGATTCCTCGCGGGTCTGTCATTGACATCCTATCGTCTGATGGCTCGATCAATACGGAAATCGTCGTCATCAATGACGCTGAAGGTTGGGCAATCAATTATTTCACCGGTGAAACAATATCATCATCGCCAACTGAGCCGTCACCCTCCACGGCAATCCCATCGCCCTCAGTGCCTGTGGCTCCGAAGGTTACTCCTTCCGCACCAACACCGGACTCTATTAAACTTATAAGCATAACATCTCCGATCCGCAGAGGCGCAACAGCCAGCGTCTCGGTTGTCGGGATACCTGACACCCAATACACAATCTCCGTTTATTATTCGTCAGGTGCGTCAACCGCGAGTGGTCTCGGGCCTAAAACGTCAGACGCCAGCGGCAAAGTTTCCTGGTCGTGGAAAATCGGAACAAGAACTACCCAGACAGGCCATTACCTGGTTATCAGTGGGGGCGGGCAATCTCTAACAGTAGATTTCACAGTGCAATAATCCAGAATACCCCTTGCCTTTCTCCCATATTATCGGCAAGCTGTATAATGCGCTTAATGCTGTCTTTTTCATAAATTGTTCCACACTCCTACAGGGTTTCAAAACAGACGCGCCTATATCCGGCATTACAGCCATACTCCAATCAAATCCATAACCTTTTTCTGAACCCGCAAAGGCTTCGCGTATTTCATAAGATTGGGGATATTCTTTTTCGAATCCTTCACGTATCCCTGAATAGCTTTATTAAAAATCTCTTTGTCCATCTTTCCCATGTAACGCAGACAATCACAAATTGTGCGGTCACGGTCATAAATACGGACGGTATTCGAGCCGATTCTTCCCGCGGTAACGCCAAGATTCAAAAGGTATGTGGTGATTAACAATGTGATGGAAGTCCGCAGATTTCTATACAGCAAGCGCGACACTGAAGAATTCCTATAAAATCAAATTAAATAGTGGATATATTGTGGGTATAATTTCGATCAAAAAAAGACTGGCTCCATTTCGTTATCTCATTCCGATCATCAAAAAGGAGAATCTTTACGGTCACTCAACTTGAAGTACTCCCCCATTGACAGGTTTTTCTTTAATAGTCCTGCGAAAGCAGAAAGTCCGCGACGTGCATTGTCTGAATGCCATCCTGATTGCCGCCCGCGAACTCATCCGTGCGAAGAACATATTTGGGGAAATTGTCTTTGAGGGACATCAGTCGCCCATACTCGCGCTGTTTCGTCTTATCAGATTCGATTTGTTGTGTGATTTGCACATATAACCTGTTTTCCTGCCTGGTCGCTACGAAGTCAATTTCACCGCCGGTGAGCTGGCCGATATGAACGTCATAACCCCGCCGGAGCAGTTCCAGATATACAACATTTTCGAGCATAGCAGCCATACTGTCCGGCGTATAGCCGAGAACACTGTACCGCATTGCCGGGTCGCACACATAGAATTTCTCTTGCGTTTTGAGAATCTCTTTGCCCTGCAAGTCATAACGAGAGCATCGGTAAAGAATGAACGCGCTCTCTAACTTTGTCAGGTAGCCCATGACTGTTTCATTGTCAATAGCTCGGTGTTCGCTTTTGAGATACTTGGAGATTGCCGCTGCAGAGAATGTCCTCCCGATATTATCAAACGCAAAGCGAACAATGCGTTCGAATTGGTCAACTTTGCGGATCTGGCTGCGTTTCACGATGTCGGTGAATATCGTGGAATTGTAGATGTCTTTGACGATGGTATATGCTGCGTCCGTTGAATACTCCTGTAAGTGCACAGCAGGGAAACCTCCATAGCGCAAGTAGCGGGCAAATTCAGTATGGAGATTTTGATAAGGGTCATCCTTCTTGAATTCCATCGGAAATGTGATAGGAAACGTAATGGTTCCGAGCGCATATTCTTCGCGAAACGTCAGATACTCCGCAAACGACAACGGAAGGACACGGAATGTGATATATCTTCCCGTCAGATATGTCGAGATTTCCGATGACATCATGCGTGAGTTTGAACCCGTCACATAGATGTCCACGTCAAAATCAATCATAAAGGAATTAACAGCCTTTTCCCAATTCTTGACCTCCTGTACCTCATCAAAAAACAGATAGGTCTTGCCTTCTTTTGCGAGACGGCTTTTTACTTCGTCATAAAACCGCTTCGCCGTTTTGATATCCTCATATTGCATAGAATCAAGTTTGTAGACGAGAATCCGCTCATCGGGGATGCCGCGTTCGTGCAGTTTGTTTTCGACCATACTCAGAATGGTCGACTTTCCGCAACGCCTCACCCCAGATAGAATCTTCACAAACGGAGTGTCCGCATACGCCATGATTTTATCTACATACGTTGATCGAATAACCATATCTTTCATCACCTCGACGCAAGTATATCGCAAAACTTTTCCGTAGTCAACGGTTTTACGGTTAATAACCGCAAAGCTTATAATATAATCATCATTTTGCGGATATAATATAAATATGCACGATTATTCATCGCTACCTTCCTAACATATTTTTTCGGCGGGTCACCGAACCTAAAGCAATAGTGGGTATATTGTGGGTACAATTTCAATCAAAAAAGGACTGGCTCCATTCCATCATCTTATTCTGATCAGCAAAATCCAGCCGTCATCCACATTTTTTGACCGCCCTTGACACCTATCACGTGACAGAAACAAAAGCTCCGGCAGGCTACCAGATCAATACCGATTTTCACCCCACGCTCAAACTCGCCTACGATTCAGACGGCACAGCGGTGCTGACGTGGAAAGACGTTTGCGCGGAAGACAAAGTGCCGCCAGCACCCTCTTCCCCATCTGTACCGTCCACACCAGCGCCAAAATCTGGTATACCGAAAACGGGTGATACTTCAAACCCACTTTTATGGATCGGGCTCGCCGCCGCTGCCCTCGCTGTTTCTGCCATCCTCTATGTTATGCACAGGAAAAAAGAGAAAGAAGAAGCAGACGAGGCAGATTCCGAATAACAACCGCTTATACCACACAAACCTCCTTGCTATCGCGGGGCGGTTCTGTAGCCGCCCCGCAACGTGAAACGATTGTTTGCCATGCGCCCATCAGGTATAATGTCAATAATAATTGGATTGCTATAAATTGATTACAAGGAGCATACAATGATCAAAATGCAAATTATCATGGATGAAGCAAAAATCATCCGGGAGAAGAAATATAGCCTTGAAAAAATCTATGCGGCACTCGATGATTATTTTATCAATAAGCTGCATATCCGCAAAAGTGACGATGGTTTTTATATCGGCAGCGGGGCAAAAGGCGATTTCGGAAACTTCGGTCTCGCCATGTGGACGCTCGGAAAAAAAACATGGTTCATGGATAATGTGAAAACTTGGCTGTACTTTAACAGCGAGGATTCCGATGATCCAAATGATTTCGTCATTGAAGATTTCAAGGATTTCTGCTTGCAGAAATATCAAATCAGCGCATAGCGATGGCACAACAAAAACGATACAAGGCTGTCAATTTCGATCTTGATACCGAACAACTGAGGAACGTTTTCGGAGAGAAAGGACGGCGTAAAGCGTATTCGCAGATCATGTCATTTCTGACGAAGAACGGCTTTTCCCACAAACAATGGTCGGGTTATATATCGCTGAAGCCTATGAGCTATGGCGAAGTGTATGACATTGTTTTTTAGATGATAGACCAATGCGCTTGGCTCCCGGCCTGCGTGAGCCAGTTCGATGCGACAAATGTAATGGCAGAGACCGATATGCTGGAAGCCATAAAGAACTACGGAGCAATCAAGCAGGCATCTACGGACTCGCAAAGTCAACCCAGCATTGATGATACAGAACTTACGCTATAACCAATCATATTGTCATTTCGATATACTCCATGTAATTGCATCAAAAGCTCCGTAATTGCATCATAATTGCGCCAAAAGTTCTGTAATTGCGCCATTGCTTGAAATCCTGAGCGCTCCAACGGGGCGCATTTTTATTGTCTGCATTCATCATTGAGGCAGATCATTTTTTCTTCCGGCGGGTATGGGAAAAATACTCATCTTTGCCGATGTATAACTCACTGCAAGCAACGTGAATGTACGTACACGCCCATTCACAAGGCAGGGTTCTTGCCCTCCCTGGATGACCACGAACGCTGAAACCGTTGAAAATACGTCATACCCACAATTATACCCACAATGATAATAATCCATTTTTCGAGCACAAAGAAAAAAGAGACCCACGAACCGTAAAATTCGTGGGCGTTCGTGGAGCTGTCCAGCGGACTCGAACCGCCGACTTCCTCCTTACCAATTATAACCAATTCGCGCCGCCTACTCCCTTCTAATCCTGAATTATATTATTTTATCCCGCTTGCCGGGGACGGTCGTGTTACCTGATTTCTTATGATTTTACGCTGTCCCAAACGGTAGTGGGTATTTTGGTGGGTACGCGAGAAGGATGTGCTCCATTATTCTATTCCTTTACCCACTATGGCTTTGAGGAGGAGCAATCGGAATCACTGGAACCCTCAAATTTTGTCGACAGCATCGACAAAATCTTGAATTGCTTGTTTGCCGCCAGTCATCTCGCACGTTCGCCATTGGCGGCCTCAAATGCTTCCCGCGCATCCTCAAACTCCCGCGTCCATTCGACGAGCTTCTGTTGTAATATAGTTTTGTCTGGCAAATATAGGCTGTATTCCGAAGCGTAGATATTTTCACCATCCGGCAAAGTCAGCTCCACAATCGCATCGTCCTTTTCCTGACACAGCAAAATACCGACAGTTGGCTTTTCATTCTCCGTTTTGACGTAACGGTCAAAATAATGCACATACATCTGCATTTGCCCGATGTCTTGATGCTTTAGTTTGTCTGTCTTTAGATCAATCAATACATAACTCCGAAGCAAACGATTATAGAAAACCAAGTCTACCATGAAATGCTGTTCGTCGAATGTGAATCGTTTTTGCCGAGCCTCAAACAAAAATCCATTACCGAGTTCCAGAAGAAACTGTTGTAGTTTTGAAATAATTGCGGATTCCAAATCAGTTTCGCTATATTCCGCTTGTTCTTGCATCCCCAGAAATTCCAACGTATATGGGTTTTTCAAAATATCCTGCGGTTTGTATATTGTTTGCCCCTCTTGCGCGAGGCGCATAACACCTTCCTTGTCCCGTGAAAGCGCCAAACGTTCATACAGGCTGCTCCCAACTTGCCGGGATAGATACCGGACAGACCACTGCTCTTTTGCCGCTTCAATTTCGTAAAAACGACGTTCGTCAGTATTATCAATGCGCATAAGAATCAGGTAATGCGACCAACTGAGTTTGAACGGGTATCTTTTGGCAATGCTCCTGAATTCAGCAGACAGTATCTGCTGAATCTGTAGACTCGGAACGCTTGTCAATTCGTCAGACACCGTCTGCTGAATTGAAGGTGAATACACCAGGTAGAACTTCCTGGCATTTCTTAGATTGGTTTCCGAGAAGCCCGTACCCACACGCTTAAAAAGATACTCGGACAACTCTTTCAATAATCCTCTGCCATACTCTGCGCGGGCTTCACCGCCCTGCTCCTCTTCCACAATCATATGCCCGACTTCGTAATAAGTGACGCATATTGCTAAATCAACCGTGCGTCCAACGAAACCGCGTGACCGTTCTATTAGCAAAGCTACATTGTCGAAAAAATCATTGTCCATCGTCATACTATATCACAGCTCCATGCAGTAATAGTACCGATAATTTGCCTTATGCCTTTTACGAGCGGATGGTGAAATCAATAATACATCTCGATATACTTATACGCTTTGTCGAATACATCGCTGTCTTTGATTTTGTATTTTATCCAGACAATACTGCGCAGAGCTTTCTTCACTTCCTGCTGTCCGGCGTTGGTGTTTTGCCATCCATCGAAGCGAACGATTTTCACGATACCGTCGATATCGGCAACAATACGTTCCACGATAATTGGCGTTTTTTCGTTCTTGATCCCGTTAAAAAGCTCCGTGAGCGCAGCAATACCTTTGTCAATTTCCGGGTCCGGCACGACTTCTTTTTCGGCTTCTGCTACTTCACGAGCAAGAATGAGCAAATGTTTCAAAAACTCAATGCTTGTAATCAGCCCTTGCTCGTGTTTCTCCCGCAATTCTTCAAGCCGCTCGCCCAGTTTAATGAACTTTTCGTCACCGCCATACTTGCGTATACGGGCGATTAGATTGATTTCAAGCTCTTGCGTCTTGCGTTCCGCGTCCTTGTTATGCTCGAAGAAGTCATCTATCAGGTCCGCGTCAAGTTCCAAAATATCCGTTACATCCGGCGGTGCGTCCACCGTGATGTTCTCGTGGACAATCTCAAGTGTTTTAGCGCCCAAAGCCGCCCAAACGAGGCCGCCAATAGGCGTTATGGGTCTGATGGATTCATAAACCTTTGTTAGCCACAAATAGTCCGATTTGTACGGGGCAAGCGAACTGTCCGGCGAGAGAGCTTCCCACGCATTGCACAAGACACGAAAATCCGCGCCAAAAGCATCTTTTTTCTCGTTGTTTGGCAATGCTTCCTGCGCCGCCATCAACCCCTCCCAACCTTGGATAGTGCGGTCTATTCCGTTAAAGTAAGAGAGACATTTTTCCATGAGCCGGGGTAGCTCTTTCCTGACTTCTTCGATATTCGTAATGACTTTCTGAACATTCTTCTCATCGAAGTCCAGTGCCCGCGCCACGTCATCGAATATGCCGATATAGTCTACGATGAGACCGTGGGATTTTGTCTGCCCGTAAACACGATTCGTTCGGCAAATTGCTTGCAAAAGCGTGTGGTCTTTCATCGGTTTGTCAAGATACATGACTTGAAGTATCGGCGCATCAAAACCGGTCAGCAATTTCGCTGTGACAATGACAAGTTTTAACGGATTGTTTGCCTCGCGGAAATAGTCGAGTACGCGTCCCTCTGTGTCGCGGTCGCGTCGGAAGTCTTTGTACCTACCCTCCTTGTCATTGTTGGTGTCCATTACGATGGTCGTTGCTTCTTCGCCGAGCAGAGCGTCAAGCTCCTTCTTATAGAGCAGACAGCATTCGCGGTCATAGCAGACCACTTGCCCCTTGAAACCATTCGGCTCAATCTTCTCTTGATAATGCTTGGCAATGTGTTCGCAGACTTTGTGAATCCGTTCCGGCGATTTCATAATCGCTTCCATTTTTACGCGTTTTGCCAACTCGTTCTTTTCATCTTTGGACAGTGATTCTGTCAATGCGTCAAACGCCTCGTCAACAATCTCCTGATTGACATGGAGCTCCACCGGTACAGCCTCGAAATGAAGCGGGAGCGTAGCATTGTCACGAATGGAATCAGAGAACGAATAACGGCTCATATAGCCGGACTTATCTTCCGTGGCACCGAACGTAAAGAATGTGTTCTTGTCAGTACGGTTGATGGGCGTACCCGTCAGCCCGAAGAAAAAAGCGTTGGGGAGCGCCGTTCTCATCTTTTCGCCGAGGTCTCCCTCTTGCGTTCTGTGCGCCTCATCCACCATGAGAATGATATTGTCGCGGTTATTGAGAACGCCATCTACTTCACCAAACTTGAATATCGTTGTGATGAGAATTTTCCGCATATCACCAGTGAAGAATTTCTGCAATTCTTCTTTGGTCGCCGCGCTTGTCAGGTTCGGGATATCCGAGGCATTGAACGTCGCTGTAATCTGCGTATCAAGGTCAATACGGTCATTTACGATGACAACGGTCGGATTTTTCAATTCCGGGGTCATGCGGAGCTTCTGCGCCGCGAATACCATCAAGAGCGACTTACCGCTTCCTTGGAAATGCCATATTAAGCCCTTTTTCGGATAGCCAGCCTTGACGCGCTCCACAATGAGATTTGCTCCCTCATATTGCTGATAGCGGCAGATGATTTTGTATTTACGGAACTTTTTATCCGTAGCAAAAATCGTGAAGAACTGAAGAATGTCCATGACGATTTCAGGTGTGAACATCGCTTCCACGCTGCGATTCACATCCGCAAGCGTTCCCTCTCTCTTGTCCTGCGGCGTATGCCACGGACCCCAAAGGTTAATAGGCATATTTACCGAACCATAGCGATAGAATTTGCCTTCCGAAGCAAAGTTGAAAACATTCGTGACAAACATCTGCGGTATGCTCTTTTCATAAGCGGAAATATCGCCCGCGCCGTCAAGCCAAGTGATAGCAGAGCGCGTCGGCGTTTTCATCTCGCCGATAGACACTGGAAAGCCATTGATGAGCAGAACAATATCAAGCCGTTTACCGCCTTCCTCTTTTGGGAACACCCATTGATTCGTGACGATATACTCATTCTTGTCAAGATCTGCGCCTGTTCCAAAAAAGCGTATCGGAACGTTCCGACCATCCTTGCCAAATGGATAGGAGTTTTCCTCAAATATCATCTTCTTGAATTGCTCGTTTTGCGTTACGAGATTGTGCGGCTGTACTGATAAAATAACTGTGCGAAGCTTGTAAATCACGTCATCGGCATAGTCCGGCTTAGCGGCGATTTCGGGATTGAGCCGAATGAGCGCATCTCGCACCATCGGCTCGACCATCACGTCGGCGTGATTGCGTGGCAATTCCTCTGCGGGTATGTATTTCCATCCGTTCTTGCTTATCGTCGCGATGAGCATTTCTTCAAGGTCAGATTCATAGAACATTGCTTTCCTCCAAAATATTTTCTTTTTTCTATTATACAACGAGCGACAAGATTCCTGCCGCTTTTAGAGCGATAACTTTTGATTTGTCGGCCTGCCGCACGAAGTCCGCGAAGCGGGATTGGAGGGCGAGCGGGGGTATCAATATCTCAATATCTTGCAATTCTTGGGCATTTATA
>Ga0123354_10020389_pt1 | contig 10427 bp, 9 predicted proteins | sample TergutLab28metaG_2_FD_97872 | JGI IMG/M metagenome (GOLD analysis project Ga0123354, IMG submission 97872) | Labiotermes labralis P4 segment gut microbial communities from Petit-Saut dam, French Guiana - Lab288 P4 | ecosystem: Host-associated > Arthropoda: Insects > Digestive system > Gut ...
ATATGACCAGGTTGTATTAAGGAATCTTCTACGTTTCGGAGATTTGTACCATTTTCATCTGTTCACAAAATATTGAGCCGTTATGAAGTCATTCGGGTAATATGACCAGGTTGTATTAAGGAACCTTCTACGTTTCGGAGATTTGTACCATTTTCTTCTGTTCACCGTCATTGATGAAATCTTGTCCATGTGAATATTTGCTGGTGCAGGCAAAACAAGTTCCTCCAATGTTTTTCTGGCCCATCCCAGTTATGGGGTTAAAAGAATTCTTTATTCCTTCACTTCGTACTGGACATTACTTAAACTCAGTAACCTTCACGCATGTAACAGCCCAACGCATCACACAAGCAGGTGTACAAATTACCGGGGCCCGACTATGTTGCATATATTTTGTCTTTCTCTGTAGGATCGTAATTTGTCAATTGTACACATTAACCTTTTCAGACCAAGCTGAATTTTTTCTACAAGTAAGAGTCGGTCTTTCCGATTTAGTGTGAAGATTTTTAACCGGTCCTTCCATGCTAGGGGACAAGAAATCACTGTCGGTGCCCCTGTATCCCACAATACAGTTGAAATTTTAGTCCCGTTCTTTTGACAGGAATCACGCGCATGTCCGAATCTAGCTGGTCGACCGATAGAGAGGTGAAGCAGGTCACGGCTTGTTTGGTTTTATGTAGAGCATCTTGTACCCATCGTACTGTCCAACCCCAGTAGACGAAGAATGCTGACTGCCCCTTGAGAGCTACTCCCACCACACTCCCGGTCCGCTCTTATATTCTTGCGCGCGCATACATGCCACGACTCTTAATACGGGATATAGCAACGAAGAAAGCACGGATGCGCTAGCGTGCTTTATACGCAGCTGTAAAACTGGTCTTTTGACACCGAAGTCAAAATGCCTCGAGGACTTCACTCTCAGCATTACTATGGAGAACATCAGTACAACAAATTCACCGTGGTGTAGTGAGCATTACAGAAGTTTTGACAAGCAGACAGATTGTAATTTTCACGTAACGTACAGAGTATCTTTTGTAACTTTCATGAAAAATTGTTTGACCGTTATTGTTACTGTAAAAGAGTATTAACTTTTTTTGATTAGATGACAGAAAATGAAGTGTAAAAACATGTTCTGTCTTAGCGAGAAGACAGGATAATTCATGGCGAATGGAGAGCAAAGAATAAGAGAGAAAATGTGGTAACTCTGTATGTGATGTATAGTGTCCCAGAGCCAGAATACAGAGGTGTTAGGTAACTGACATCTGCTATCCGGTGATTGAGGGTAAGCTGTTCCCACTGAATACAACTGAGGAACGCTTCCCTTCCTCATTACGTACAAATAAAGACGCTTGCAGTTTCCGAAGCGTGTAATGTCCGGAATACTGGACGTTGAACAATGTTCAGAAACCCAGTAATTCCGAATTTGATGGACGTGTCATGGTCAGAACCTATTTAGGATTGGTTAAGGTCGATCGTCGTTATTGGGTTCACAGTAAGGATAATGCTCATGATTCCCGTTTGCATCTTGCATTTGACTTGACGGCATGTACTATTATTGACAACCGTACAGTGTAGTCGGATTTGTTTGGTTGTCCGATATCGCCCTGCCATACGTATGTCCATAATTATTATCATCATTACATTCCGTTTTGAATGACATTTCCTTCCGGTCTCGGCGTTCCTATCGCTGAATCTTCTGTTTGTAGATGTTACAGTTTGTAAATATTGTACGAGTTCTATGAATATTGTCATCATTATTTGATTTTTTTTAGATTAAATAATTTACAAGTGCTAATGATTTTATACTCGGGATGCTGTCTTACATTCTTAGCTACTCTTCTGATACTTTCGACTTTCATACTCTGCTCGAAAAGTTGGTGATTTTCTTCTTTATCAGTGTTCTGTTCCTTTCTGTTGTGTTAGTTGCCTTTATTTAATTCAGTTTAGTTCAAAATTGATTTTTTTCTTTTCAAATCACAGCTGTTATATCTGTTTCGTAGATATAGCTGAATTGTGATCGTTTTCCAGTCAGCATTTTTCTCCGTCCAATGTAAAAAAAACACACACACACACTGTACGAAAAAGATTTCATCTGTTTCATCCATTACAAGTTTACTATGTGATGCATCATAAAAACACAGTTAACCACTAATGGTTTTGAAGAAGGCTGTTCGTAAGTACCTGTGATAGTCTCTCAGCTGGCAAAAACTTGGTGATTTTTATGGAACCTAATATTTCATTCCCGCCTTCTTAACGGGCCTGTCCCCAGGCTTAAACCTCAAACAATACAAACCATTCCACGCCTTCACACTAAGTTTACTATCCATTTTAATAATAGCCTGCCATATACCGCTAGATCTGCCATGTAGTATCGTCTGTCGATGTTGCGTATGCATTTTTGTCTGTGCGTGCATGCTAGAAGGATTGATCTAATTCATACTGTTTTGTGAAGGGTACGCACTTTGAATTTCCTTATTAAATAATGTGGGGAGTTGTCGAGTAAGGGCAAAGACTGCTAGGTAGAAGAAAAAACAAAACGCCATGGTGACCGGCTACGCAGACACAATTCGTGAATAATGGGAAGAAATCGCTCGCATCATGTTGCAACGCCCGGCATCTGCTGTTGGTTATGGCCGTAGTTCAAGATGCCTGTTTCAGCGTGAGAAACGGAACGAAAATATGGGCGTAAATTATACGCATTAAATGTGTGTCCAGACAGGCTGTGGGTCCCACCCATCCTCCAAATCAATGGATATCACGGGCTTTTCTTCATTTTGACCCTTGAGATGAGACCGATAGGTTGTCCCGAAATGTCGATGAAGCACTACCACTACTCGCTGCGTAATAACCCAGAATAGCGCAGTTCTCAGGTGTCTGTCTGTTCGCAGCTACAGTAGGCAAATTGAAAATAATTATTGAAGTAGGCCTACTCACAAAATAGACATGTGAGGTTCTCACAGCGGTCCGAATAATGACCCCAGTCTTCTCGGTTGTGATGCCCTCTATATTGGTGTAATTAACGATTACAAGCTAGCCTATAGGTGCCGCCATTTGCCTGGATTACTTATCTTGAATTTTGTTCTTAAAAGAGAATATAATGCAACTGTCATATTAGAGGTCTTGGCTCTGGTGCTTGGTTCTGCAGGATCGCACTAAATACGATGGTCTGAGCTGCCCCTGGTGACAGCCTGAAACCTCGAAATCTTACCTCAGTGTGTGAATAAGCAATAGATGTATTGCACAGGAACGGAATGTTACTGACAGCGTTACGTTTACAGTTCTGCTATTCTCACAGTTTTTCTACCAATCATATATATTTTTTATATATTTTTTCTACCAATTTTATATATTTTTCATATATTTTTTCTACCAATTATATATATTTTTCTACCAATCATATATATTTTTTCATATATTTTTCTACCGATTTTATATATTTTTCATATATTTTTTCTACCAATTATATATATTTTTCATATATGAACCTTTAAAATGTACATGTTGTCAGCTTCTTTTACAACTTTCATATAGTCTACTTTATGTCTTATTTGTTGCATATTAACCTTCTTTACGTATCCACAATGATTTTAGAGTGATGTAATGAAGGATAGTGAGATGCTTGATACCAGTAGGACAAAGACAGAAGACAATAAATGCATATAATACACCATTTGGTGTGATAAGCTCATGGGAAGAGACAGCTTGGAAAGCCTGGCAGTAGATGTGATAATAGTAAAATGGATCTTAGTGAAGCTTTGTTCGACGGTGTGGACTGATTTCCATGGTTCACCTTAGGGTCAAGCGAGTGGCTTCGTACCCCGATCGTGAATCTTGGGACTGGATAAAAACAGTTATTTGGTGGTGGTGATCGTGGTGGAGGGGGGGGGGAGTATATAAACACGGCAATTCCGTAGATGATGTCTGCTTTATGTGCTGTTACGTCTTGTGGTGTGGTAGGTGTACATATTGTTCAACGAAGTTCGAGTACTCAGAAAAGTGAGTGATCTAGTTATAGTTAGTTAGTCCTTTAATACATCAGTAATTTAATGACTTTCTGTGTCATGTAATATTATCTGTAAGATGCTAAATTTCAATAAGTCCTATTAGTACAGGCTGTTTCAACATACCTCTAATACAGGAATTATGACCAATTTGCTTGATTTAGACCTACATGACCGGTAGCCATAGAACTAGTCCAGACACAAATTTTCCTGCATGAATTTTCCTTCTAGTGGAGCATGAAGTCATGTCGGTTATTATATATTTGCAGCATTCATCCGAAACGTTTGTACGTATCTACCCAACTACACGGCGTCACGTCTCAAAAGAAAATAATCTTTGTAGTCAGTCACCCTGTTACAACTTGAAACCCCACTACTTTTCTCTTCATAGTATTCGTATATACAATAAATTACGTCATGAGTTATCCTGTCGCTTTGTTTGTGTTATTGTTATTGTGTGGCCAGGACACGTGGGATGGATTGCTCTGTGTGTTTGTAGATCCTACTCCGTGAGAAGCAACTGTTACGTACGCGTAACGTGGACTGCTGCCTGTAAAGAAGAGGATAATTCGTTTGGTAGGAATGTTTTGGCTTAAGAGGGACGAGGTAACAGGGACTGGAGAAAACTACGTAATGAGGAGCTTAATGATCTGTACTCCTCATCAGACATTCGGGTGATTAAATCGGGAAGAATGAGTTACACAGGACATGTAGCACGTATGGGGGAGAGAGGTGGTGCATACAGGGTTTTGGGGGGAAACCTGTTTGGGAAAGAGACCACTTGGAAGACCGAGTTGTAGATGGTAAGATAATATTAAGATGGATCTTCAGGAAGAGGGAATGGGGGCATGGACTGGATCAGTCTGTCACAGGATAGGGGCAGGAGGCGGGCAGTTATAAACGCGGCAATGACCTTCTGCGTTCCATAAAATTCTGGGAATTTCTTGAATAGCTGAGAACCGCTTAGCTTCTCAAGAAGGACTCTGCTGCATGGAGTGATTGATTGATTGACTGAGTGAGTGAGTGTTCGTAGGAATATTATAAGGCTTTGACATACGTCACTCTTGGTCTGAGTGCTCAACGTTTAGCGTAAGTAATTGCGTCTGACATAAAATTTTTTTTAGCACTTTACATTCTGATGTATGTTACATTACTAATTGCAATTGTTATCGTAACATGCACACACAGCCACTACAGTTATGGCATGGAAGGAGCAGTAAAAGCATTTAACTAGATTTTTATTTATCATAAAACACGTGATTTAGAACACGCTGTTTTACATGTGCCTGTGGCGCTTCTTGGGAGCTTCTGGCTGCGGAATGTGAAGAAAGCCTTGTACGAGTATTAACATGAATCTGATGTTTATTGGACCGTGCATCATTATGATAAACTGAAGAATAACAAAAACCAACTAGATGCCACTTGTTATTTTATTATACTTTTATAACCTCAACATGCTTCGGGCATTACTATGCCCATCATCAGGAGCTCGCGACTATGATGTTGATTACCACATTGGTCGTTTCGTTCTTGGTTTGCTGTGTGTTGGAGGTTAGATACGGTTAGGCTGGAGTAGTGTCTGGGCTGCAGGCTAAAGCTTGAGCCTGCAACCCGGACACTACTCCAGCCTAACTGCACCTAACCTCCAACATAAAGCAAACCAAGAACGATACGACCAATGTGGTAATCAACAACATAGTCACGAACTCCTGATGATGGGCATAGTAATGCCCGAAGCATGTTGAGCCTATAAGAAGTACAATAAAATAATAAGTAGCATCTAGTTGAGTATTAACGTGCCTGAACGCTCGTAGGTCGTGTAAGTCTGTGAGATATACGAGTGTAAAGTTGCAAGTCAGTCGTATTACTACGAATGACTTGCAACTTTGCACAGAAGTAATACGACTGATTTGCAACTTTGCACGGAAGTAATACGACTGACTTGCAACTTTACACAGAAATAATACGACTGACTTGCAACTTTGCACAGAACAAATTTCCCTTACTCCGTTCTTTTTCTACATGATTAGACGTCAGCATACTTGTACTGGTCTGTCATACTAAGATGAGAACATGGTCTGAAGCGGTTAGAGAACACGATGCTGGCTGCTGGGAATATGATGTGTGGGCCTGAGTGGGAAACAATACCGGAGGGCTGAAAAAATGGCGTTAGAGGAGCTTCTTGATTCGTTCTCTTCACCAGATATTATTAGGGCAAAACAGGATGAGATGGGTGGGACAGGTATAGGGCAGTGTTTCTCAACCTTTGTCAGGCCGCGGTCAGGTAAAGGCTTTTTTCATAAGACAAGGGCCCTGGCCCAACAAATTTACTCGTAAATACCTGTCCATTTTTTTAAGTTCATACATTAAACTAACATAATTATTAATAATTGATTATGGCATAATCATTAAGAGTATTAGTACATTTATGTATACGGTGTGGCACGTTGGCAAATATAAAATTACATTTAAATTAGTTATCAATCACTGGACTAATGAAATCTTGTGGCATATTCTAGTTTCCTCAGGCCAACATCTGTGTCTAAGTTTTTCGACACATTCACGAATATTTTTCTCCTCAGAATATTTCTACTATAAAACATTTATTCAAGGAAAATTGCTAAGAAAACTAAAATGACAAATTCCAGGGGAACCTCTCACGGCCCGGTATAATTGATGCCAGGGCCCGATACCGGGCCGCGTCCCGGCGGTTGAAAAACACTGGTATAGGGGAGAAGAAAGATGCATGCACGTTTTTGGTGGGGAAGCCCGAAGGAAAGAGACTGCTTGGAAGACCTCAGAGTAGACAGGAAGATAATATTAAAATGGCTGTTAAAGAGAGAGGATGGGATGGCATGGAGTGGAGACAAGTGTCGAGGTGATGTGAATAAAGTCATGCATATTCGCGTTCTGTCCGATGCGGGGAATTTCTTGAAAAGCTGAAGTTTATGAGTGTTAACTTCTGAATAAGAACTCGCTTCTGCGGATTTAGTTGTTTAGACAGTCAGAACACACGTGTGCTGAGAAGATGGCTGTAGAAAAGTTCTTGGGGTTGTATTGGATTTTATGTGGATGGTGCAGTTAAACTTAATTTCGGTTCTGCTTGGTTCATGAGAACACATTCTTTAAGTAAATGAATAAGCTACTTCTTTTGAGTTAAATATGTAGATATTTAAGGTAAAACCAGTAGGTGTTTATGGAGTACATATTTATGTGACCATCGCCTGTCCTTGAACGGTTAGCCGATTTTGTTAAATTTTATAATGTAAGATTAAGATATACAGAACTATAATTTTGCCGGTTGTTTTGTGTGGGTGTGGAACTTGGTCGCTGACATTGAAGGAGGAAAGGAAGTTGAGGGTGTTTGAGAATATGGTGTTGAGGAGAATATTTGGACCTGTGAGGGACGAGGTAACGGGGGAATTGAGGAGACTGCATAACGAGGAGCTAAATGATCTATACTCCTCACCCAATATTGTGCGGGTGATAAAATCTAGAAGAATGAGATGGGCTGGACATGTGGCGCGTATGGGTGAGGAGAGGGGGGCGTATAGGGTCTTGGTGGGGAAACCGGAGGGAAAGAGACCACTGGGAGACCTAGGTTTAGATGGGTGGATAATATTAGGATGGATCTCCAGGATGTTGGATGTGGGTATATGGACTAGATTGGGCTGGCCCAGGATAGAGACGGAGGCTTGTGAGTGCGGTAATGAACTTTCGGGTTCCGTGAAATTCGGGGAATTTCTTGACTGGCTGCAAACCAGTTAGCTCCTCATGAAGGACTCTGCACCATGGAGTAAGTAAGTAAGTAAGTAAGTAAGTAAATAAGTAAGTAGGTAATAATTTCGAACCAAATGAACTTTAATGAGTTTATTATACATTTTATCCCGTATGAAGACTCAAATATTTCGGTAAGAGCTAAAATAAATTATAATTAAAACATCGCGATTTCAGTTTGATTCTCGGGTAAGTAGAATTTGCTGTTTAAACTGCAAGTCAAATGGCACAGGAGGTTGTCTATGAATGGTAGGAATGCACTTATTTTGGAGTAGGTATATTGGCCAATCTGACGGTATTATCATGCAGTTTATTTTCGAGATACTTGGGAGAACCCCGAAATACGTATAACACTACAGCCGATAATTTGGTTGAGATTTTAACAGGAAACATTTTAGTGCAAACCTAGCGCGTCTCATCGTCGTGTTACTGCTATAGTCAGTATGTGTGAATTTTACTGATTTTAGGAAAACAGCTGATCCCTGTAATTCGCCTGAATAATATTTAACAAGGCAGGCAATGTAGGTAGGTTTTCACCCTTTTTATAGGCCACGAAGTCCCTTAAGGCGAGTAGAGGTATAGTTCTACTCTTTGTAGGACCTCGGCACTAGATCGGGGGGGGGGGGGGGGGGCCCGCCCCCCCCCCCCCCCCCCCCGCAGTGAGAAAGGTTATACTGTGACATTCAGATGCCCGCCAAAAGCGCAAAAACTCGCCTTGCCATGTATTGGGGTCCACGTAGTAATAACATTTGTATGAACAGTGCAAACCGATGGGCGTTCATTCTTACCGGGGTGCTGATAAGTCCTTAGCCCGACCTGGAAGGAAAGAAGCTCGGAAGCATGTCAGGGACGCGCGCGATTTCAGCAACATGGAGACGCAAGATGTCATGAAGTTTCTTTTTCCTGCAAGGCAAGGCGCCGAAGGAAATTCACGCCATTCGCACAGAAGCATTAGCTTGTTTCCTTCCTGGTCGGGCTAAGGACTTATCATATATATATATATATATATATATATATTGCTGCAGTTCTTGTAAGTGAACTTAAACCTACGACAGGTCACGAAGGCCCAGAGGGGCAGTATAGGTGTAGCTATACTCTTTCTTTAACCTGGGTGATAGATGGGCGTGGGTGGCCAACGCCACGCCACGGCCGCTTTACCCCCAGGAAAGACACGGTACCCATTGTATAGTAGTCGTTGTGAGCCTCAAAGCCGGTCTGGACGGGTGCGGAATTTCTCGCCCCCACCGGAATTCGTTCCCCGGACCGACGATTCCGTACCGTCTCCCACATTACTGCAAGACTCATTTAAAAATGTATTGATAAATTGACAGAGACAAATTTATATACGAGAAGGAAAGTAATAAAGATGTCATCTGTCATGTAGCGGGTGTTTCATATAAATGTACGGAAAAAATCCATCTGTCACCCTGTGACGTGCAGGTGTCAGTTTCTACATTCGTTGGGTGTTTTTTACCAAACCTTACTGGTATATGTCGGTGAACTGTGAGCTAAGGTACAGCACACGTTGAAGGTTTATTGGAAATAAATTGAAATGCCAGCTTGATGCAACTAGGTAGTTTTATAGATATATCCTTACCTCGACATGTTTCGGGTAAATACGTCCGTCATCAGAAGCATTAGTTGTTGAGTTAGAGCCTTTGGTTTTCTGTACCGAGTTTTTGGATGGGTGTTGATCATGAAGACCGCTGCCTAGGTCGTGTGTACGGTGCGGATGGTGCCGTTCTGCACCGAGATTTTGGATGGGTGGTGGTCTTGACAGCAAAACGAGGAGCTAAATGAACTCTACTCCTCACCCAATACTGTGCGGGTGATAAAATCGAGAAGAATGAGATGGGCTGGGCATGTGGCGCGTATGGGTGAGGAGAGGGGGTGTATAGGGTCTTGGGGGGGAAACCGGAGGGAAAGAGACCACTGGGGAGACCTAGGCGTAGATGAGTGGATAATATTAGGATGGATCTCCAGGACGTGGGATGTGGGTATATGGACTGGATTATGCTGGTCCAGGATTGAGACAGGTAGCGGACGCTTGTGAGTGCGTTAATGAACCTTCGGGTTCCGTGAAATGCGGGGAATTTCTTGACTAGCTGCAAACCAGTTAGCTTCTCAAGAAGGACTCTGCACCATGGAGTGCATGGCACCATCCGCACCGCTAACACGACCCACGCAGCGGCTCTCAAGACAACCACCCATCCAACTTCTCGGTGCAGAAAACCATATGCTGCAAAACAACTTCTAATGCTCCTTTTGATAGGCGTATGTACCTCAAACATGTCGAGCTAAGAAAACATCAACAAAATTACCTTGTTGCATCAAGTTGGCATTTCACTTTATTTGATAGGGAAGATGCACGGTCCAAAAACACTCAAGGTTTGCTGGAAAATTCAATATTTAGCCCTTATCCCTTCTGACGTGGAGAATATGGTGAGCCCCTAATAATGCCAGCAAATGGTAGATGGAATTTAACTTGGCATTTGAAGAGTTAATGAAGTTTTCTAATTAATATTATTAACATTAACCAACCTTTTGACGCCGGAATAATTTTTTTTTAATTTTAGCACACCCTGTATATAAAATGTGAATAATACAGGAACCAAATACGTTAGAATTATGAAACAAACTGCATTTTGAAGA
>Ga0123354_10020391_pt1 | contig 10427 bp, 10 predicted proteins | sample TergutLab28metaG_2_FD_97872 | JGI IMG/M metagenome (GOLD analysis project Ga0123354, IMG submission 97872) | Labiotermes labralis P4 segment gut microbial communities from Petit-Saut dam, French Guiana - Lab288 P4 | ecosystem: Host-associated > Arthropoda: Insects > Digestive system > Gut ...
AGAGGTATGTCTGGGGTGTGGGTTATGATTGCTCTTACCGAAAAGTGGGTGGTGTTGTGCGCTTCGTGTGGGTATTTTTTTTTTAATGTGGGGGGGGGGGGGGGGGGGGGCCACAAGCACAATCAGCTTTCAGACATGTTGTGGTCTGCAGTTCGTGCTGTGGGTGTGCTGTTCTTCTTGATTTTAGTTTTCAGAAAGAAAAGAGACTGTGTGGTTGTATCCTGATTGTAAAGTGTCACTGCCAGAGTGCTTCAAATTGTACCACACAAAGCTAAACTATTTGTAAATACAGGAAATGTGTTTTGCACAGTTTTTTTTTCTGTAAATTTTCATTGTGGCTTCAATAATTTTTTTCTATGCTTCTACAGGAATAATGTGTTCATATTTATATTCAAATTAAAGTATGAATCTTTTTCTCTCAGAATATGGTAAGGATATTACAATATACCTATTATACTCATGATAGAATTTAAATATATGTGAAAACTGCCTGGGTTTCTGGACCCAACAAAACACCGAAGGGTTGGTACTCAAAGTGTTAAAGCGCTCTAAATTCAAACCACAAGAAGAGGAACACAATACCTTTTGCTCAAGCAATGCCCTTCGGACAGATACTCTGTCTTCCAGTTCTTTACGTTCTCTATTTCGTTGAGCTTCAGCCTGCATCTTGTTCTTGGATTGGTATGCCATCAGAATTTCCAATTCATAATGCAGCCGCTCCTTTAAGTGTTGACACTCAACTTCCTGTGACTCGTCCAATCGAATCTGTTTTATGATATAAATTTACACATACAGTGGTTAAAATAAAGACTACATAATGCTTGAGAATGGCAATGCTGACTATACAGTTCACTAAAACACACACACACACAAATCAGTTTTATTTCCTTTCATTTTCAATATGTTAACAATGTGGGGATTCCCAAATTGTTGGTTCAATACAGGACTTGAAAGTGACCTATTTGAGGTGAAGGTCATTACAGACAGTCACTGCAATCGCTCCTTCCACTACATATGCTTCTGGCAACCATTTTCATTATTATTACTATTATTTAATTAGAAAAGACTACAAAAGGTTCAAGAAAAGAAAGTACATTCAAAACCACTACAAATGTCCTACCACCTGTATTGAAAAGAGGCATAAAGGATGAGTGGTAACAAATTATATTTATGGTAGAGGTCTGCTTGGGCCAATATTTCAGTATTCTACCCCGCCTAATGGAACAGTTTCCCTTTATATTTGTCACCTATACCCAAATGAAGCCTGAATAAAACCCAATCTATTTACTATCTGGTCTGAGTCACATGCCATTAGTACACATATCTTGTAATGCATAAACTGTAAGTAATTCTTGAATGAATTGTTTAACAATTTTCTAAGACCATATAACATTTCTTTGATGTTTAAGAAACAGTATAGGTATCAAACATGATCAGTAGTTTTGCCTTGGACTGTTTCTGGGAGGATGCATTTACAAAAATTCCTAAGTACATTGCACCCAGATTTGTTTCCAGGTCCTGAATTAACCCAATTTCCCAAGCTCATCCTTTAAATACTAAACTAACCACATTACATGCAAATGTAGACAACTGTAACTCACTGGTCAATTTGCAACACATAAGTAACCTCACAGTTCTCTTTGGTACTTGCCAATTTTTTGAGTGCATCATGAACATGCAAGTACAAATAAAATTTGCTTTGTTAAAAAAAAAATGGTTTGAGAGAGCCCGATATACTGGTACCATCTGACCTGAACCTAAACCTGAACATCAACTATGCCACCAGGCCTGGGCCTGCCCCTCAGGTCAGACCTAGACCCAAACAGACCTCTAATTTATGTTATCAGATTGCTCACCGATTGTTTCTGAAGCATTTCAGCAATGCTCTGTTCATACTGGTCACCAAGAAGGGCAAGCTTCCTACGCTGTTCTTCCTTTAACTTCTTAATCACCACTTTCTGCTCATCCTTTGCTGTTGACTGTAGGATCTGTGCCTTCAGCGCTTTGTACTGGCGTGTCTGTATCTTACATGTCTCACGAAACTGTTTCCGAATTTGCATTTCCTTTTGCTGGAATATAAACACAGTTTTATCATCAGATTTCCAGAATCAGTTCACAGCTGATAATGAAGGTGAAATGCCTCTGGCCATATGAACATTACTTTTATATGACAGGGGCATGAGAACATCTACTGTACTACCTTTCTGCAAGATCTGAATTAATGATTCATGTGTGTGCATAAATAATTAAAAGGTAAAGCAATTCCATTACAAGCCTGGACAGGCCCTGAGTGTTCCAGGAGGCTGAGGCTCCCAGTTTTCAAGACAACTGGCACATGAAGGTGGTAAGGTTGTCAGCCCTACACACCTTTACCCCCCATAAAATATTCCTGGTACTCACTTCTTTCAGAGGCTTAATCAACCCCAGGATCACAGCGCAACCAGATGGATTATGTCAATGAAAACTCCAGTAACACCATCGGGAATCGAACCTGCGACCTTCCGGCTTGTAGCACAGTGCCTCAACCGACTGTGCCACCACGTGCCCCATAAATAATTAAAGGATATGCCTTATTCTAAGCCTCTCCGTAAGGGCCATCTGCATGTATCATTGATGTAAACAACAGAAAATTTACTCTGGTCAAAAGTCATCAGCACATGACAGCAAATTTGGAAACCACATGCCAATGGGTTCAATTCTCACAAGATGCATGGACAGTATGAGAATTTAATATTACTACTGGTTTTATTCAATTGTTATTTTCACATCTGTACTGTCTAGGTTGTCAATGGATAATGAATTACTGGAGCATAACAACCACAAGATTTTGAGAGTCAGGTCAGAAATTCCTTGCCTGCAAGCCATAACCTGTCACTGCATACCTCATGCATGTACAGTTCAGTAAGCATCTTATCAGTTTAACTGCAGGAACCACAGAACCATGTTGTGCCACATGTACAAGTAAAACAAAGATGTACAATACAGAATAAGCCTATCAACATTCATTCAAAGGAAATGATTATCATGTTGCAAGGTCACAAAGCTGTTTCTTAAAGATGTGGACCAATGAAAAATTAACCTTCTAATGCCCAACAGCATATATCACAATGTAAACAGGAAACTACTGAAGGTAATAATACACCATGAGAACATGACTGTATGATGCTCACAGGTTTGCCAACAAACCACACCTAGAAATCTGTTCTAAGTTACAATGATTACAACCATTATGTCACCTTGAGGCTCTTGGGCTGCTGCTTCAGTTCAAGGGCATGCTTCTTTCGCAGTTCTCGCTCTGAACGCTGCATGTAGTCCTGCTGGTTCTGCAGCTCAGTGCCATGCTGTCGCTGGATCTGTTCTTCACGTAACTGGTGTACTGCCTTTTGTTGACGGTACTCCAGTTCCTGAGTCTTCTCATGATGCCTTAGCAGCATTGAGTGTGCCTGCTCTAACTGCTGCTGTCGTTTGTTCAGTTCCTGCAACAGTGTGAAAAATCACGAGTATTACACACTCAACCTTGGTGAAATAAATCAGTCCACAAAAGATATTGAGGTTCTCACAGTAGTGCTGCTGAAGATTCAAGCAATGTCAACTAACAGTTACCAACATTCCAAAGAAACGAACCGCCTTCACCTCTGGGGTCCAGCAGTCTGCTGTGGAACATAAGTAACTATTGATCAGATGACATGGTATAACATCCAAGAAGGCTTGAACTCTCAAGTCAGCCCATGTCCCTTTGCTCCTCATTTCTTACTGGGCATTCTGAATCAATGTTATGAATAAAGCACATTTCATGCTTTTGTTGCACTACAGGACATACTCTCTATGAAATGAACATCCCTTACATGCCATGAATTATGTGGCAGTAACAAAACACTTTGTGAAAAAATAAAAATTACAGGTTTGAGATGAACAGGATCAGTCAGAAGCAAGACATGCATGACTAACAGGATGATGAAACAAATTAATACTTTTAATTATTTGGGATATAATATATCCTACATAGAAAAAAAGGATCATACTGCAAAAACTGTAAAGTTTGTCATATATCTAGAATTTACAATCAGATCTTGAAACCATCATTACCTTGTAGGCACATAAGAATACAAATTTAGAACATTTGTTAAGGCAGCATCTTACTGTGGCTAGGTATCAAGAACAAAATCTGATGTAGAAGAATTACACCTGGAAGGATGCGTTTTCTGAGAACTGTGGGATACACCCTTTTGGACCATTAATGAAATAGGAAAATTATGAGATCTAGACACTGCACAAGTAACAGAATTTAAAAAATTAAAAACAATGTAATGAATCTTAGAACCCCAACCAAAAGGAGAGTTTGTGAAGACTTCGGAAATGATGGACAGATTCTGATTTGTCATATCCCCAAAGGTCTCAATAGGCCTAATACTGGCAAAAATGATGACAACCACAATGGCATCAATGACGACAACAACATAACATAACATAACATTACAGGTTAACCTGATGATCACTGTACGTAAATACTGATTCTTACCTCCCGTAACAATTCCTGTTCCAGACTATGGAAAATGAGTAATTTTTTTCTACGGAACTTGCGAATTTCAAGATCAAGATATTCCTTTTGGCCCCGTATTAGCCGCTGCTCCTCTTGCGCTTCCAGCTGTTTCAGGTTGTCCTTCTGGCTTCTATCAACAGATGCAGATATCACAAAGTTAACAGTTACATCACTTATGACATAAAGTTCATACTGCACATGATTAGACAGAAAATACAGACTTATTTTAGAAATCAACCTCACTGAGTGCAGTTCCAAATGAAACCCATCAATATTACACTTCACAGGTGTAAAAACAAGTTAAATACAGTTTTGTATTGACAATGCCAGGTTATTTACTTTAAGTACTACTATTCCAAGCTTACTGTAATGTGGCATCCCGCTGCCTCTTAGGAGTTGATTCATCTAGGCTCAATTCCCGTTTCCACCTTTCTTTATTTGCTTTGTACTCCTTCTTCTTTTGCGTTTCAAAAGTCTTACGATCTTGCTCCTGTCGCCCACAGATTTCCTTCTGCAGCTTCTTCTCAGCAGTTAAGTTCTGCTTCAGCTACAATAAAAGAATACATCAATTTACCAGAGTGTCTTCAGTCCCAAAAATATCTGCAACAAATATGCAGGGTCAGCAAAGAGTCCCTGTGCACCTGGACAAGAATGATGCTGTACAATGGGGAAGTGGTGAAGTACCAATCATAAAATACTTTAGGTGGCATATGTGACCTCTGCCTACCAGGACCAACCCCTTCTAACTACACAGTCTCACCACAATAACGTAAACTCCTTCAATGTGACTTCCACTCTAACCTATTTCTACTTCCAATAAGTGCACAGGCACGTTTTGATCACCCTGTATAGGTCTTTGGATACATACGCATATTCCATTACACAAATTTAATTGCAGAAACCTTCTTTTTAATTACATGATCATTTGTAATTTTCCTTCAGCACTCTTCTTGTTTCTTCCACATGCCTACAATTGAATGGTAAAAAATGTGCAACAAACATCAAGTTATACATGCATGCATGCACATCTATTTCCAGTATAAAATCCTTGTGTAATGAATCTACTTGGAAGACCAAGAAGCTGAACCAATGACAATATTAGAACAAATTTCAGAGACAAAAACTCTAATTATGTGGTCTGAATTGCACCAATTCACAATACAATTCTAGACAGAGATTCCAATTTATCTGAAGCTTCAGATTTTGTTGTTCAAGACAGTTACTGAATGTCATAATAACATTTCTCAATTTCCTGCTAGTGGTAGATTTACAATGGCTGTAACATAAACAGGGCATGGCACAAAAGTTCCTCCATCTCATCAATCAACAGAAAGTACTGTACGGTATTTTAGGTATATCTATGGGTCGTGTGCAAGGACAATATTTAATACTAATGGCCACATATGGGAAGCTTCTTCCTGAAAAGTACTTATGAAGAGGAAACTGATGAACTGCTACTAAAAAACTTGATCCAACAACAGTGCCTACATAAATCACACTTCTAACTCATACTTTCTGGTACTAACTTGACCAAATCTATAGCATGTCAATCTTGCTTGGGGTTCAAAAACAGAAAAACTCCAGTAACACAAAATAGTAGCATTATTTTCTCATGTCAGTAAGACTTAGTGTATCATAATGAAGTGAGATGATGCCATTTAACCTATATACAAAAAACAAAGTTTTCTGGGACATATACAGCCCTACAAGATCCTCAGTTTATCCATCTCGTATCATTGGTCACTTGATGTTGGATATCTTATTGCGTGAAACTTGTGTGATTCACCAAGTCACCCATACCAATTTGTTGATGGATTTGTTACATTTGTGGGATAAAGGCATGAAGTAAGTATTTAGTCAAAGTGAGAATACCTCTGCAAAAAGCTTGTTTCTGTAAAACACATATTATAAATACCATTCCCACAAGCAGTATCATCACAAATTCAAACAAAGGTTTCACGTTGATATGCTACGCACATCCTGACACCAATTTTTTATCACCTGTCAAAGTATAAAAGAAGGCTGCCTTTTTCCAGCAAGAATACAAGGGCTCACACAGCAAATACCATATTAACCTGAATGCAAGATGACTCTAATCTAAGATGAACCTCCCAAAAAAAATATGCCTGCCTAAGGAAAATGTATTTATCCAAATCTAAGATGATTCCCCAAAATAAAATGTCTACCAAAAAAAGTATTTTACTATTAATTTCATACTCTTAATATGCAAAGCATGTCAAATTCTATCTACCTTTACCAATTAGTGTCACTGTCTCCATCTTCATAGTCGGTGTCTTCTTCTTCTTCCATACACTTACTCCTAACATCACTCCTCCACACTGTTATCCCACAACATATCATCATCAATCCCATCCATTGCATTGGATATATGGCACTTCTCAAAACTATACACAGTTACTTCTGGTGAGATATGCTGTCATGCCATTACGATCCACACTGACTAAACACATTTCTTGGTTTATATCCTACTTAAACCCATAATGATTCACAATTTTACCCACAGATGGTGTTAGTGATGTTACAAATCTAAATACAAGTATTCTGGAATGTTGAGTTGTGTCTGTGGTCTGATCACAGTGAGTTCATGGTTCTTTTTATGATTTTTAATTTGTGGATTGGTCCAAATTCTATTTTTTAACCTTGTAGGAAATTTTTAATTTTTCAACAGCCACTTTCCTGCTATCACTCTTGGACTAGATCTATTCTCAGACGCATATTTTAACAAGTTAATGTATGTATTGTGCCCAGTGATTAAGAACAGCTCAATCTAAGGGGTCCACTAGGTTAAATGCTTCTTTGTTTGTAAAAAGAAACAGAGCGGAATCCAAAACATCATGCTTCTTTGAGAAATTATATGATGGGTAAGTCTCCAAAAAGAAGACTGTGTCAGTTAACTTGTCTTTTTTGGCTTTATTGACCCCTGAAGATAGGACTGATAGGCTGTCCTGAACGTCAGTAATTACCACTCAACGCTGCACAAAATCTCAGAAGAGTGGGGAACGAACATGACGATTTGGCAGTGCAGGCCTTGGTTTGGCTCTGTATTGTACAGTTCAGAGTGATCTGGTTCAGCATGCCATTTGTGATTTTAAGACAACCTCACATATTCAAGTGCCAATTTTAAGGAAAAAAAACTTATGATTTGTATTCGAGTAAATACGTTAATTATATGTGTTGTACGGAGAGTTTTTTCTTCATGACAGAATTAGCATGGGATTGTGGCCTCAATTGCCTGATAAGAATGCAAGTCATTTTTATTTCCTGGATATGATGAAGAGTGAAGTGTACAGTAATGAACCTTACAAGGAAGATGATAAGAAAACATTAATTTAGGGGAACCATTTCCAGCATATTCTTTAAATATGGTGACTAGAAAAAGAATACTAACTGCAATATATTGAAATAAAACACACGGTTCCCAACTCATGAAAATTTAAATACCAGGGGGGGGGGGGGTAATGCACTGCTTGCCGCCATGCAAAATGGTCTGTTTGGTGACCAAAAATGGTCCTGTACATCACCATGTATATACATTTATTTTGTTTGAAATTTCTTGCTTCATTATTAGTTTGTACATAGACAGGTGTTTCATTACATATGTACTTGTAACACTTGCATAGCCATACAATATCACAAAATGGTTCTTTCTGTAACTTGCATTTGTTTTGGTTGTATATGGCATGTTTTGAAGGGGAGTGCCTTCAACTAATGTTATTCATATTACTTTCATTTCCTACTACTTCAAACAATATACTCTACATTAGAGGCAGACACTTGCTTACAGCAATTTATGAACAAAATATGAGCATGTGGAAGACCAACCTTCTTTTCAAGCTCCTGCTGATGTCTAATCTGCAGTTTCTCAAGCTCTTTGCTGAACTGTTGCAGTAGTGACTCATATTCCTTGTCCAGCAGCTGTTTATGATTCTCCATTTCTATCTTGCACCGCTCCTCCAGCTGCACATAAAATTAATATGTTTGCAACTAAATAATTACACACGATACATTGCAACAATTACAAGTCCAAATTTTTTTTCAGCACCACATTTTGGTGCCAAGGTCCCGCAAAAGATACCATATTGGTATTCATTATGAATAAGGAAGGCCAAAATCTTTCAATTGCTTAAAGCTACAAAATATTTGTTACAGTACATTGGGATAATGCAGTTAATATGGTGACTAGGCTACAGACTGAACAATCCAGACTCTGATCCCCAGCAAAGGCAAGAAGTTTTCTCTCTCCAAGCATCCAAGACTAGCCCTGATGCCTGCCCAGCCTCCTATGCAATGCATACTAGAGGTACTTCAGGAGCAGAGACAAGAATGCAGCTATACCTCTACTTCATTTACATGTTGCATGCACAGGGATTAACTTCACCATTTTACATTTCTCTATTACAGGGCACATGACAATGACAAGCTTTCTGGATTGCAGAGACGCAGCACCTGCCACACACACAGACACACTACAACTTGGAGCACACTGGGGAAAAAATGGTGTATTTTCCCTGCACCCTAGAAATACTACCGGTTTAGGCTTTCACTATCAGTTGAACTTTTATTAGTTGGGCACTAGGGGACTAATTTTTTAAAAGGACAAAATCAATAATTTTCTGTCTAATATGAGTATAATTGTATTCATCACCATTTTACAACAAGCTGTTTGGGAAGAAGAGAGTGGGACAGATGGACAGACATTTGGCTATTTTACACACACACACACACACAGGTAACAAATCTCTAAGATCACATTCATTGCACACACCTTGACCAGTGCTGCCTGATGCTCACGTCTCATCCTTTTGTAACCCGTCATCTGCTCATGCATCTCTTCTTGCATGTGCTCTTTCTGCTGTTTTGTCACAATTGATGTTGTACGGATGGTTGCGAAGTTATTGGCTCCATGATCCTGGATGGCATTTGAGTTACTGGCCTGCAAGATAAACATCGGTTCATCCGTACAGCCTCTTATGTCTGTACCCCAAAGTATACACACATGTACATGGACCCGAAAAGTTTTACGTGTGTGGTGGATATGCTAAATAATGCCACTCTGGAGGTACCAACATTTGGAACATTTTTCACCAACATTAACAGTAACTTTGCTGCACACATTGTTTTGTGCTGTTCATGAAAGTGCACATACCTATACTAATATTTGCATTCAAACATCGTCTCTCACATAAGGTCTTAAAAATATGAGGCACAAACTTCCAGTCAATTAATAATGACCCCCCAGTGTACACAAGGAGAGCTTTATGGCCAAACAGAAAAAGTTATATACCCCCAAAACAGCTACCTGCACCCACAATATCTTCAATTTTGTCTGGAATGATGCATGTAATACAAATCCAATGGAGGACCACCAACATCACTGTCATCACCACTATCACCAATCCTATTGCTGCTGTTATTTTGGCATAAGTTTGTACTCAGGTACAGACTGTGTGTATTATGCTAAATTTGTTGGTGATACGATATATACCATTTTACAGTCCTCATGCTGTTAGGTCATATGACTCACAAACAGCATCTCAAACAGAATTTGCTGTTAAGTTCATATACTCTTTACCCCCAACAAATTTCACACACATGACTTCAAGGTGCATCCAGCAGGCTGACAGATATATCATGATCAATAACCATATATAAATTTCAGAAGTCATGCTACCACCAATTCCAACTTACAAGCTTGTACATCATGTTGTTACTATAAATTACAGGAAATTAAACAGTATGCGAATGCAGTTGACCCCAAATTTTGTAAAATCACTCTGCTGGTCCAAACAGATGGATGAATATGCGCTCCCCCCCCCCCCCCCCCCCCCCCCCCCCCCCCCCCCCCCTCTCCCCCTCCCCCCCTCCC
>Ga0123354_10020393_pt1 | contig 10427 bp, 11 predicted proteins | sample TergutLab28metaG_2_FD_97872 | JGI IMG/M metagenome (GOLD analysis project Ga0123354, IMG submission 97872) | Labiotermes labralis P4 segment gut microbial communities from Petit-Saut dam, French Guiana - Lab288 P4 | ecosystem: Host-associated > Arthropoda: Insects > Digestive system > Gut ...
ACTTTAACAAAATAAATATATTATGGCAAATACATACACACAGATTTACATTCATTACGTTTTTGCAGTACAAAATCGTCTGAGTTTAATTAATCCTAAATGGAAGGACGATTTACACAAATATATGACCGGAATTATTGAAAAACAAGGACACAAATTGTTGCAAATCGGTGGAATGCCCGATCACGTCCATGCATTGATTAGCATGAGTCCGAAACAATCGCCGTCTGAATTGATGTTTCATGTTAAACGAAGTTCGTCATTGTGGATTAATGAAAATCGGTTTGTTCCGGGTAAATTTTCTTGGCAAGAAGGATTTGGTGGTTTTAGTTATGGAAAATCACAAATTCCGAATGTTTCAAATTATATTGAAAATCAAGAAATTCATCATAAAAAGCGTAATTTTATGGAAGAATATTTGGAATTGTTGAAATTGTTTGAAATTGAATATGATGAGCGATTTGTTTTCAAACCTATTGAATAATACGTCGCATACCAATAGAAAAAACAGATAAAATAGATATAGAATGAAAAATAATAAATTGAAGACTGCCGGTGCTATAATCGTTTTTTATGTTATTGCAATAATAGTAAGGTATTTAGCTACAAAAACCAAGCTATTCTCTGAAGCAAACATTTATTTAAGAATGATAGCAGAAGGAATAGGACCTACTCTTGGCGTTATTGTTGCGTGTCTTATTTTCAGACTTAAATTCTCTCCGATGACATTAAAGGGTAATTACAAATCATTTGTTTTCCCTTCATTAGTCTATTGGATTGTACCAATACTTATTATTGCGTTGTTCACACTAATAACAAAAAGGACATTTCCTGTTTTTTATGTTTTTATGATATTTCTTTATGGACTTTTGGAAGAAATCGGTTGGCGAGGTTTCTTACAACAACAACTACAGGGATTGCCTAAAATTTGAAATATACTGATTGTCGGTATTCTTTGGTTTATATGGCATTTGAATTTTGAGATAACTTCAACGAATATGATATTTTTAGGTATCTTGATTTTTGGCGCTTGGGGAATAGGTGTCGTTGCCAATACGACCAAATCTCTATTATCCGTAGCCGCTTTCCATAGTTTACTAAACAGTAAGTCTGAAAATAATTTAATAATTATCGCAATTTTGTTTGTTTCGTGGATAGCAATAATTGTTAATATGGAAAAGAAGAAAAGCAAACAAATTACATGAGATAGTTGTATTATAGAAGCAGCTTTTTGTTCTACGGACAAAAAACGTTAAAGCCCTACGGGCTATATGTGAGACGATAACAATTTTTCTATTGATATAAATGCCCTACGGGCAAATTTAAAAGCCCATAGAACATTTATATTGAATAACAATAAACGGGAATGAAATTTTGCCCATAGGGCATTTATATTAATAGAATAAACGATTTTTGCCCGTAGGGCATCTATATCAATAGAAAGGAACGCTATGACAAACGATTTTTTGCCCGTAGGGCATCTATATCAATAGAAAAGAATGCTATGACAAACGATTTTTTGCCCGTAGGGCATCCATATCAATAGAAAAGAATGCAAAAAATAAACGAATAGTCCGTAGGACTTTAACAAAATAAATATTTATGAACAAATTAATCGACTTAAAACTAAAAGAATTTTTATTGGTGACTGCCGGGAATGACCCGGTTCCCGGAGGCGGGAGCGTCTCGGCTTTATGCGCTTCGTTAAGCGCAGCATTGGGACAAATGGTTGCTCAACTGACCATTGGCAAGAAAAAATATGTTGATGTGGAAGAAAACATGAAGGAACTGGCTGCTGTTTTCAATTCCTATTTAGACGAATTTACCCAATATATCGATAAGGATTCGGAAGCTTACGATGCGGTTTTCTCGGCATTTCAATTACCAAAAGAAACCGAAGAAGAAAAAGCAGCTCGAACGCTGAAAATCCGGGAAGCTACAAAAACAGCGACGGAAATTCCGCTGCAGGTAGCGCAGAAAGCGTGTAAAGTAATGGATTTCATTCGTATCGTTGCCAAGACCGGCAACCGGAATGCAGTGACCGACGCCTGTGTTGGCATGATGTGTGCGCGAACAGCCGTTCTGGGCGCCTTGCTCAATGTGCGGATCAATCTTTCTTCCATCCGGGATGCGGAATTTGTTGATAGTCTTAAAAAAGAAGCCGACCGGCTGGAAAAAGAAACTATCGAAAAAGAAACCCAACTGTTGGAATGGATAAAAACAATCCTTTAACTCAGTCATCCGGTTATTCAATTATTCAATTACTCAATTATTCAATATGACCAACATATATCAAATAGGAAGCAGTCCGTTGAACTTCGAAATTCTCGAAAATATCATCAACAACAACCTGAAATTGGATTTAGCTCCGGAAGCCGTCGAACGAATCAAAAAGTGCCGCGATTATCTCGACAATAAAATACAAAACTCGGAAGAACCGATGTACGGTATCACTACCGGTTTCGGTTCATTGTGCAACATAACGATTTCCCCCGATCAATTGAGCCTGTTGCAGGAAAATCTGGTGAAATCCCACGCCTGTAGTGTCGGCGAGGAAATTCCGCCGGTCATCATTAAACTGATGATGTTGTTGAAGGCGCACGCACTTTCTTTGGGGCACAGCGGCGTTCAAGTGATTACCGTTCAACGCATTCTCGATTTGTATAACAACGACGTTATGCCTATCGTTTACGACCGCGGTTCGCTGGGCGCTTCGGGTGATTTGGCTCCGCTTGCCAATCTTTTTCTTCCGTTGATTGGCGCCGGCGATGTATATTATCAAGGGAAAAAGCGCGAAGCCATGAGCGTCTTGCAGGAATTTGGCTGGAAACCGGTCCGATTGATGAGCAAAGAAGGTCTGGCTCTCTTGAACGGCACGCAATTTATGAGCGCCAACGGCGTATATGCCTTGATTAAAGCAATAGAGTTTTCCAAGAAAGCGGATTTAATAGCCGCCTTATCGCTGGAAGCTTTCAATGGCTTGATTGATCCTTTCTTGGATTGCATACAGCAAATGCGACCGCATCCGGGTCAAATCGAAACCGGCGAAAGGTTCCGAAAATTATTGGAAGGTAGCGAACTGATTGCTCAAGAAAAAGGACATCTTCAAGATCCGTATTCTTTTCGGTGTATTCCGCAAGTGCATGGGGCGACGAAAGATGCCATTCGCTATGTCGCTCAAGTTTTATTGACCGAGATTAATTCGGTAACCGACAATCCGACCATCTTTCCCGATGAAGACAAGATTTTGTCCGGAGGAAATTTCCACGGGCAACCCTTGGCTCTTGCTTTCGACTATTTAGCAATTGCATTGGCTGAATTGGGAAATATTTCCGAGCGGCGGGTATCGCAGCTGATTATGGGATTGCGTGGTTTACCGGAGTTTTTAGTTGCCAATCCGGGCGTTAATTCGGGATTTATGATTCCGCAATACACTGCTGCTTCGATGGTCAGTCAAAACAAAATGTATTGTTATGCGGCTTCCGGCGATTCCATTGTTTCCTCCAACGGGCAGGAAGATCATGTGAGTATGGGCGCTAATGCTGCAACCAAATTGTTCCGTATATTGAACAATTTGGATCATATTTATGCCATTGAATTGATGAATGCCGCTCAGGGCATCGATTTCCGACGACCGGTAAAAACTTCTCCCATTCTGGAAAAATTTTTAGCGGACTACCGGAAAGAAGTGCCGTTTATCAAAGACGATGTTATCATGTATAAAGAAATTCACAAAACGGTCGCTTTTCTCAATCGGATTTCGTTTTAACAAGGATAAAAAAACGGATGGATTGAAAGATTGATTAATCGATCCCGATTCAATCCTTCAATCCATCTATCCTTATTATTTTAGTTGAAAAAATATCCCACTGTAATGGCAATATTCATATTCCTTGCTGAAAGATTATCGACGTTGCTCATATTGAGGAACCCCGGATTACATTGAAGTTTAAAAAATATTTTTTCGTATTCGTAGCCGATACCAAAATCAATTCCAAAATCAAATGGTTTCAATTCACTGGGTTTAGATCCAAATTTTACACCATCAGAACCTGAAATTCCATAGCCAAAATACGGACCGGCAAAAATAATCACATTTGAACCATACCCGGCATCAAGTTTGTAGGCGGCATTGATAGGTATCTGCAAATAATTGAGAGTTTCCGAAATATTTATGTCTTTATATTTAGCCCCTCGTTGACTAAACAATAATTCCGGTATAACCGAGAAACTCTTGCTAATACCTAAATCCATTACTAAACCGGCTTGAAATCCGGCTTTAAAGTTAACAGCATCACTCACATCTCCGGAATAACTTGAAACATTCAAACCGGCAGTAACACCAATTTTTGTCTGCGCAAAAGAGAATCCCACAAAAAGGATACTCAAAATTCCCGTTAGAAAAATTTTTTTCATGTCCAATAATTTTTTTTTTCGCTTCTGCGTTCCTCTACATCAGCTGATTTTTACTATTACATTTTCGAAAATGAAGGAACGTTTAATAACTCGGAATAAGTTTTTAAAATCATTTTCATAAATAAAGCCTTGTTTCACCCGGACATCATTCCTTTTTAAAGGTCATCCGGAATCTCAACCATGCTCATATTTTTAGACGCAACTTTTGCATGTTGGTTTAATAAGAAAAATCTCGATACAAAGTTAAGAATGATTAGTGAAAAACCAAAAAAGAAGAGTATGAAATTACTCATTCGTGATAACGAAATTGAATCACAATTGCATTTTTTGTTTTAACAGTTTGTATCCGGAAATGCTTGCTTTTATTATGTCGCCGTTCTTTAAATGTACTTTGTAGGTTTCTTTTTCATACACTTCAATTTTCGCAATCACTTCAATATTAACGATGAATGATCGATGAATGCGAACAAAGCAATCATCGGGAAGGTGAGTTTCCCAATATTTCATCGTTTGGTCTTTCAAGTATCGAGCAGAATCGGTATAGATGGTGACATAATCGCCATTCGCCTCAATATAAAGTATTTGATTGACAAGAATGCAATGAAATTCCGATTTTTTTTTAACGATGACACGAGAAAGTTTTTCCACCGGTGTCGTAGAAGAGGCGACTGATTTTTCTTCTACGGCAATTTTCCGGGCTTTGAGTTCACTGCGGCTTAATAAAAGATAATAAGCTAAAACGAAAATGGCATAGATAAGTATGCCGACCGTTATTCGACCGGGAAGTAGGATTATGAAATAAGGGGTATATGAAATATTGTTTTGTAATACAACATATTGAGTAATAGAATAACCTAAGCCCATCCAAGTTATCCCTGAAATTAACAGTAAAGTCAAATGAAATAACAAAAAAAGCGGTAAATTCTTTATATTTCCGTAATAACGTATGGGATGCCACAAACCGAGGATACAGGCAGCTTGCAAAATATTGCATATAACGGAATCAAAAATCCGCAACAGGATAATGTTTTCATTTGTTGTTTCGAAATAATAAGTAGTTACCGCTATTTGGGCAAAGATTATTGTTACCCAAATAGCGATATACCAAAGGCGTAATTGAAAATTATTCAGAAACGGATTATTCATAACATCTGATTTCTCCTCCGCCGAATGTTGCTTCCAATTCGAGAACAACTAATTTATCGTCGGATACTTTTAGAATCCGATTGGGTCGATTATCGGTAAAACCTCCGAAAGCACCTGTCTTTTGAACCATTATATTCCAGTCGTCCGGCACATAAAGTATAACTCCACTGAAAACCGATTTCACTTTTATACATGCTGCAACTTTAATGTCATCAGCTAATTCAGCTTGCGTAAAGTCTATTTCGACGCCGCTGAAAGTTGCTTCAATAAAGACGTTTCTCAATTTACCCTGCGTCCACTTTTCTTTTGAACCGCAAAAAGCATATTCCTTATGTACGATGCCTCCACTATTTATCGTGACATTTTTTTCAAAATCTTTGAAGTGTTTATTCCATTCGGGATGTTCACCGGTCCAAGTTTCAAAATCTTTGTTTTCGTTTTTTCGCGTAGAAGCTTTAATAATAAAACTGATGCCTATTGCAATGATAATCACCGGAACAATAAAACCGCCAATATTCAGAGGATAAATTTTAGGCAGTAAGAACAAGGTTCCAACGAGGACTAAAACAAGACCGGCAGTTTTATGGTCTCCTTGCCTGTCGAATAACAGAATGATACCTATGGCAATTAGTAATGATTGCCAAGAAATGACAAGATGATAGGCTTCGGGGATAAAAAAATCCATCTTGTTGAGTAACAAAAAGGCTCCCACCACCATAATTAAAATACCTGCTACAATTTTTTTCCTATCCATACTATTATTTTTTAAGTTTAATTTAAAATTGTTTGCAAAAGTAGCAGGATTCCTATACTTCGACAATAGCTCTTCGACAAAATCAGTCGGTTTTTCGATGAAATACCGAATATTTACGGTGAAAGCAGGGTAGGAAAGAGCGAATTTGATTTTTCCGTTTACCCTTTTTTCCGGAAAGGCGGTTTAACAATTTTCGCCTCGATATTTTTCTCTCTGATGCGAATGAAAACGGATGTATCCAAAGTGGAATATTCCGGTTTGACATAACCGAGACCGATGGCTTTTCTGGAAAAAGGCGACATCGTTCCCGATGTAACTGCTCCAATAATTTCTCCCGATGAATTAACGATTTCATAACCGTGACGGGCAATACCTTTGCCGACCATTTCAAAACCAACCAATTTCTTGGAAAGTCCCCGGACTTTTTCTGCTTCCAACAGCGGTCGGGAAATAAAATTATTACCTTCGACAAACTTGGTGATCCAACCCAATCCGGCTTGAAGCGGCGATGTATTGTCATCTAACTCATGACCGTAGAGCGGGAATCCGGCTTCAAGGCGCAACGTGTCGCGTGCCCCCAAACCGGCAGGTTTAATACCAAATTCACCGCCGTCTTCGAAAATGGTATTCCAGATTTTTTCTGCATATTGAGGATAAAAATACAATTCAAATCCGCCGCAACCGGTATAACCCGTATTGGAAATGATGACATTATCCACGTCGGCAATTTTTCCGGTTACAAACGTATAATAAGGTATGGTCGTTAAATCAATCTCCGTAAGTTTTTGCAATCTCTTCAGAGCTAAAGGACCTTGAACCGCTAACTGAGAAATATTGTCCGAAGCATTTTGTAATTCGGCGCCTTCGGTATTGTTTTTTACGCACCAATCCCAATCCTTGTCAATATTGGCGGCGTTGACCACCAGCATGAATTTTTCCGGTTCATAGTGATACACCAATAAATCATCAACAATTCCGCCTTTTTCGTTGGGGAAACAAGAATATTGTACTTTTCCGACCGGCAGAGCTGCTGCATCATTGGAAGTGATTTTTTGTACAAAAGCTTGCGCTCGCGGTCCGTTAACCCAAAATTCACCCATGTGGGAAACGTCAAATACCCCGACGGCATTGACTACGGTATTGTGTTCGTCGCTGATACCCGAATATTCGATGGGCATGTCGTAACCGGCAAATTCTTGCATTTTCGCGCCGAGCGCATGATGGATTGCGTTGAAAGGAGTTTTTTTCATGTTTTATTTATTTATTCATCTCTATTATCTTAACAATCACCTGTACTGCCTTTTCCATAGACTGCACCGGAATCCATTCGTAGCGTCCGTGGAAATTCATGCCGCCGGCGAAAATATTCGGGCAGGGTAAACCTTTGAACGATAGTTGTGCTCCGTCGGTGCCGCCGCGAATGGGACGAACGATCGGGGTGATTCCAGTTTCCCGCATAGCATTCTCAGCCAATTCGATAATGTGTTTTTGCGGTTCCACGATTTCTCGCATATTACGGTATTGCTGTTTGATTTCCAAATGAACGGTTCCTTCGGAATAGATTTTATTCAAATAATTGCTTATATTCCGGAGTCGTTTCAAGCGTTGTTCAAATCGGATAAAGTCGTGATCACGGACAATGTAGGACAAATCGGACTCTTCCACGGTTCCATTCATTCCTGTCAGATGAAAAAATCCTTCATAACCGGCGGTATGTTCCGGACGTTCGTGCGGAGGCAGCATACCTGCAATTTGCGCAGCGATCAAACTTGCATTGACCATTTTATTTTTGGCATATCCCGGATGCACATTCAATCCTTTTATATGGATTTTAGCGCTCGCCGCATTGAAGTTTTCGTATTCCAGTTCACCTACTTCTCCGCCATCCAAAGTATAAGCCCAATTGCAGGCAAATTTTTCCACATCGAATTTCGAAGCGCCCATACCGATTTCTTCGTCGGGAGTAAAAGCAATGCGGACTTTTCCGTGCTTAATTTCCGGATGGTCTATCAAGTATTGGACGGCAGTCATGATTTCGGCGATACCGGCTTTGTCGTCGGCTCCCAAAAGGGTTGTTCCATCGGTGACAATGATATCCTCGCCCACGTGATTCAACAGTTCGGGGAACATCGTTGGTGAAAGAATAATATTCTCGCTTGCATTCAAGACAATATCATTCCCGGTATATTTCTTCACAATCTTCGGTTTTACGTTAGCACCCGACATATCGGGGCTGGTATCCAGATGAGCGATAAAACCGATGGTAGGGATATTTTCATCCGTATTGGCGGGTAAAGTCGCCATCAAATAAGCGTGTTCGTCTAATGAAATGTCCGTCAGTCCCATGACTTCGGCTTCTTTTTTCAGTGCTTTTGCCAAAATCATTTGTTTATCCGTACTCGGAGTGTCGGACGAGGTTTCGCTCGATTGCGTATCGAAAGAAACATAATGTAAAAAGCGATCAACTACGGTCATAAGAATTATAAATTATGAATTAAGAATTATGAATTATGAATTGATGTCATTGCGGACTTGACCCGCAATTCACTGATAAAAAAATCATTCTACGTAAATTTGCATATTTTCGAATTTCACCACTGTCACCGATGTCCCGGCATCGATAAATCCCCGGTTGGAAACGGCGTCATACACTTCATTGTCGATAATTACTTTTCCCGAAGGACGAAGTACGGTCATTGCTTTTCCCGTTTTTCCGATTATACTGCGTACTTCCAAATCTGCACTTCCCGAATCGGACAAATCGGTGGTTAAAGCTATTTTTCGGAACATCCCTTTTTCACCGATTCGGGACGAAAGCCATAAGGTGAGAATCAATCCCGATACAATTCCTGAAAAGACGGTCAGAACCGATCGGGAAATATCAGGTACCCTGACGTTTTCAAAGTTAAAAAAGTTATTGTCGATCAAGGCAAAAAACAGTCCGGCGCCAATACAAATGATACCTAAAATACCGGATATCCCAAAGCCCGGAAAGACGAATATTTCCAGCAAAATCAATATGATACCGACAAAAAACACAATGATTTCCCAATATTGCACAAAACCGTCCATATACAAAGGCGTAAAGTATAGCACTGCAGCGGTTACGGCTGCGATGGCAGGGAATCCGATTCCCGGCGATTGCAACTCGAAATAAATCCCGGCGATTATAATCATAATCAATATTGCCTGAAAAGCCGGATTGGTTAAAAATCCTTTCAGATTATCATAGAAAGTCGGCTTGTATTCAATTAACTTATAATCATTATATCCCAAAAATCGGGTGATGATTTCGTGCGTATTTTCCGCAATTCCGTCGCAAAAACCATATTTCAATGCTTCCTGTGCAGTAAAAGTCAATACTTTACCGGAATCGACCACATTGGGAATATAAACCCGGTCGTCCACCATCGCTTCAGCAATGAGAGGGTCGCGCACCCATCGGTAAGTAGTATCCTTTCCGACGATAATCGTATCTCTTCCTTGCGACTCGGCTGTCGAACGAATGATGGAACGCATATAGGATTGGTATTTATCGGGCATAGCTTCACCCGAACCGCCGTTAACCACCGTTGCTGCACCGATATTCGCACCCCTCCGCATAAATATTTTTTTACAGGCAATTGATATTAAAGCACCTGCCGATGCGGCATTATTATCGATGAAAACATAAACGGGGATCGGATTGTATAAAATAGCCGACCGCATCGAATCGGCATCTACCACCGTTCCACCGTAGGTGTTCAGATGAAGAAGTATTGCATTTACGTTCAGTGCATCGGCTTCTTTCAATCCGTTACTTAAATAAATACGGGAAGTTGTATTTATCTCGGTTTTAATATTAATTTTATAAATTTTTGCTCTCTTATTATCCGTTCCGTCCTGTGCAATCGCATAAAACGTCAAATGCAGTAAAGCAATAAAAAGAATTATTCGTTTCATATAATCCGTTTTCTACGGATACAAAATTAGCTAAAATTTTTTGATTTTCATTTTTAATTTATAATTCTGGGATGGGTGAAATCCCCCACCTTTAGGTGGAGAAAAATTTATACATTTGCAAAAAAAAGCTATGCAAAATTATAAAAGTGGCTCACATACCCGTTATGAC
>Ga0123354_10020394_pt1 | contig 10426 bp, 9 predicted proteins | sample TergutLab28metaG_2_FD_97872 | JGI IMG/M metagenome (GOLD analysis project Ga0123354, IMG submission 97872) | Labiotermes labralis P4 segment gut microbial communities from Petit-Saut dam, French Guiana - Lab288 P4 | ecosystem: Host-associated > Arthropoda: Insects > Digestive system > Gut ...
AGTGGTATGAAAATAGAAGAAGGTGGTATGAAAAGCGGTACGATAAATAAAATCTTACTTTTGTTAAAAGATGATGAAACAATTTCTATAACACAAATATCAAAAGAAATTGGAATAAACCGCTCTGCTATTCAAAAACACATCAACAATTTGAAAAACAAAGACATTATCCGTCGTGAAGGCGCAGACAAAGGCGGGAAATGGATAATTATTAAAACTGATTGATTATGAGTTATAACAGAGAAATATGAAAGATTTAAACAATTTAGTCAAGCTATTAAAAAAATTAGAGTTGCTTAATCAACAAGAATTTTTAAAAATAGAACCAATGGTTCAAGATGCAATGGCTTCTGGTATTCAGGATTCAAATTATTTGGAAAGGATTATTGAACCTCTTGAAAATATTCTACTGTTAAGTTAATTATTAAATGACGGATATAGTTGTTTTAATTTTATTCGAGCATCAGCAGTTGTAAATTGCCAGTTAATTTTACAGTTTTTATTGTTCCTGATTTTTGCCACGATTCAACTTCTTGTCTTACCTTATCAATGGTAATGGTATGCCTGTTCAGACATTGAGAATTAAGAACATGTAACTCTATCTCAGCCATGTCTAACCAACTACCATGCTTTGGAGTAAAAACAGATTCAAACCTGTCCATTAAACGTTTGGCCTCCATCGGTTCAAATGCTTCATAAAGAAGCTTTCTGGTTTCCGCTTGCCGCAGGGACGATAGGCGGTTTGGTCGTATCGCTTTTCGGCGCGTTTTGTTTTCTTCCCTTGTTTATGGGGGTGGCGAAGAATTAAAAATAACGACAATTCTACGGGTAATGATTTGGAAACGAAAAAAGGGCTCACCCGCAAAAGTTGTGGGGTTATGTATAAATCTTTCCTAACATCAAGAAGATAATATTTTTCATTACCAATTTTGGCGAATGAAAAATAACCCGTATCTTTGAAGTTTGAATGGTAATGGATTATGGCTAAAGAATCGGGATTTGAAGAACTGCAGGAAAACATCCGACGGGGGAATTTCCTTCCCGTTTATTTGCTTCAAGGCGAAGAAGCGTATTATATCGATCAACTGACCGATTTGTTGATTGAAAAGGTTTTGGATGATTCGGAGCGCGATTTTAACCAATATGTTTTTTATGGCTTGGATTCCGACGCGAGTACAATCATCAACACCTGCAAACGTTTTCCATTGATGGCGAGCCGGCAGTTGGTAGTTGTGAAGGAAGCGCAAGGATTGAAAAATATCGACGACTTGGTATTTTACGTTAAGCAACCGCTACGCTCGACAATTCTGGTGATTAATTATAAGCAGGGAAAATTGGACGGACGTAAAAAATTATCCGGAGAAATTGCAAAATCCGGAATCTTATTTGAGTCCAAAAAATTATATGATAACCAGATTCCGGCTTTTATCACGAATTACCTTCACAAGCGAAAAGTGAAGATTGATGCGCGATCCGCTCAAATGTTGACCGATTATCTGGGAAACGACCTGAGCAAACTAACCAATGAGCTGAATAAGTTAACCCTTTTACTGCCTAAGGAAAATGCAGCGATAACAGTAGAATTAATCGAACAGAATATCGGCATCAGTAAAGACTATGATAATTTTGAATTGCAAAAAGCGCTGGCTAATAAGGATATTCTTAAAGCCAACCGGATTGCTTCCTACTACGAACAGAATCCGAAGAATTATCCGATTCAACGCACATTATCCAATCTGTTCGGTTTTTTTTCCAATCTGATGATTTGTCAGTATGAAAAAGATAAATCCAAACCGAACCTCATGGCTGTTTTAGGATTACGGTTTGATATGCAGGTTGCCGACTACTTGACGGCGCTTCAAAAATACAACGCGGGAAAGACGATGCAAATCGTCTCTTTAATTCGTGAATGCGATGCGCGCTCCAAAGGCGTAAATAACGCTTCCATTTCCGATGGCGGTTTATTTAAAGAATTGATTTATAAAATTATGCATTAGAATGTAATTATTATTATATGAACTACAATCAATATATCCGGAATGATCTCTTTGTTAAAATAAGTTGGACTACATTTAAACCCGGTCGTGGAGCTGCCGAATTTTATATCGTTGCAGAAATTCTTCAACCCAAACTTTCCGGACAGGAACAATTCGATTACATTCAACAGGCAATTGAACAGCTGTCGGAGACAGAAGCCTTCAAGAATGCCGTTTTCGTTTGGAAACGCTATTTTATGAGCGATGTGGCAAACCAGCGCTCGTGGTTTTGTTCTCCCTCTGAATCGGCAGTTACGCTTATTCAACAGCCTCCATTGAACCGGACTAAATTGACATTATTAATATATGCCGTAGAAGCTGCATCGCTTCATGCGGAAAATGACGGAACGGTAGTGATGAAACGACCGCATTATACGCATCTTTACAATCTTCAGCTTCACGAAAAATCGGGCGGTTCCTATGAACAAACCCTCTCCGTTTTTAAACAATACCGGCAAAAGTTAGCGGCGCGCCAATGCGCTTTGGAGGCGCATTGCCTTCGTACCTGGATATTTGTGCAAAATATTGATAAACAATACAACGGAATGGTACGGGCAAGGAATGAAATATTTGCCGCCGCCGGACTGACCCCGCAATCCCATTTTATCGCCAGCACCGGAATTGAAGGACAATCGCCCCGCCCTGAAGTAATCGTTACGATGGATGCTTATTCCATTAAAGAAATACGGCGGGAACAAATCCGCTATTTGCACGCTTCTTCCCACTTAAACCCCACGCACGAATATGGCGTTGCCTTTGAACGCGGAACCTGCATCCAGTTCGGCGACCGCCGGCATATTCTTATCTCCGGAACAGCCAGTATCGACAATCGGGGACAAATTGTCCATCTCAGGCAATTAGAGAAACAAACGGAAAGAACGATGGAAAATGTTCACGCCTTATTATCCGAGGCGGAAGCCGGTTGGCAGGATGTGACGCACTTAATTATTTATCTGCGCGATATTGCCGATTATGAAAACACACGGATCTATTTCGAAAAAAACTATGCGGAAATTCCTTCTGTTATCTTATTAGCTCCGGTTTGCCGTCCCGGTTGGCTGATTGAAGTTGAATGTATAGCCATTACAGCCATGCCTGACGATAGATTTGATACATTCTGAAAAATTTAACACATTTTATTTGTTTTTAATTTTAAAAAAGACTAATTTTACGCCTTAATTGTGAAAACAGATAAAAAACGGCTGTATTTATGACAAATAACTGTACGGAAAATATTAATTCAATGGCAATTAAAGTGTCTTTTGAGTATATTTTAGGATTTTTTAACCAATTTTATTTGTTTTTGTCGAATAATTTATTAAACACACACAGGTTTAAACCGTCAAACGCTCGTAATTTACAAAAAACATTTTATATACGCAAGTATAGCTCATTTCAAGAACGAGCTGTATCTCTCTTTTCCCGTTCCGCCTGTTTATTATTCCGGAAGCGGAAATTCTCGTTATCTAATGTCACAATATAATAATCAATAAAAATTTATTGCCTATGAATGAAATTTCATTATTTTTAAAAGTTAAAAAAATCTGTCGCTTTAATTGCTTGGAACAATTAAAGCATATTACAATTCCTCTTAACCCTAATTCAAATTAAAAAAAACAATTATGTATTTAAAAAGAGAGTTAAAACGGAAAGCTCCGGTTTTCCAAATTATGAAATCCTTGCGGGCTTGCGCTTTGTTGGCGATATTCAGTTTATTGCCAATAGCTTTGTCAGCTCAGCAAACTGTTAAAATCAGCGGAAAGGTGGTCGACCAGTCGGGAGAAGCTTTGATTGGAGCGAATGTTGTAGAAAAAGGAACTCCAAATGGCACGGTGACCGATGATTACGGCGCTTATACATTGTCGGTAAGTCCTAATGCTACGATTGAAGTGAAGTATATCGGATTTGTTCCTTTTTCTATAAAGGTTGCTTCCGGTAGAGATGTTTATGATGTGCGATTGAATGAAGATCGTCAATCGTTGGATGAAGTAGTCGTAGTTGGTTATGGCGTGCAAAAGAAAAAATTAGTGACCGGCTCAACGCTTCAAATAAGCGGCGACAACATTCAGAAATTGAGTACGTCCAATGTTTTCACGGCGATGCAAAACCAAACGCCGGGCGTCACCATCATGCAAAACAATGGACAGCCGGGCGCCGGTTATATCATTAATATTCGCGGTATAGGCACTAACGGAGATTCACGACCGTTGTATATCGTCGACGGAGTGCCTTCCGGAAATGACGCATTGAACAATATGAGCGCTGCGGATATTGAATCGATTGATATTTTGAAAGATGGGGCGTCTTCTGCTATTTACGGAGCGAGAGCTGCGAATGGAGTGGTTTTGATTACAACCAAACAGGGAAAAGCCGGCAAAACCAAAATTTCCTACGATGGATGGTACGGTTGGCAATACATGTACAAAAAACCGGATCTGTTGAATGCCAAAGAATATATGGCTGTTCAGGATGAAATACGGTTTAACCAGGGCTCAGGTCCTACCGACTGGCAAAGCCTTTTGCCCCAACAGCTATATAGCGATATTATGAGCGGGGCTTGGAAAGGTTCCGATTGGGTGGATGCCTTTTATAATAAAGGTGCAGCAACCCAGGAACACGCTTTTAACGTAACGGGAGGAAACGAGTTGTCCAGATTTTCCTTAGGATACTCCTATAACTCGCAAGACGGTATTTTTGGGGGACCGGCTGCCGGAAATAACAGCCGGCATACTTTCCGCATCAATTCCGATCACACCATATTTAAAGCGAAAGATTTCGATATACTTAAAATCGGTGAAAATCTGAACTACATCTATAAATCGAACAACGGTATATCAACAGGAAATATTTATTGGAACGCTTTCCACAATGTGCTGGTGGCGAATCCTTTAATGCCTGTTTACGATAAAGATGGCAACTATTATAACTTAGCTGATAAACAAGCCGACGGATGGGGATACGATGGATCTTTCGGCAACCCGATTGCTGCAGTAGCTACCAGCTCGCAAGGCTTGAACTTGAGCAAAAGTCATAACCTGAATGCAAGCGCCTACATGCAGATTCAACCTATCAAGGGTTTGATATTCAAATCGCAATACGGTTATCAGATGAGCGCTTCGTCATGGCGCAGCCAGGATCAGATAGTGGCTTTATCAAATAATGCAAATACCTCGACAGAAACCATTAATCAGAGTGAAAGTTTAGGATATTACTGGAAATTGGAAAATACGTTGAGCTATAATTTCTCAAAGAATGGACACAATGCCGATGTGGTGATCGGACAATCGGCGGAAAAAGGAGGATATGGAGAAAATGTAAGCTCAATGGGTAAAAACAATATTTTTAATCTGGGATGGGATTATGCATGGGTAGATAATACTAAACCAACTCAGCTCACAGATATAGGCGCTGGCGGAAGCCCTTGGGGCGTGGGAGGTTTAGCCTCTTTCTTCGGACGCGTCAACTACAACTATAAGGAAACCTACATGGCAATGTTCAGCTTGCGTTCCGACGGTTCGTCAAACTTTGCCCGCGGTCATCGATGGGGAACTTTTCCCGCATTTTCCGCCGGTTGGGTAGTGACTAACGAGTCGTTTATGGAAACGCTGAAAGGTACGTTGGATTTTCTGAAAGTACGTGTAAGTTGGGCGCAAAACGGAAATCAAAATATCGGTAACTTCCAATATCTCAATACCTATCAATTCCGCGCCCAGGATACGTACTATTTTGGAACCGACAAAACAACGCCTTCCACCGGAGCTGTTGCCGGAGTGCTTCAGAATCCGGATATCACATGGGAAACCCAGGAACAGCTTGACTTGGGTTTGGATGCCCGTTTTTTGAATAATCGTTTGGGAGTTGTTTTTGATTATTACAACCGTACTACCAAAAACTGGTTGCTGGTAGCTCCTATCAGCGCTACATGGGGATTCAACCCGCCGAATGTGAATGGAGGAAATGTTCAAAACAAGGGAACTGAATTGACGTTTACCTGGAACGACCATGTCAATGATTTCTTTTACGGCATTAATCTGAACGGAAGCTACAACAAGAACGAAGTACTTTCGATTAACAACACGGAAGGAATCATACACGGCGCAAGCAATGTGTTAAGTCAAGGAACGGGAGAATTTTACCGCTTACAAGTCGGTTATCCCATGGGTTTCTTTTACGGTTACAAAACAAATGGAATCTTCCAAAACTGGGATGAAGTTAATGCATACGTCAATAAAGACGGTAACCCGATTATCCCCGGCGCACAACCCGGCGATGTTCGTTTTGTAGATATCAACTCACCCGGACACCCCGGCGTCAAAGACGGGCAAATCACTCCGGACGACCGGACTATGATTGGTTGCGGATGGCCTACATACAAACTTGGTTTCCAAATTAATGCATCGTACAAAGGATTTGATTTGCTGGTTGCTTCTTCCGGCGCTTTCGGTTTCCAAATTGCTAAATCCTATCGCAGTTTTGCCGACAGCCCCAATCAGAATTATACAACCGAAGTGTTTGAACGTTGGACCGGCGAAGGAACTTCCGACAAATGGCCTCGTTTGACAAATGGTTCGAATATTAACTATCAGCAAGTTTCTGATATTTTCCTCGAAAATGGCAATTATTTGAAAATTCAGAACGTCACATTGGGTTATGACTTTAAACGATTGTTACCCAAATTACCGGTGTCTCAAGCGCGTCTTTATTTCACTGCTCAGAATTTATACACCTTTACCAACTATTCGGGGATGGATCCTGAAGTAGGTTTTGGAAATAGCGACAGTTGGGTAAGTGGTATCGATTTGGGATATTATCCGTCTGCCCGGACCTACTTGGTGGGCGTTAATTTAACATTTTAATTAGAAAGTATATGAAAAAAATAATCTATTTGTTAGCAATAGCAGGTATGCTTCCTGTTTTATCAGGTTGTGAAAATTTTCTGGATTCTCAAAGTTATACCACTAAGAACTCGCAAACCTTTCCCATAACGGGGGATGATGCCAACCAAATGGTGACAGGCGTTTATAACGGTTTGAACTTGCTTATGGATAACAATAATACGGCTACCGCCTATTTTTTATTGGCGGAAATAGCTGCTGACGATCGATTCGGCGGCGGAGGACTGAATGACAAGGATCCGCAAGCGATTAACCATCTGATGTACAACAATCCTGATATGTTAAACAGTTTCTGGAGCGCACACTACACCGGCATTGCCCGTGCTAACGCAGCTTTATCGGCTTTGGATAACTTGGAGGATGGCGACCTTAAAAATCAAAAGATAGGGGAAGTTGAATTTCTGCGCGCCTATTTTTACTTTGAACTGGTTCAAACATTTGGCGACGTGCCTTTGATGAAAGCGGCGCCTGCAAATGTAAAGGAAGCGGAAGCTGCTCCTCCCCAAAGTCCGCAGGATAGTATTTACAAATTCATTGCTACCGACTTGTGGGACGCTTACAACCGGATGCCTGCCTATAAATGGAACGATTCGCATGTTCCTTCCGGAACGGTAACCAAATGGGCGGCTGCAGGTCTTCTTGCCCGCGTATGGTTGTTCTATACCGGATTCTATCAACAGCAGTCGCTTCCTACGGATGATGGACAAGTGACAAGCGATCAGGTTGCTGCTGCGTTGAAAGACTGTATTGATAATTCAGGGCATTCATTGGTTCCTGATTTCCGCTCGCTTTGGGGCTATACCAACAAGGATACAAAAAAGAATTACGCCTATGCCCAGGATGCACCCGACTGGGTAATGGATGGTACGAATCCTGAACACGTGTTTGTCAAAAAAATGGTTCCTCATGCAACTTGGCAATCCAATCCCCAATGTAACCAGTTCCTTTTGTTCTTTGCGCTTCGCAATGGCACTACTACCGATTATACCCAATTATTCCCAATGGGACAGGGTTGGGGATTTGGTCCTGTCAGTACCGAATTATGGAACGAATGGGTAACCGACGAGCCGAATGATATGCGGCGTCAAGCGTCGATATACAACCAGGAGCTTGAAGACCCCGACTACGCTGATCAATGGGGAGCCGACCGTCAAATGGAAGAAACCGGATTGTGGCAAAAGAAAGTGGTTGCAACAACCGCTTATGGTAATCCTGCAAGCGCAAATGGTTTGTGGAATTATTTCACCAGCGCTCCCGACTACTTTAATATCGCGCAGGACAATTTTCAACACGGTGGTGGAACGGATTTGATCATCATCCGTTTTGCGGATATTCTCCTGATGTACTCCGAAATTACAAAAACTGCCGACGGAATGAATACGGTACGGGCGCGGGCAGGTTTACCTGCAGTTGCATACAGTGATAATGCCTTACGCAATGAGCGGCGTCACGAACTGGCATTTGAAGGTTTCCGATGGGGTGATATCCGCCGTTGGGGCATAGCCGCCGACGCCCTGTCTAAAATGTATGGAATAGCTATTCATAACGATAATCTATGGACAACTATGAAACAGCAAGGCTCCGGCGTAGTCGATCGCTACAATAAAACCAAGGGATTCTTTATGATACCGGAAACCCAGATCACTTTGGCGGATGGCGCTTTGAAACAAAATGCCGGATGGGATGCCAGCGCTGTCTTCAATTCATGGCAGGATAATTAGAATTATTAATTCCAATAAAAGAAAGATATGAAAAATATAAAAAAAATAACAGGATTATTAATAGTAATAGTTGCCGCTCTATCTTTTGTTTCCTGTGAACCGATTGAAGTTAGGCAGGAAATGAAAGGCGCGACAACGATGGATAAAATCAATCAATTGGTAAGCGTTACACCGGAAATGCGCGATGGAATGCGTTCCAACTACCTGATTTTGAAAAGTGACGGACTGGATGCGCTTTCTTCATGGGATTATGGTTCTGGAACATACGTAGGAACCAATGGAAGAGTGCAGGTGGTAGTTCCCGGCGATCAAACGATTGTTTTCACTGCTTTGAATGGCGATGGAACTCAATTGCAAAAGAATTTTGACGTGACGGTAGATACTTGCTACGATGTAGCTCCTCAATGGGAATATCTCTGTGGAGGAGGTTCTAAAACCTGGACATGGGATGATTCGTTGGGTGAAGCAGCTTATGGCATGGGTGATGCAGGCGATAATTCAGCCGATTGGTGGGCGCCGGGATTAACTGGAAAACCGGAAGGTATAGGCGCTTCGATGACTTTCTCCGTCAAAGGCGCTGCTCTTACGAAAAATTTGACTAATGGAACGACACAGTCCGGCAGTTTCAGTTTTGATATGACTAAAACGCAAGCAAACTATTCACGTTCGCAAGGCGAGTTAACCACCAGCATTCCTGTTCTTATGGGTCAAACTACCGGAGCAGCTACCGGCTTTGGTTCCAGCGGAAACGATGTCAAAGTTTACGAAATCCTCGTATTGGATGACGAACATTTGATGCTTTCGTGGCTTGAACCAGGTGTAGATTTCGATCATGCTGGTTGGGGGCAAGCAACGCTGTGGGTGTTTAAAGTAAAGTAGACCTTTAATTAATTAGGAATTAAGAATTAAGAATTAGGAATCAAAGCGCAATCAATTCCTAATTCTTAATTCTTAATTCCTAATTTTTTTACTAAAAATGGAAAAAATAATTTTGCTACTTTTTATCCTCGTTTGTTTGGCTGCTTGCGTCGAAAACGAATCCGTTATCGAAGGAAAAGTTCCCAATGCGAGCTATGATAGCGAGATTGTTTATTTAGTTCCCGTTAAAAATCCGACAAAGAAAACAGTCGATTCAACCTTGATTCGGAACGGCAGTTTCCGGTTTAATGTTAAGCCCAAGAAACAAAATCAGATTTACATCATTCGTGTAAAACCGTTGCTTCGATTGAAGCTGCAGGAGATTTTAGTCATTCCCGAACCGGGGACCATTCAAGTCAACTTAGATTTAAGAAGTTCGGCTTCCGGAACGCCGTTGAATCAAACCTTACAACAATGGAAAGAAAGAAAAGAGGTTTTAGATTCCATCTATACCTCTCTTTATCGAGTCTCCCGCAAAGAAACGGATGAAACGATGAAAAATCAACTCCAAACCCAAATGGATCGAACCTTAAATGAAAGCCGCGCTTATGCCGACAGTTTAGCGGAAAAGAACAAGGAGAATGCACTCGGCAGGTTTTTGCAGTCGTTGAGGGCAAATAATTAGGATATTGGAATTCTATCATTTTTTCAATTTCACCTTTTCCCGTTCAGGCGCAAGAATCAGTTTTTCCGCTTGGCGGGCGTCGAACCGTACCGGCGCATTAATAAATTCCGGAACATTATAAGAGAAAAGCAAGTCGCGGTAGAAATCGGGATATTGCTGAGGCAACAGAAACGGTTTGCCGATTTTCCCGTTCTCATCGATAGAAGCGATGTAGGGGCGGGTATATAATCC
>Ga0123354_10020395_pt1 | contig 10426 bp, 4 predicted proteins | sample TergutLab28metaG_2_FD_97872 | JGI IMG/M metagenome (GOLD analysis project Ga0123354, IMG submission 97872) | Labiotermes labralis P4 segment gut microbial communities from Petit-Saut dam, French Guiana - Lab288 P4 | ecosystem: Host-associated > Arthropoda: Insects > Digestive system > Gut ...
AAGTTGGCACTAACTTCGCCGACCGGCGGCGGCCGCTCTGTCGGTATAGTTCGCGTGCGGACTAAGGCCACGGAGTTTAGTTTAGTTTTTAGTTATATATATATATATATATATATATATATATATATATATATACACACACACACACACACAGTTCACTATCCAGGCTACATTATCGCCCAGCAACCTGCATTATATTTCACCACATGTGTCTGCTGTATGCGCCACTCCACAAACTCCAAATAATTTTAACTTCCGAAATTTGATATAGTTATCCATATTTTATTTTATTATTCAACAGTGAATTTTAACCAGAAATCACGTCGTTTTTTAATGCCGTTGAATGATTCAGACACATTTTAATTATAACTGTATTCTTGTTCTGAAATAAATCATCCTGAAGATTGCCACATGATTGGCCGAAACATGTTGGTGACCATAATACAATAAAAGTACATCAGTCAAATTACGATGAGGTTTGTATGAAGAACATTTCTGCCCCCCCGGAAGCTATCACAATTTTAACGCGGTATGGTGAGAGCTATACTGGCGGTAGCGTTGCTACTGGTAGGGACCCCCATATCGGACAGGTCAAAGGTGATGACCCAAACCTCCAGTTTGGGGTTTGGGCGTGGGGTTAAGAGCCCCACCCTGTAAAATATATTTGTTATGAAACTTCAACCAAAGCCTAGAAATGGGAATCAAAATGTTTTGAAGACTCCAGCTAAGGAATTTGGATCTGCCACACGGAATGTTAGAACCATGCTCAGACTAGGATCGATAGAAGTATTAATACAACAAATAAAACAGCATAACAAACATGTTGTGATGTTTGGATGTAGTGGAAATTGAGAAGGTCGCCAGAGGATAGATGCGTCCGGAGGCGAAGAAGAAGAAGGAATTTTCGAACCTTCGCAGTGGTCCTGTGCTAATGTGAATGCTGCAGCTACACGGTGTTACCACTCATACATAGGATTCACATTAACTGGAAACCTAACTTACGGCAGTCGCTGCAAGAACGTTGTGTAATGACTGTCAGATGTTCGGAGTGAAGAGATGGAGCTTCACCCACTGAATTTTAAGCGTAGAATGAGCTGCTCTTTCATAAACATGACCCACAATTCTTAAACACACAAATTACACAAAATCAGTCGTACTTTCAACGTACTTACAATATTAGCTAACTAATGGAGAAATCGATAATTACTCTCTGGGTCGTCTTCGTGTCGTGGTTAGCAGTGCACATTCTTATTTAGCGGTCCCACTTTACCATCTGGCCCTGTTACGAGGTGACCCAGGATGGTGGTAAGGCTGTCATCCTTACGCACCGGCCGTCTTTACCCCCAGGAAATACTCCTGGTACTCATTTCTGTTAGAGGCTGAGTCGACTCCAGGGCCATAGTGCGATCGGAAGGATTATATCAATGAAAAATCCCAATGACACCATCTGGAATCGAACCAGCGACCCTCCGATTTGTAGCACAGCACCTTAACCACTGTGCTGCCGCGGTAATGTTCAGCTGCTGTAACAAAAGCCATATGAAGTATTTGCTTGTCTTAGTATTTTGGTTGCAGCGAATGGCTTCAACAACTTTCGCATAAATAGTTACATAATTAGAAATGTGAGTGGTATTTGTAACTGACTTTCCTATTTTTCCTCTCCTCTGACAATCTGTAGACCAGAAAGGCGGAACTCCAAGAACATCCAATATGGAGGGAGACGGTTCGTTACGACAGAAAAATCTCATGGAAACAAAGAAGCTGTACATCTGAGTGGATGATTTCGGGAATCGATTCAAGAATTCTCTGAACTGGTGCTACTAGTTCAGTGTGGAGAAATTTCAGTTTCATCGGTAAATATAGAGAACTATGCTGACGTAGTGACAGTTCTGAGTACCCTAAGAAACTGAAGCACAGGAATTTATTAAAGAATAATTCAGTCAACACAACTATCTTTCCATTTTAAAAACGACATCTGTTTTTAGAGTTCGCTACATGTTTCGGCCTAAGAGATTATCGTCGAACGACAAAAGTACAATATATGAAAAGAAGGTAAGGTACGAATAGAAGAAAACATATTTTGTTTTATAATAGGAAAATAGTCGTGTTCACTGAATTATTCTTTCAGATGTAGAAGTTACAAGAAACTAAGATACGTCATCTGTCAAAACTGAAGAACAAGGAGCAGAATAAGAAAATTCGGGCATTCAAATTGAAATACGAATATCAACAGGCTGCAAATCATATTCTAAATAATGAACCTGAAAATCTGCTAACTTTAAAGATATAATAATAATAATAATAATAATAATAATAATAATTCCATTAATAAGTATAAAAGTAACAACAATGCGAAACGTATAATGTAAACTCTAAGTACTGGCGGGCAGAATCCAAATAAACAAAAGAAAAACCAAGTCAGTTTGAGCACGTTGAATGATGAATGATTAAAATCGTGCCAGTGAGCGAAGTACTTTCTTTCTCGCAAGTATCAGTCTTTTTGCAGCTTAGATGAACATCAAAAACTCATTTGGCTCGTTCGGCTCAGGAAGTGTCCTGAAATTGTGGCTTGGTCGAGTTGTTTTGTTAGAAACGAAAACTGGTCTTTCTGGGGATTTGGGGGGGGGGGGGTTGCAATTTAAGGGAACGACAAGCTAAGAAACATGCTGTAAACTACAGTGAGAATAACTATCCAGAGAGAAGAATAACCACAGAAAGAAATTATAATCAACGGCTGTACAGAAAACACTTGTTCAAGCAAAAGAAGTAAATGGACAAGTGAAACAGATTATATTAGCACTGAAAAATCTTGACAAGAATGCTCTTCCATTGCCTTGGATACTTGAAGAGCATGTCCCTTTTGAGCCACAACTCCTAGATATTGCAGTCGAGTTTGAAGTGAAGCAAGGGAATTGTGAAAAAATTACATAATGAAAAAAGTCATAGCCTCCATCTTCCACGTAATATTGTTAAGACATTTAAACGAATGATCATAAACCGGGCAATACACGTACCACGCACCCTATAATAGCTGCTAATCTTCATGGAAATTGAATTAAATGTGGGAACGAGAGCGGTATTAAAATAGATCTTAAAGAAAGAGGTTGGCTCTGCCCACGATCAAATGAAGAACTCTGTGACGAGTCGTCAAGTTCTGCAGCATCAGAAAACTTTTCGTCATTTTTTAAATAATAACATTTTACGGAGCTGAAGGAAGATTCTGTAGCCAATAATGAAATTGGTGGGGTTCGTCTATTCCACACTCAGCACAAAACAGATCCAAATTCTCTTGACAAACTAACGTTTTCACTTACTTCAAAGTGTTTTCTCTTGTTACTGCACCGAATAACGTTCCCCCCTCCCCTCTGTAATGATGGTCCCCCACCCTTGCATAATGTTATGTGATGAAGTTGGAATGAAATGTAGGTGGGTGGGGGAATCATTAGATTCCCTAACTCACTTCTGTTCCACTGCTGGATCAGGTATTGTGGTCACTGACACACATTCTGTTGTGAGCTTCTGATTCAGCAGGTTCTGCACTTGTGATTTGTGTTGGAAACAAAACGTACAGAAAATTCGAGTTTGTGTCCACGTATTCTGGTAAGTACAAGACTCTGGCTTATAAGGGTTTCAGTAGAGGTGCTTATGGATTCAAATGTCCAGAGGACAGAAATATCTCGATGCAAATATAAATGTTTGCTCTACCCCCAGCTACTCCTGCCTATAAACAGAAACTAGCTAAAGGTCTGGGACAGAACAATTAATATGTCACTTCCACTTAAAGCGCATCGTTATAAATTGGAATTTGATGTTTGAATTTTAGCAGAGGACATCTTTTGTGTTTGAAATAAAATAATACAAATAATATATATATATGAACTCAGTCTAACACAACAATGTTTTTATTGCATTAATAGCTACCAGTTTCGGTCGTTACGACCATCATCAGGCCAGTGCTGTACAAAACTTTAAAAAAGACATGTTACATGTAGTGCACAAAAATATCTAGTTTTATGGGATCCCATTTGTATCACCGTCAATACCAGGTTAACAGCCTTAAGGAAAACTTCATCTCGACGGAAGGGTAGATGTGTTTCTGTTGTGAGTGTTGGGTGTTGTCAGGTAGAGGTCTCTGCGATGGGCTGATCACTCGTCCAGAGGAGTCCTACCGACTGTGCTGTGTAGCTGTGTGAGTTCATGAAACCTCGATAATGAGGAGGTCTTGGCCTGCGTTGGACCGCAGAGCCACGGAAAAAAATTACTACGCCTGTTTTTTATTGAACTTAATACTTAAAGTTTATGCTAATACTTGTCCAGACAGTTAAATTTTAACTTCAGCTTACTAGTAATATATAGAAATTGTTGTGCATGGATCTCAAAATTAACTTAACTGACTATCTCACCCATCGTTTAATAAAGAGAATAGTTTTATATGACCGAATTGTGTTCAGTGCAGAAATATTTAACTACATACCCAAATACATAACATCAGGCTGATTGTAATGCGAAGAATTTGGCAATAATGTTAGTCACTATCAAACCTCAGATGAATTACCAAGCTGCTTTCCGTCACAATCCATCCGAGTCTTAAGGACAGTACTAAATTTTCCCACGTAAGATTAGTACATTTTTCCCCTGACTAGACGCAAATGTATGTAAAACTAAACGGCCTGTACGAAGCCCCCACAAAGAGAAACATCAGTAAAGTGAAAATGGCTTTAAAATTTAATAAATATTTTGAGGATAATTCAAAGTGTTTTTCAACAACAGTAACAAAAAAACTTACAATTGAATAAGGCGCGAATGTCATGTAATTGCTGTTATTATTTCTGGCTCGAAAATTGCCATTATTCTCTCTACATTTCAAACTGTTCAAGATATATTAAGAGTTTTGCAGGATGTCGATAAAATGTCCACAGTTCCTTTCCTCATGTCTTCTGTGTAAACACCCTGCACCTAAGCCTACCTCTTGAATTCTAATTATCATATATGGAAGACCCGCTGTTCATCAGGTTTCCTTACCTCGGGACGGCGTATGAACGGTACCTCGGACAGTACAATGGAATCACCAAGGCCACCCACCCATCCACCCGCTCTTCCTTTATTCTGAGTTCCCAAATGAAACTAATTTTACTTGCAAACATGGCGCTGCAGAATTAGTATTTGATGCAGTCCTTTTGAATCACAAACCAAGTAGCAAGATGTGGGTCAGCAGCTGTAACAACTATAAATAAGGTTAGTGGTACTTCAAGCCGCCCATATTTCCACGCAACCCACAGCCCCCACCTTAATCTCAAAGTTCCGTTCGATACGTGCCGGAGATAGTACTTGCCATAAAATTCATTTAGGAAAAATATACGTAATTAGTGGCAAATTTACCAGCTTTCTAAGCAACAGAATTTTATCTTTTTTAAGTCTACGGTAAAGCTAGGATTCCATATTTAACTCACAAAAGGAAGCAACACTTAGTGAAAAGGTGATAGTGATTACTTAAATCGTGGCTGGCACAGAGGTCCTAAATTTTATGTGCAGCAAAATCTTAAACCTCCGAGGTTATGAATTGGTCACTACCTGCAACAAACACTAAATCTTCTGCATTTCCAAATTTTTATTTGAAAATCTGTATAATGGGACGTACATCTGTGGTTTTTTTAAAATTATATTAGTGCCGTCAATAAACAACAAATACAAAGACCAGATGTATTAGTACAATTAGTACAACCATAATGAATCAAAACTACTTTGAGTTCCGGAACACTTTCTATGTCCAGAATAAAGGACTTGCAATGGGTGCCCCCACATCGTCGGCCCTCTCTGAAATATACTTACAATTCATTGAACTCACCAGAATATATACAGCACTCCTTCAAAACAACATCCTCGGATATTTCCGATATGTTGACGACATCCTAACAGTATACAATGATCCCACCACCTACATAGACAAAGTCCTCGAATCGTTCAGTAACGCAACACCCACAATGAAATTTACCATGGAGAAAGAAATAGACAACACCATCAATTTCTTGGACGTCACAGTGCAAAAACGTACAGAGCGCTTCACCTTCAACATATACCGTAAAGCTACCATGACTGTTACCATTATACCAAACGACACGTGCCACCCACCTGGACATAAGTATGCCGCGATACATTCCATGATCAATAGAATGAACACATACCATCTGAGTAAGTCTAACAAACAGCTTGAATGCAACATTATAAAACAAATTATACACAACAATAATTACGATCCCTCTGTTCTGGATAAACTCAATAGAACCAAACACACAACACGACATGAAGGGAACAATACAAACAAATGGGCAAAGTTCACATATGTAGAGCCTGACATAACCCAGTTGTACTAATAATCTGGTCTTTGTATTTGTTGTGTATTGATGGCACTAATGTAATAAATAATTGAAGATAAACAACGGAATGGCCTCCTTCAAATTTACATCTGTGGACTTATTTTTCAGAATACTTTGGAAACCGGCGTGTTTGCTGTGGTTCTCGTAAAAGTGTGGAAAGTTGTAATTTAATGGACTACATAAAGTCGTATTTGCCAGGCGCGTTCTTTGATACTTTGAACATTTTACCAAACTTTACCCTCAATATTCTAGACAGAAATATTTTTTTGCAAAGTTAATCACACAACAGATATCAACTGCACAGGGGTACAATATATCCCTCTTTGTGTCATTAATACTCCTCACTTAGAAGCACCCTGTTTCAAATAAACTCCGTGGACTGCAATAGCAAGTCGATATAAACCTACTGTTTTGTTATCCATTACATATTTCTCATAAGTTGAGCTGCCTTTAAGAAAGTAGGCAAAGGCGTAGTTGAAATTCATGTAAAACAGTGGGCCGATACATGCGAAATGGAATTAAATCAGGCCAACATCAATGAATTCAAGCTGCGAAAAAATGACTTCACAGTCTGAGCACTGACATTATGAACAACCTAACTTAAGGCGTGTCCAGTCACGACCTACTCTATTATACCAGTTGACGTTTGCCCAGAGAGATGGAAAATTACACCCAGTCATCGGAAACCATTTGCTGAGCCTCAGACTACAAACTGCTCCGATAAACGTGAGATGTGACGTTCTGGCTGTGGTTTTGATACAGATTCGATAATCTTGGAATGTTATATTTTGTCACAGCGAAAGGAGTTCCTGACGGTTCGAAGAATATTAATACCGTCATGATGTCCAAGCAGTCGATAGCAGTATTACTTGATATTTTTGGACTGCATGACCCGGAAGATGAATGCAATTCGATCCTCCGAAACGTAAGGGCTACTCACCCAACGACATAACGCACCGTACCTTAATAATCGTATTTTCGTTTCCAATAAAAAGGTCGCTGTGTTTTCCAGAGGTTCTACGGTTTATAGTGACTGTTGTCTGCCCTTTACAGCTAATTTTGGATTAGTGATATGAAAAAAAGCCACATCTGCTTTTTTTTCAAAAGCGTCTGAACGTTACCGCCAACACACATGTGACCACACTCTCATTTTCTTTGGAAAACACGAGCAACTGATAGGACTTAAACGAAGAAATTCTTATATATTTTACTAATTTTAAAGTTGGATACACGACACAAATTTCACACATATGATTATTGTAATTTCCCATTTATATTACTCACACACTTAGAAAATAAGAGTAATATATATTATATATACACTAAATAGAGCATGGTTAGGCATGAAGTTCAGCAGTCTGTCTACTAGATTTTATCTTATTTTTGTTCTCATTCTAGATAGACAGTGTCCCCATTTATAACAAAAATTGGGAAAACTAGCGTAACTGCGTAGGGGAAGTTGCATTCTATCATTTCAGTACGTGGTAAGCTTTACCATCTACAGATAAATTCAGTTTTACTATCTATTATAACTTCAGAGTCATTGCATGGTACACGAAACACTAGGACAGTTTAAATCCCCACAAGATCAAACTTATCAAACCACAGCACAGCAATACCTATCACGTCGACTGGTAAAGGAGAGGCACACAACCCGTAATTCACAATTTTCTACTCAACAATTAAAACGAAAATCTGACGTTTGTGTGACCGTGTGTCACTGATACAATAAGATAAACAGCTAACTAGACACAACAATAACAAATTTTTTATTGATAATTGTAATCAGCTCAACATGTTTCGGACGATAATTTCGCCCATCCTCAAGGGAACTCGACTGTGTTTACAACTTGTGGTATAATGCACCGGCGATGCTGCCTGCTGGTGACAAGGATGCTGCCTGCTAGCCACAAGGATGAGGCGGAACTGGAAGTTCCACCTCATCCTTGTCACCAGCAGGCAGCATCGTCGAGTTCTCCTGAGGATGGGCGAAATTATCGCCCGAAACATGTTGAGCTGATTGTAATTATCAATAAAAAATTTGTTATTTTTGCATCTAGTTGGTTGTTTATATTATTGTATTACAAAGACAATTTTTACTATTTCATATTAAGCCTTTAAACGCCGAATTAAACGCCATCTGCCATCTGCTGGCATTATTAGCTCACCATATTCTCCACGTTAGCAGGATAAGGGATAACTTCCGTTTAATTAAGGTATAGGAACTGGAGAAAAACAAAATTAGGATAAAAAAATCCCCCCAAAGAGAATGAGACAATAATAAAACCTTCAGACAAGTTTGATTTTATTGTTAAACATAAATTTTTAAACAATATGCCACAAATTGACTTAGTAACGTCGACATTCTCAACAAAGAATTGGTGTGTTTTTTTTCATTGTGCAGGTTTAACTTACTGTTATAACACAGTCTGTTGTAGTTTTCGGATCTAAGTGGTGAAGATGATCATCGAGAGTCGAAACATATAACAAACTATGTAATTATAATACATTGATAATATGTACCAAAAGTGGTTTTTGTATTTATTTATATAAAACTCTGACATAAAATGTATATCCCGGAAAGTGGAAACAAAACACCGACTTCAGAAAATTCATGATTTATGCTCTTCTTTCTTGGCGCTATTTACGTAGTAAGAAACCCCTTATTTGGTGAACACGTCCGTCCATCCGTCCGCTTGTTCGTCCCTCTGTGTTTCTGTAACACAGCATCAATAACTAAACAGGTTGCTGGATATTGAAGAAATTCGATATAAGTTTTGTTTAAAAAAATTTGTCGAAAAAAAAAGTAAGTTTAGTGGATTCGTTACTTAATGGCGTAATTGAATTTCTGCCCTCACTTCCCATATCTATTGACCTACTTGTGTAAGATACGGTACAGTATGTCCTCACGTAACGCCACTGAACACTTTTGAATTTTTTGAATGAAAACGAGTTTCGTAAAAACCGGAGCATTGACAGCCATACTTCACATAGAAGGCGTGATTGAATTTCTGTACATACTATCCATAATTGTGGGCCGGGCAGCTCAGTCGGTATAGCGACTGACTACGGGCTGGACGGTCCGGGATCGAATCCCGGTAGGGACGAGATTTTCCGCCCGTCCAGACAGGCCCTGGGGCCTACCTAGCCTCTTGTAAAACGGGTACCGGGTCTTTCCCGGGGGTAAAGTGCGGCCGGGGCGTGCTGCTGACCACTCACCCTCTTCTAGTGCTGCGGTCATGGAAGAGTAGAGCTATACCTCTACCCACCCTCTGGGCCACACCGGGCCTATACGGGGAAAACTTTTCTTTTACCTTTACTACCCATACTTATTTTCTCTTTTGAGTTAAATTCGATATAAGAGATCTGAAAATAATGTTGTTGAGCATTTGTGAATTTCGTGAAAATCAGCACGGAGGTCATACTTTGGGGCACAAGTGGCATTACCTTTACTGGTGCACGGTGAGACCATATGCTGTTGTTGTACGGGTAAAATGAAACGCATCAGAAAAGTTTATATTTTGCGTCAAGGAGAACAAAATTTGTAGCCTTATTAACTACAGGAACAGCTAATCAAAATGTAAAATGGCCAGGGATGAAAGGAACTTTGGTGGGAAGTTTCTTGGATCCAAGTGGTAGAAATAACATTAAATATTTTATTGTTCCTTCTATGCATTCCATGGTCCAGTTGTTCGATACTTCTCTTTTTTTTACAGTACCCCTATCCACAATAATTTGTTTATACTGATGTGGTACAAACAGAACCAGGCGTTACCGGCAACGACTGCTTAGTTATGTCATAGATGGTAATTGCTTGGAATACACATACAGTGTCTTCATATTTGTGTAATTAGTCTGATTTAGTAAAAAGAACGCAGGAAACATTTCTTTTTTTGGAAAGAGGAGTCGATTTCAATAAGAAAATTGTAACTCACAACGGGGGATGAACACAGGCCGAACCAGACGGACATAACATAAACAAAACAGTAAGTACTGCAATAATACGATGCTGACTCACTCATTCCAGGTTACTTGACGTCCACCAAAATTCT
>Ga0123354_10020397_pt1 | contig 10425 bp, 4 predicted proteins | sample TergutLab28metaG_2_FD_97872 | JGI IMG/M metagenome (GOLD analysis project Ga0123354, IMG submission 97872) | Labiotermes labralis P4 segment gut microbial communities from Petit-Saut dam, French Guiana - Lab288 P4 | ecosystem: Host-associated > Arthropoda: Insects > Digestive system > Gut ...
AAACTGATTTATATTCTATGTTTTGAGTTTCAGACATAATGATTTTTTGTGTTGCAAAAATACAAATTATTCCTAAAAACCATTTTATTTTATAAATTTATTAATAGCATCAATATAAGCCTCAACTGAAGCGGCAATAATATCGGTATTCGCCGAAAATCCGTAATAGTTGACGCCGTTGTGTTCGACTTGCATGTGAACTTTCCCCACGTCGTCGCTTCCTTTGTTAATAGCCTGAATCAAAAATTCCTGAATGGTCATTTGACGATGAATTATTTGTTTCACAGCTTTTATAGCGGCGTCGACAGGTCCGTTACCCGAAGAAGCCGCTTCAAATTTTTCTCCGGCAATATTCAGACAAATACTTGCTACCGACTGAATACCAACTCCTGAAGTCACCTGAAGATATTCCAATTTAATCCGGTGCGAATCAGTACGGTTTTTTCCGGCAAGTACAAGCAAGTCGTCGTCGTTCACGTCTTTTTTCCGGTCAGCCAATAAAAGAAATTCTTCATAAACTTTGTCCAACTTTTCCTGTGAAAGTTCAACGCCTAAAATATTCAAGCGATGTTTCAGAGCTGCATGTCCGCTACGGGCAGTCAGTGCGATAGTGTTAGCGTCGATTCCCACGTCGGTAGGGTCGATAATTTCATAATTCTCGCGGTTTTTCAAGACGCCGTCCTGATGAATCCCCGAAGAATGTGCAAAAGCATTCCGTCCGACAATCGCTTTATTCGGTTGAACAGGCATATTCATCAAGCTGGAAACCATGCGGCTTGCCGGATAAATCTGCTGGGTATTGATATTGCTTATGATTCCTATTTCTTTATGGCTTTTGAGAATCATCACCACTTCTTCGAGGGAAGTATTGCCAGCGCGTTCGCCGATTCCGTTGATAGTCACTTCCGCTTGACGGGCTCCGTTCATGATTCCCGCCATCGTGTTAGCGGTAGCCATTCCCAAATCGTTGTGGCAATGCGTAGAAATAATGGCTTTATCAATATTTTTTACATTGTCCGCTAAGAATTTGATTTTTTCACCATATTCAGCCGGAAGGCAATAACCGGTTGTATCAGGGATATTTACTACCGTAGCGCCGGCTTTAATTACGGCTTCTACAACTTTTGCAAGATAAACATTATCGGTTCTGCCGGCGTCTTCGCAATAAAATTCCACATCTTCCACGTATTTCTTGGCATACTTAACGCAGGCAATGGCTCGTTCCAGTATTTCATCCTGTGAAGAATTAAATTTATACCTGATGTGATAAGGCGAAGTGCCGATTCCGGTGTGAATCCGTTTCCGTTTAGCGAATTTCAGCGCTTCGGCGGCAACGTCGATATCTTTTTCTACTGCGCGGGTTAGGGCGCAAACTACGGGCCATGTGACCGCTTTAGAAATTTCAACTACTGAATTAAAATCCCCCGGACTGGAAATAGGAAATCCAGCTTCGATGACGTCCACCCCTAATTTTTCCAAAACTTGCGCCACCTGAATTTTCTCGATGGTGTTCAACTGGCAGCCGGGAACCTGTTCGCCGTCGCGCAGGGTGGTGTCGAAAATAAAAAGTCTATTCTCCATATTCGTATTTGTATTAAATGAAAAAACCTTCCCCGACCGAAGCGAGAAAGGTTTTTATTACTATTTATACCCTATATTACATACCGTTCTCGCTTCATCTTGTTCTTTGCAAGAGAATACCGATAATAGCGATTAGCAAGCCGTATGTAAGAAAATTATTCATTTTTTAATCCGTTCGATTATAAAACTGGTTGCAAAGGTAAAAAGTGTTTTTCGTATATACAAATTTTGTAACAAAAAAAATGAAAAATTTTATTTTTAATGCTGTTTTCAGATAAAAATTAAAAAGAGAAGATTATAGTTTGGATAACCAAATAAAGATACTAATGATATAAACTATTTCATAATCAACTTAATACAGAAATATTATATGTTATTACCGACAGTTACTATAGAATATCGTTTAACAAGCGATTCACTTAATCAATGATTACAGCCAAGCCGGAATAGGATGTTAAATTTTTAGGAATGAAATTTTTTTTAACTTTTGTTGTTTGAATCTTAATTTTTTTGTACTTTTACGGCGCTAATTTCCGTTATTTTAAAACTAAACAGATGAAATACATTTTTTTATTCTGTATTATTTCAGCAACTAATTTAACTGTATTTTCACAAAAATCTATCAATAACAATTCAAAGCAGTTTCACACCAATCTCGTTGGCTTGAATTATAATACCAGCGCTTGGAAAATAAACGACAATGGATTGATAAGTAACAATTTGAATGGCGATAGTTTTGTGCTTTCTAACACTATAGCCGGCGCAAATTTTGTATATGAAGCCGACATACAATTTCTCAACGACAAAGAATCGGCAGCGTCGCTCGTTTTCGGAAATACAAACGACCTTGACAACAAAAATATGTACGTTGCTAATATTCACAATCATAACGGCGTAATCCGACTGTTTAAATTTCAAAAAACCGGTTTGTATGGTCAGGAAGTTTTCGACCTTGTAGAACCGCGTACCGTCCATTGTCCTGTTGGTAATAAATACCGGTTGAGCGTAACGGTTATCAACAAGCATATTGTCTATTCTATTAATGGAGAAGTAGTCGCCAATACAGCCGATTATACTTTTGCCAAAATAGGCGGACAAAATGACGCTTTCAAAGGACATTATCTCGGATTGCTTTCGTGGAATGCAAACTGCGCCTATCAAAATGTTTATGTTACCGAAATCACTTCCGCAACTGATCCGCAACTCTCCCGCCTATCCATTCAGGCAATGGGCGGCGTAGTGGAACATAACGTAATGTTCGATTCAACACAATATGTATCAATCGCTTCTGTTACCAATGAAACGCAGCGAGTCGCTTTGAATTTTACGAAAAAAAGCCCTTCTACAAAAGTTGCGGTAAAAATAGGCGACGCCGTTTATCCCAATGGTATTTTGCCTTTACGGGTAGGAAACAATACTGTTACACTTGAATGTACTAACGGAAATGCCAAACTATTGTACCGGATTATCATTATCCGCCGCATGACAGCCGGTTTGTATTACAACGAGTTCGACCGTCCGCAATACCATTGGTCGGTAAAACAATGGTGGTGCAATGACCCCAATGGTCTGGTTTATTACAACGGCGAATGGCATCTTTTCTATCAGTACAATCCCGAAATTGACTCCGGATCAAAACATTGGGGGCATAGCATAAGCACGGATCTAATTCATTGGACTGAACTGCCGGTCGCACTTTATCCAGACGAATACGGAACAATGTATTCCGGTTCGGCAGTTGTCGATGAAAACAACACTTCCGGTTTGTTTAAAAACAAAGATGGAACGCTTTCGGCAAAAGGCGGGATTGTTTTGATTAGCGCTGTTGATGGTAATGGCGAACGCGTAATTGTAGCCTGCAGTAAAGATGGACGTCAATTTACGAAACGCGAGGGCGTAGCGATAGACTGGACGGAAGATCCGCTTGGCGACCGCAACTTCCGCGACCCCAAAGTGTTCCGTTATCAAAACAAATGGTTTCTTGTTATTGCCGGCGGTCCATTACGTATCTATTCATCAGACAATTTGCTTGACTGGACAATAGAATCAACCTATATTGATATTAACACCGAATGTCCCGATCTTTTTCCGCTTGAAGTAACAAACGGTAAACCGAACGAACGCAAATGGGCGCTTAGTCGCGGCGGAGCAGGCTATAAAGTGGGCGATTTCCGCAGGGAAAACGGGAAATGGACTTTCATTCCAGACAGCCAATATGCCGAGAAAGACGGATTAATGAATTACGGCAATGATGCTTATGCCACACAAACATACAGCGTTGGAGATTTCGATGTACCACAAAAGGTTATCGATATTAGCTGGCAAAATTACCGCGCTCCGAACATCGGTAAAGACAATGGTAATTATATTTTCAATGGGCAAATGACTATTCAAAACGAATTGTCGCTCTACAAAGATAATTCCGGAAAATATCTGTTGCAGCAAACGCCGCTTGCCAAATATGAAACGTTACGAGACTCGACCAATATTGTTGCACTGACTAATCAAGCCGTGAACGGAATTGTTCCGGTTGATTTTACCGGACAATCCTACGAAATCATTGCCGAATTTGATGTTACAAATGCTTCAGAAGTTGGATTTCGCGTACGTTCGGGCAACGGCTATTATACGAAAATCGGTTACGATGCGACTTGTAACAAATTCTATACCGACCGCACCCATACGGGCCCCGGCGGCTATCGTGATTTTTTTTCGCAGGTGGCGCCTGAATTTGCAGTTGTAGCCGGTAAATTAAAAATGCGTATTTTTGTGGACAGAAATTGCATAGAAGTTTATGGAGCTGAAAATACGGTAGTTGGTTCTACGCTCATTTATCCTGCTGCCGGTTGCGATGGATTGGACGTTTTCTCAACCGGAAATGCAATAGTGACAGCCAAAATATGTCCACTACGCAGCATTTGGAATAATACTATTTAAAGATTAAAAGTCGAGATTAATTATTAAAAAAATACAATATAATGAAAGTAGAATTATTTGTCCTCCTCGCAGGATTTTTCATGTTATCTTCATGTAAATCAACTGATAAACAAACCGCAATCAAAAGCGACTTGCGGGCGCCCGCTTATCCGCTCATAACTATCGATCCCTATACGAGCGCATGGTCGACAACCGACAATCTGTATGACAGTTCGGTAAAACACTGGACAGGAAAAGATTTCCCGTTTCTCGGAGTTCTGAAAGTCGATGGTAAAGCCTATCGTTTTATGGGAAAAGAAACGCCCGATATGGAAATCATTGTTCCTACTTCCGAAATGAGCGATTGGGAAGGAAAATACGCTACCGCCCAGCCTTCCAAAAATTGGATGGCAGAGAACTTCAACGATAGCTCGTGGAAAACCGGCAAAGGCGCTTTCGGCACTATTTCGAAACACCGCGAAAGTACGGCGAAAACCGACTGGATGCAGGAAAAAATCTGGGTGCGCCGCACGGTTGAGCTTCCTGCCGATTTTGCGACTAAGGAACTTTATCTGATTTACAGCAACGACGACGACGCCGAATTTTATATCAACGGAGTGAAAATTGCCGATACACAATGCTGCAACAAAAATGCAACCTTGAAAATCAACGACGAAGCGGCAAAAGCTTTTCACACAGGAAAAAACACCATTGCCGCCTATTGCCGGAATACCGGAGCAAACGGACTGCTTGACTTTGGAATTTTGAAAGTAAAAGATGATACAACGCGTTTCGAGCAGACAGCGGAGCAAAAATCGGTTGACGTTCAGGCTATGCAGACGCACTATGTTTTTGCCTGCGGCAATGTGGAACTGAAACTCGCTTTCACCGCGCCGCTTTTCATTGATGACCTGAATCTTTTGAGCCGCCCCGTTAATTACATTACCTATTCCGTAACTTCCACAGACGGCAAGAAGCACGATATGGAAATTTATTTCGAGGCTTCGTCAAATTGGGCGTTGAATACGCCATATCAGGAATCGGTTTCCGAATCCTATGAACGCGACGGATTGGTTTACCTCAAAACAGGCAGCAAAGAACAAAATATACTGGGTAAAAAAGGCGACGACGTTCGCATCGACTGGGGATATTTTTATCTTGTCGCCGAAAAGGACAACACCAAATATGCCGTTAACGATAAAAAACTAACGCTTACCAAACTGTTGGGACAAAATGCTCAAGCCGAAGGAAAAATCATGGTCGGCTACGACGATATTTATTCCATCCGGTATTTTGACGACAACCTGCGTCCCTACTGGAATGCCGACGGCAGTTCGACAATTGAACAGCAGTTTGCGTTGGCGAACAAAGACTATCAAATGTTGATGAAAAAATGCGACGCCTTCGACAAAAAATTAATGGAAGACGCTGTAAATGCAGGCGGTAAAAAATATGCGGAACTCTGCGCACTGGCTTATCGTCAGGCGATTGCAGCGCACAAACTCGTGAAGTCGCCCGATGGAGATTTGCATTTTTTCTCGAAAGAAAATTTCAGTAACGGATCTATAGGGACGGTGGATATCTCCTATCCTTCTTCTCCGCTTTTCCTCTACTATAACGCGGAAGTTGCCAAAGCGCTGCTCAATCATATTTTCTATTACAGTGAAAGCGGAAAATGGACAAAACCCTTTGCCGCCCATGATATCGGCACTTATCCTATTGCCGCCGGACAAACCTACGGCGGCGATATGCCAGTGGAAGAATCGGGTAATGTACTCATACTTACGGCTGCTATTGCAGCTCGAGAAGGTAATGCCAATTATGCCGGAAAACATTGGGATGTGCTGACTACATGGACAAATTATTTGGTAGAAAAAGGATTAGACCCTGAAAATCAACTTTGTACCGATGACTTTGCGGGACATTTCGCTCACAACGCCAACCTATCCGTTAAAGCCATTATGGGAATAGCTTCGTATGGATATTTAGCCGGTATGCTGGACAAAAAAGAAATAGCGGAAAAATATACGGCTAAGGCAAAAGAAATGGCTCAGGAATGGGTGAAAATGGCAGACGACGGCGACCATTACCGTCTTACTTTTGACCAGACAGATACGTGGAGTCAGAAATACAACCTTGTGTGGGATAAACTCTTGAAAACAAATATTTTCCCTGCTGAAATCGCTAAAAAAGAGATTGCTTATTATCTGACTAAACAAAACAAATACGGCTTGCCGCTCGACAACCGTGCCGCTTATACTAAAGCCGACTGGATTGTATGGACTGCTACTTTGGCTGACAATAAGGAAACATTTGAACAATTTGTTGCACCGCTGTACAAATTCATGAATGAAACCGTTTCCCGCGTCCCAATGACCGATTGGTATTGGACGGATAAACCCGAACAGCGCGGTTTTCAAGCTCGCTCTGTTGTAGGAGGTTACTGGATAAAAATGCTGGAAGAAAAAATGAAGAATTAAGAATTATTTAATATCTTTACATAAAGAAACTGTTTTAAATTAAGTATATTGATAAGCACATTTATTTTGGATATGAAACGTATTTTTTTAATCCTGTTTAGCGTTTATTTTTGGCAGATTCAAGCGCAAACCCCGGTCGATTACGTCAGTACATTGGTTGGAACGCAATCAAAATATTCTCTGTCAACCGGTAACACTTATCCGGCAATAGCGCTTCCTTGGGGCATGAATTTCTGGACGCCGCAAACCGGCAAAATGGGCGACGGTTGGGCATATACTTACGACGCCGATAAAATATGCGGCTTCAAACAAACCCATCAACCCAGTCCGTGGATTAACGATTATGGACAATTTTCCATTATGCCCGTAACCAAAGAGGTTGTATTAGACGAAGATAAACGCGCCAGTTGGTTTTCGCACAAGGCAGAAATCGCCAAACCTTATTATTATCGCGTATATCTGGCAGACTACGATGTAGTAACGGAAATAACGCCTACCGAACGGGCGGCTATGTTCCGCTTTACTTTTCCCGAAAGAGAACATTCGTATGTGATTGTGGACGCTTTCGATAACGGTTCTTATGTGAAAATTATTCCTGAAGAAAACAAAATCATTGGCTACACGACTAAAAACAACGGCGGAGTTCCTGAAAATTTCAAAAACTATTTTGTTATCGTGTTTGACAAATCTTTTACTTATGAAGCTACTTCCGGCGATAAAAGCGGTGAATTGCAAAACTTGAATGAATGCAAGTCTGATCATTCAAAAGCAATCATCGGATTTTCTACTCGCAAAGGTGAAATCATACATGCCCGCGTAGCCTCTTCTTTTATCAGCTTTGAACAAGCCGAATTGAATTTACGGGAATTGGGCAATCGTTCGTTCGACGAAGTCCGGACAGCCGCCAAAGACCGTTGGAATGAAGTACTTGGAAGAATCGAAGCGGAAGATAATAATATTGACCGACTCCGCACTTTTTATTCCTGTCTGTATCGCTCAGTACTTTTTCCGCGAAGTTTTTACGAATATGACGCTACAGGACAAATTGTTCACTATAGCCCATATAATGGAAAAGTATTATCTGGATATATGTTTACCGACACCGGCTTTTGGGATACTTTCCGTTGCCTGTTTCCTCTCTTGAATTTTATATATCCCGAAATGAACCAAAAAATGCAGGAAGGCTTGATCAATGCTTACAAAGAAAGCTCTTTCTTTCCCGAATGGGCAAGTCCGGGACATCGCGATTGCATGATAGGGAATAATTCTGCCTCCATTCTTGCCGACGCTTATTTACAGGGCATACATGTAAATGAACCCGACGTGCTGTGGGAAGGAATTACTTATACAGCCAACCATGTGCATCCGCAAATACATTCTACGGGACGGTTAGGTTATGAATATTACAATCGCTTGGGGTATGTGCCTTGCGATGTAAAAATTAATGAAAGCGCCGCCCGCACGTTGGAGTATGCTTATGACGACTGGTGTATTTACCAGTTAGGTAAAGCGTTGGGAAAGCCGGAAGAGGAAATAAAAGTCTATGCCGAAAGAAGCATGAATTATAAAAATCTGTTCAATAAGAAATATAATTTAATGTGCGGCAAGAAAGAAAACGGAGAATTTAACGAGCCTTTTAACCCCTTTAAATGGGGTGGCGATTTTACGGAAGGGAATGCGCTTCACTATACATGGTCGGTGTTTCAAGATCCGCAAGGTTTAATCAATCTGATGGGAGGGAAAAAAGTTTTCAATCAAATGCTGGATACCATATTCTCTTTGCCTCCAATTTTTGACGACAGTTATTATGGATTCACAATTCATGAGATACGTGAGATGCAAATAGTAAACATGGGAAATTATGCTCATGGAAATCAGCCGATTCAACACATGATTTATCTGTACAATTATGCGGGAGAGCCATGGAAAGCGCAATACTGGCTGAGGGAAACCATGGACAGACTTTATACTCCCGCTCCCGACGGATATTGCGGAGATGAAGACAATGGTCAAACCTCTGCATGGTATGTTTTTTCTGCATTAGGCTTTTATCCCGTATGCCCGGGTAGCGGGCAATATGTAATCGGATCGCCGTTGTTTGCAAAAGTAAAACTGCACTTGCAAAATGGAAATGTGATTGATATACAATCGGATAATAATAGCAAAGAAAATGCGTATGTTAAAAGTTTAAAACTGAACGGTAAAAATTATGCGCATAACTATTTGGAAATAGAAACGTTAAAAAAAGGCGCAACATTGCTTTTCGAAATGGATAGCAAGCCAAATATGGAGCGAGGAACGGCAAGCGATGATTTTCCGTATTCGATGACGAAACTATGAATATTGAAAGATAAATTGGTAACTTTCATAACTTCCTGCGGGATCTTTTATTCCAATTCCACCACTGTAATGCCTGTTCCGCCAAATTGAACATGTTCGTCGTGGAAGTTTTTAATGCCTTGCACGGTTTTCAGATAATCGCGAACGATTTGCCGCAATGCGCCGGTGCCGGTACCGTGCAGAATCCTGACTCTTCCCGCATTGCACTGGATAGCATCGTCCACATAATAGACAACGGTTTGTAAAGCTTCATCGCCGCGCATTCCCCGAATATCGATTTCCGGTTTAAAGTGGAGTTTTTTTTCGGAGAACGCATCAACATTGTTGGAAAGCGTCGTTGAAAAACGATTTTCCCTTTTCTGCTGATTGTTGCTGACTTTTTCCAACAGATCGGACTTAGTCGAAGTCTTTAGCGCGCCAAAAGCTACAATTACTGCTTTATCTTTTATTTCCAACACTTGACCAACGGTTTGCTGCCCTTTGATACGAACGGCGTCGCCGGTTTCTATTGGAGTAACGAGCGACTGGCGACTGGCGACAGGCGACAGATATTTTTTCTTTTCGCGCATATCACTAACCGCTAACCGTTTATCACTAACCGCTAACCGTTTATCATCTTTTATGGTTTGTTTGAAATTGCCTAATGTTTTCCTCGCTTCTTTTGTTTTTTCCTTTTCGGCTTGAGCCTCTTTGATTTCCCGGATTGTTTTTTCAATAACGGCATTGGTATCCGATAGCAGATGTTCGGCGTCGGCTTTTGCTTGAGCAATGATTTCCTTGCGCTGACTTTCTACTTTTTCCATAAGCGATTGATAGCGTTCGTTCTGTTCTTCCAAGCGTTTTTCCTGCTGGCGGACGTTTTGACGTTTCGACTCCCAATACCGTTTGTCGCGGAGAATGTCCTGCAAATATTTATCCATATCGATATAGTCTTTCCCTACTTTTTCGGAAGCTTCGGCAATGATGTCTTCCGGCAAACCGATTTTACGGGCAATATCAATGGCGAACGAAGAGCCGGGCTGTCCGACAGATAATTTGAACAAAGGCTGCATCTCGTGGCGATCGTACAACATGGCGCCATTTACAATTCCTTCATGATTTTCTGCAT
>Ga0123354_10020398_pt1 | contig 10425 bp, 7 predicted proteins | sample TergutLab28metaG_2_FD_97872 | JGI IMG/M metagenome (GOLD analysis project Ga0123354, IMG submission 97872) | Labiotermes labralis P4 segment gut microbial communities from Petit-Saut dam, French Guiana - Lab288 P4 | ecosystem: Host-associated > Arthropoda: Insects > Digestive system > Gut ...
CATATAGTGACCACTGTGCGGTACATATAGTGACCACTGTGCGGTACATACAGTGACCACTGTGCGGTACATACAGTGACCACTGTGCCGTACATACTGTGACCACTGTGCGGTACATAGAGTGACCACAGTGCGGTACATATAGTGACCACAGTGCGGTACATATAGTGACCACTGTGCGGTACATATAGTAACCACAGTGCAGTACATACAGTGACCACTGTGCGGTACATATAGTGACCACTCGGGTGTAAACGGTTAAAGAGCTTCACTGATTTTATTTACGTCAGCACTGTAGCAGTAAGCAGCATTTGTTATTTCCAAGGATGTTAAGAGATTTTGTTTGTAATGATTACTCAGTTTGTTTACGCTAAATTAGGTACTTACTTCGGTGTGTACCTTAGGTGAATTTTAAGTTTCGAAAAGTTCGTCTGCATGACAGTTTGCCTGCAGTCACTTCAGTTGCCTGTAATTGTTGCTTCCATCATCTGACCTTATGTAACCTAACGAATCCCCGTCCTCACACTACAGGAATCCTCCCACAACCAGCACACAGTAAACTAACTATAAAATTTGCATTCAGTGAGTTCCTTAAGTCCGCACACCAACAAACAAAAGCTCCGCCACACATAGCGCTAACGTGACCCTCTGCACACTGAAGGACGCCACCTGTCGGATTGCTGTGACGTGAAATGACTCACGCGGCAGACTCCATCAGCCAGCAAGCAGTTCGCCAGTCTGTAGCAGCCCGCGTTTCATTACAATATTCACTCAGCCCGCCACTTGTACTTATCCTGAGCCAGAAGAATTCGCTTCACGCTCCTCCCATCCTACTTCTTTTGTGTCCATTTTAATATTATCATCCCATCTAAGCCAAGGTCTTCCACGTGATTTCTTTGTGAAGTGTAATCACTAAAACCCCATGTATTTTTCTTTTTCCCCATACGTGCCACATGCACTGCCTATCGCCTCCTTCTTTAAATTCATCACACAAATAATGTGCTGTGAGCCACGCAAATCATGCAGTTCCTTATAATGCAGGGTTACCCAATGTCTTAAGGTCGAATTTCCCCGACGTTGCAGATAACCTGCTGCCCTATCCTCATGAAAATGTTGTACCCCGAAAGTACCGATTCATCGCTACCAAATGGCAGTGTCGTCAGGCTGTAGGCACTGCCGAAGGGCACCACAGCTCATCATTTCAACATTTTACTCCCCAAACAGTGTTCTTTGTCGATTGCCTTCCAACTGTCAGAAATGCGAAAGAGCGCCGCTTTGACATCACACCATGCAGGGTGGCAGTGGCACATCAGAGATGTGTCACTGCACACGGTTGTGCAGTGAGATCACAGCTGTTGTTAACACATACGTTTATCTTGAGCTATTCACAAACTATGAAATGGCCATGGAAATTTTGAAACGAAAAAGATTGAATGTGAAAGACGAGAAAATTTCTAAGAACTAATTATAGAGCTTTGGTTTGGGTTTGGGTGGGGTAACTGCAGGAATTGGGTGGGGTAACTGCAGGAGTTGGGTGGGGTAACTGCAGGAGTTGGGTGGGGTAACTGCAGGAGTTGGGTGGGGTAACTGCAGGAGTTGGTTGGGGTAACTGCAGGAGTTGGGTGGGGTAATTGCAGGCAGTAACACAACTAATGTATGTCTAATAACTAAGTGGTTTTAGGTGGGGGTAACTGCAGGCAGTAACTGCAGGCAGAAACACAAATAATGTATGTCTGAAAACTAAGTGGTTTTAGGTGGGGTAACTGTAGGCAGTAACTGCAGGCAGTAACACAACTAATGTGTGTCTAATAACTAAGTGGTTTTAGGTGGGGTAACTGCAGGCAGTAAGTGCAGGCAGTAACTACAGGCAGTAAGTGCAGGCAGTAACACAACTAATGTACGTCTGATAACTAAGTGGTTTTAGATGGGGTAACTGCAGGCAGTAACTACAGGCAGTAACACAACTAATGTATGTCTGATAATTAAGTGGTTTTAGGTGGGGTAACTACAGGCAGTAACTGCAGGCAGTAACACAACTAATGTATGTCTGATAACTAAGAGGTTTTAGGTGGGGTAACTGTAGGCAGTAACTGCAGGCAGTAACTACAGGCAGTAACACAACTAATGTATGTCTAAAAACTAAATGGTTTAACGCAGTAAAGGAATTATTAAATAACATGTCTGAGCTGATTAAATGAGAGGAGACCAGCTCAAGGATAAGCTGCAGCTAGCCGGAAGGCAGTCACAAGATAAAAAGTAACGGGCCTGTTTTATTGTTACTATCATTATTACTAGTACTATTACTATTCTTGTTATCACCTCTGTGCACGGTATTTACAGTCATATACCCAAAACAAACCACGTCTGTACGGTGTACACTGTTGCAGCTGTTCTGTATCTACAGTTCGTGCTACATGTAATGTTATTTTGCAGTAAAATATGTTCTGTACTTTACATCAGCACTTCCCACAGTTTGTGTGCAGTGCCTAATGTGGCTGTTATTATTATTATTATTATTATCATCATCATCATCATCATCATCATAAAAACCATTACACGGGTTAATTTTGCCCGATGGAACGTACAGATAAACTTCCTTCTATAGTGAACTTTCTGCAGTCTGAATTCAGGAAAGAGCACACGCTACCACACGTGTTCACACGTCAACACACGTGTACACGCCCCCAAATCCACATTCTTGTTTAGCTGTGAACTTTTCATTCGCAATGGGGGAGACAGCTGCGCGACGTACACAGAAGAATGAGATGAAACGAGGTGGGTGGTGGGAAGGAGCAACAGCTGAAAGTGGAAAGGGGTAAATGGAGAGGGACACAGAAAAACAAGGAGAAGGAAGGCGATAAAGGAAGAGGCAGAAGACAGACAGCATAAGTTGTAGAAAAGAAGGGACCTAGAAAATGAGGACGAAGAGGAGAGGAATAAAACGCAACAGCAAAACAGAGGAGCTGAAAAAGCAGAAGAGTAAGGTGAAGGAAAATAATAATAATAATAATAATAATAAGGAAAGGGCGAGAGGTAGAATAGTGGGGGTAAATATCGGAACACTGGAAACGGTAAGAGAAGGTGAACGAAGCAGTGGATGACATAAGCAAGCAAACAAAGTCACTCTCACATCATGTCGACAATTCTGCTCTTCACAGAACTTTTATTCCCACGTCACAGCTGACAGCTTCCTCATGAGTTAAATCTCGAAGACCTCTCATAACTTCAGCTTGCGGTCTGTCCCACTTGATAATTTTCTGCGAATATTCAAGAAAGTATGCTTATGTTCTGCCATTAGAGGCACTTGGCTCCGTTGAACATTCATTATCTCAAAAAGTTTAAGATTTACAGGAACAAATTGCAGACACAAAATATGAACTTTGTATTTCTTGAAACTTTGGTTCGAAACATTTTTTCGCCATAAATATTTAGAAAATTGCTCTCAAAGTAGTCGCAAAATTGAGTTCAGTAATTTGTGTGTGTGTATATATATATACACACACACAAATTACTGAACTCAATTTATATATATATATATATAACACGTAAAATGTTCGAAAAGTTTCTGAAAATCAGCTGCACTCAAATCCGCTCAGGGGGTCGCCAGTACTTGTATTGGGCACAGACAGACAGATTCTCAACACCCGCTCGCGAGGCCATGACTGTGTCTAACAGAACCCGAGTGTTAATAACAGTTTAAAGAAACACGCCAGACCGTAAGACAAAGCGGACGTGTCAGTGGGTAGCGTCCAGGGACTCAAGTGAGACGCCGGCCGCTGCCGACCACAATCATCGTAATCAGCGGTTCCATGAATTTTAAGTTGGGCGATTCACAGCGTCGTATTTCAACGCACCACAGACGCCACAGCCTCCAAACTCTCACAGATACTCGGACGATGCAGCTGCAGCATTCAGCTTCGGGTCGGCATGATGCTATTTGCTTTCGAGCCAACACATAAACGGGCCCTTCAGGCCTTCTTTACGGTGTGAAACAAAAGAAATCCGCTCAAGAAACCCCATGTGTCCGTTCGTTACCCGGCGGTACCAACTAGCAGTCGTCCGTCATACAGCTGCAGCATCGGTGCGGACTGCTGACAGAAAGTACGGTGTCATATTGCAAAAAACAGGAAATAAACTGTCAACTACTGGAAATTTGGTCACTTGCCAAGATTCAAAGAATTACAGAACATGCGAAACTGTGAAAAACTGGTGGCAGTGTGAAACATGCAGCAGTGGGAACAATACTTGGCAGTGTGACCAACATGCGGCAGTGGGAACAAAACTTGGTAGTGTGACCAACATGTGGCAGTGGGAACAATACTTGGCAGTGTGACCAACATGCGGCAGTGGGAACAATACTTGGCAGTGTGACCAACATGCAGCAGTGGAAACAAAACTTGGCAGTGTGACCAACATGCGGCAGTGGGAACAATACTTGGCAGTGTGACCAACATGCAGCAATGGAAACAAAACTTGGCAGTGTGACCAACATGCGGCAGTGGGAAAAAAACTTGGCAGTGTGACCAACATGCAGCAGTGGAAACAATACTTGGCAGTGTGACCAACATGCGGCAGTGGGAACAATACTTGGCAGTGTGACCAACATGCAGCAGTGCGAACAATACTTGGCAGTGTGACCAACATGCAGTGGTGTGAACAATGTACCACTCATATACAAAATTCTCCGTCCTTAACACGACTTAAATAATCTCGGTGTCTGTACCGGAGCCATGGTGTAATTCCGAGCTACATGGAGTTCCGGATATTAAAAAGACTCAGCAAAGAGACTCCAGGCACTCAGTTCATATTCAGACGTACAGGTTAACAGGCTAACAGGCTAACAGACTGACAGACTGACGGAATGCTCTCACACCCACCTACTGTGGTTTCATTTTTAATCTCACCCAAATTTTATGCTTCTTCGCTTCGTCCTGTAATAAACTAGCTCCATTTCCGTCTGTATTCGTGACCTTTACATGTTTGCACTTAGCTACTACGAATTATACAACAATTCATCACCGATTTCAATTTTCATTCTTCCCTTGTAGGCGGAAGCAGCGTTATTTACACCAGCGCCTTCGGCATCAGCACGTGGAATATGAAGGCAAACACACAAGTAGTCATTTATGGGAAGCTGATAGTGTCTTGTCTGCCCATTATAGAACACAAAGTTCCATTCCTTGCTCAGAGGACACCCCCATTCCTCCTGAACGTATCCTAAGCCAAATAATCCAATGCACGTGCATTTTTAATATTATACTTTACGTATATACGAAAGTCTTCCCTTGAGACAATGAAGTGTCTACGAGTAGAGAAGCTACTGTGATGCAGCAATACAAATAATGTGCCTTGTCCATTTAGACAAAGAGTATACTCATAAATATATATTAAATCTGTTACAAGGTCGATAATTAAACAATTCGTTGTCAATTCCGCTCATTTCGCGTCTTATACATTGATTTTCATGAAAGTGGTAAAGCTGATAAAAACTTTTCCGGTAGGCCAACATTTGTTTGTCATGTTTCCTATCAAGAATGGCTTGAAAAAGGAGACGCTTCATCTCCACTGCTTTTCAACTTAGTTTTACAACATGCCATTAGGAGGGTTCAGGTAAACCAGGATGGTTTCCAATTAAATGGTGAACATCAAATTCTGCTCTCAGATGATGACGCTAATACACTGGACGGAAACGTAAAAACTAAAAACGAGAATACAGAGGCTTTAGCAGTTGCTAGTAAGTAGACTGGACAAGAAGTAAATGCTGATAAAACTAAGTACATGGTCATGTCTAGAGATCAGAATGCAGGACAAAGTCACAGTATAAAGACTGGTAATAAACACTTTGAAAAGGTGGAACAGTTAAAATATTTGGGAAACTTCAGAGGAATCAAAATTCAATTCAGGAATAAATTAAGAGCAGCCTGAAGTCAGAGGATGCTTGTTATCATTCGGTACAAAATCTCCTGTCCTCCAGTGTGCTATCCGAAAATATATAGATTAGCACACACAGAACTAAAATATTGTCTGTTGTTTTGTATGGGTATGAAACTTGGTCGTTCATATTGACGAAGGAACGTAGGGTGAAATTGTTTGAGAATAGGGTGCTTAGCAGAGTATTTGGGCCTAAGAGGGACGAGGTAACAAGGGGGTGGAGAAAACTACATAATGAGGAGCTTTATGATCTCTACTGTTTATCAAATATTATTTGGATTATCAAAGATCAAATCGAGAAAAATAAGATAGGCTGGGCATGTGGCACGTATAGGAAGAGAGGAGAGGTGCATACAGGGTTTTGGTGGGGAAACCTGAGAGAAAGAGGTCACTTGGAAAACCCAGGCGTGGATGGGAGGATAATATTAAGTTGGATTTTCAGGAAGTAGATTGGGGGGCTGGGCTGGATTGATCTGGCTCAGGATAGGGACAGGTGGTGGGCACTTGTAAACGCGGTAATGAACTTTCAGTTTCCATAAAATGCGGGGAATTTCTTGACTAGCTGAAAACCGGTTAGGTTCCCAAGAAGGATTCTGCTCCATAGAGTAAGTAAGTAAGTAAGTATAATACAATTTACCTGCCTACGTTCCTTTCCTGCAAAATACAGTAGACTTCTCAGGCTCAATATACTGTCGGTCCGTCTACGTACCGGTACGTTCGCTTTCAATAATTTGCTGTCAAATTCGGATCGACATTTTGACTCAAACCTTGAAATGAGGAAAAAGCAAAGGAAGGAGAAGGACGCGGAGAAGGAGGAGGGGGCGGGAAATTATGATTTTAGGTTTCAGCTCCATAAATCTTTACAGGGTTACGAGGAAATTAATCAACATTTACGCATATTAGCCCTCTAAATTCCAGTATTTACTTTAGGAACCAACAACACCCACAAATTCTACGTTCTGCCCACACAGTGTATTTATGTGTTTTGTGTGGATCTCAGAACAAACAGCGGTTATTTCCCTATACAGCTTTAACTGACTGGTTTTTATAACCGAGACGGAGTGTGTTTACTGCGCGGTACGGAATGAGTGTTGGGTAAATGTAATTCGGGCTAATATTAGCCTTCTGACAGTTAATATAAAGGAACTCCTACAAAATTCCAGACTTCACTGTAGGCTAGGAGAAAGACAGAAAGTGTGATCAGCACATAAAATTGTAGCAGATTATATACTGAAAGAAATTCTATTTGGAAAACCAGAGACATTGTACATATACATGTATCACAGGCGAGGAGCAGATGGCAGGGTTATAGACGAGAGTGACAGGCGCCGATGCTTCACTCGTATTGCTGTACAGACCTTTGCCGGAAAAGAGACATAGCGTCCATATGTGGTGTCAAGGTGAACAGAAAGTTCCATCGGGAGTTGTAAAGTGCAAAGGTAGCCAAGGGAAATATTACGTGTTAAACAGGACTGCCGGTGTGGACTGTCACACGCAGCAGAGGAGCGCCTTTTGCTGCTCTGCTCTGCTCTGAACACTTGCAGATTTTGTCAGTCCGTCTCTAGTCCTTCCTTGGCGGAACGCAATGGTCTCTCTCTTATTCCCTTTCAATTTTAAAATCAGTAACCGATTTCCACTAAAATTAACACAAAGTCCACCAAACTCCTTTTTAAATTCCTGCAATCAATAATAACAAATAGTTGCGTGCTGCAAGCCCATCTCAGCACCATACCACAAGAATGTAAGGACCTGTCAAGATGCTTACACATATTATTATCAGCGGCAGTAGAAGGAAGGGGTCACCGTGACACTACCGTACTTTGTCCCCTGAGGGAAGGGCCCAGGTACCGGCTAATTAGAAGGCGGAGTGGCTGTGTGAAAGGAATTGGGTGTATCGGAGGAAAGAGGAATCGCTTGTCCTTGCCAGGACTCGAATTCAGATCCCTGTGTTGTCCAGCCCGCAGTCTAGTCACTGTAGCAACTAAGCTATCTGAAGCTTGTCCAGCCCGTATCCTAGTCACTGTAGCACCTGAGCTATCTGAAACCGGTTCAATGTGGCAGTAACCTTTACGAGTGTTGCTAGGAGATTCTTGTTACTTCCGTACTGCACCAATAACTGCCGAACATTATGAATGTCCCCTAAGACATTAAACAAGACGCACGGCTACAGTGTGACTGCAGATACCAAATGTGAATCTTGGATACGTCTTACGCTTACGTCACCAAAAGTTCTGCCGGCGCTAAACTTTTCTTGCAAACACCTTTTACTGAAAGCAAATTCAAGTAGTTAGGACGCGACGGAATATTTCGCGATTGGTAACAGACAGATCGCAAGGGACAGACTGGCAAATGGGTCAGTTGGAAAGAAGAGGAAACAGTACCTGAGTTTATAGAATACCAGCATCAAACTGCGAGCTGTTTGCACTAGTTGTGTCTGAATTTTGGTTTCCTATCAAGTAGACTGACGTCGTTAGTGATGTGGACGTGTGTAATGAAGGTTATGATATATTTGTTAACCGCAATTGGACCTAGGAGGGACGAGGTAACGGGGGAATGGAGGAGATTGTATAACAAAGAGCTAAATGATTTGTACTCCTCATCCAATATTGTGCAGGTGATAAAATCGAGAAGAATGAGATGGACTGGGAATGTGGCGCGAATGGGTGAGGAGAGGGGGGTGTATAGGGTCTTGGTGTGGAAACCGGAGGGAAAGATACCACTGGGGAGACCTAGGCGTAGATGGGTGGATAATAATAGGATGGATCTCCAGGAGGTGGGATGTGGGTATATGGACTGGATTCGGCTGGTCCAGGATAGAGACAGGTGGAGGACGCTTGTGAGTGCGGTAATGAACCATCGGTTTCCGTGAAATGCGGGGAATTTCTTGACTAGCTGCAAACCAGTTTAGCTGCTCAAGAAGGACTCTGCACCATGGAGTAAGTAAGTAACTGCAATTGGGTTGACAGCCGTTGGCAGCAGTACAGTACACATTTACACACAAACAATACACAGAACAGAACATATATGACAATAAGAATGCATAAACATAAAATAGGAATACATAATTTACAACATTAAACAGAAGCACACAAAACACACAACCATATATACAGTGATACAAAACAGAACCAAAAGAATGTGAAAGAATGTGATAAACGAAACAGCCATATAGACAGCAAACTTCTTATGCTCTATATTGGATTACATAACTTAAGATTCCGTTCCTATGAGACGCGACGCGACGCGGCGTCGCTGGACAGTCGGGTCCCGACGTTTCGAACGAAGGTCGTGCTTTCATTTCGAAATGGCTGAAAGTATGAGAAAAATTCTTCTCCAAGTTTAGACATTTTGGAATGTTAGGCACCCAAACAACGTCACATCGCCTAAGAACGGCGCGTTTAAGCCTTTGCCGTGACAAACTGGGAAGGAAGCCGTTCGTGTTGCAACGTCGACATTTGCACAGCTGCAGTATACAGCCACTCAGTTTTGTGACGTCACACACCACTCTACCATAACAGTATCCGATTCATAACGTAATATAGCTTCAATTTTTTTTCACACTGTTCACCTTAAGAATACATTTAGAGACAGAAATTTGGCTTGCAAACCGACAGCCTGTTGTACCTTATTCTACACCGCACTTCGCAAAATACCCCGTCCAGTGTAACAAGCCCCGCGCGTCTAAACCTCGACACAGGCAGGCCTGTTCGAAACATCTCTGCGTTATTTACACGTCCATAAATCCTCATCGCCGAAGAATGCCATTCGGCATCCCAGTTCGGCCGTTATTCTACATTCATATCAACTTCTAGATGTGACTTGCGGCGTACGGCCATAAATTTGTCTACACACACTTCCTGTTCATCTGTGTGCATCTGAAGGCCTAATGCTGTGCACGCTGTGCAGCATTCAGTAGTTCATCCCGCCGTTCGAGATGCTGCCAGCTGCACCTTACAATCTTATTTCTACAGTGTGTGTCCCCACTCACTGCCGAACCCGGCATTTCTTTAATAATTGTACCACTAATGAGGATATTGCAACGAAATTCGAAGCGCACTACAGACACATTCCTCTTCATTTCTCACACAACGAACGTACTCCTGTTCAAATTTCTTTGCAATATCTTATTGGTGTTAGAATTATTAAAAGAAATGGCGGGTTCGGTAGCGAGTGCGGCACTCTGTAGTATCTAGCGGCACCTGAAGCAGGAGGAAGTGCTAAGGAGATGACCCTTGCGATATCAGTATTCCGGCTTTTTGAAATGTTAAACACATCAAAGCTATTATCACGTGTCACGGGTCACGCGTCACGTGCTACATTTATTCCCACATGTCTCCATAGGTGTGGTCGCGCGTTCTGACATGGGGGGGGGGGGGGGGAAGAAAAAGTAATTAGGGGCGGAATGCGCACAGCCTCCCGGCGTGTTGCGGAGGGGCGCAACCCGACACGCAGCGCTTTAGTTTCGCGTAAATAAAAAATCCGTAATTAAAAGCA
>Ga0123354_10020399_pt1 | contig 10425 bp, 11 predicted proteins | sample TergutLab28metaG_2_FD_97872 | JGI IMG/M metagenome (GOLD analysis project Ga0123354, IMG submission 97872) | Labiotermes labralis P4 segment gut microbial communities from Petit-Saut dam, French Guiana - Lab288 P4 | ecosystem: Host-associated > Arthropoda: Insects > Digestive system > Gut ...
GCGAAATTTTTTTAAAACATTGTCCCCCCCCCCTCTTTTTGTCGGGTTGCCTTTATTTTTTGGCTGTCCCCCACAAAAAAGTTGTTTGTGGGGGGGGGGGGGGGGGGGGAGATTCAAGTCTTTTTCGATAAATGCATAAAAACCGGCGGATGGTTTTTGAGTGCCTATTCTACATGAAGCATAGACTTTTTTAATTTTTCCAGAAAAAAGCCGCTCGATTTCAAGCGCTCTGAGAAGGGATTGATTGGTTCCGATGTATGAATGTTTTTTATCCAAAAGCGGAAGAAGAGATTTATTTAAACGCACATCCTTTGCCAGCCAATAGGAGATAAAATCTTCAGATGAAAGAGAAAGCCCGTGCTTCAAAAAAACGCTGGAGATATGCTGTTTGGGATCGCCTCTACCTTCTAAAACAGCATCCCAGTCGCCGGAGAAAACATCGCGTAAAGCTTCTGGTGAGACATGAAGATCTTCTTTAATGGTCTTTGACCAAATAAAATCCTTATCTTCATCAAAAGTCTCAAACAAGACGCCATCCGCATCCCATATAATGGCGCGAGATTTAAAAAGAAGGGGGTGTTTTTGGGTCAATGCAAGTCTCCGGTTATGTATGCGTTACGCATGGGCGGCCTAATTCTTGCGGTTTTGAAACTCTTTTATTTCTTCCAGAGAAAAAAAGACGGGTTTTTTGTTTTTGTGGAAGTGTTCGACTTCCTGATCGGCGCCTTGGGATGGGCCTTTTATGCGCAGGCAGGCGTCGCAGCGTTCGCTCATCGCAAGGGACAAGGGCATCATGATGCGCTCGAAAGCGTCCGCGCGCGAATCGTTTTGGATAAGGGGAAGGGCGCAATGAACGCCTACAACCGGCGTCAGGCCCATTTCGAAAACGGCTAAGGCCGCTTTATTAAGCGCTTCAAGGTTTTTTTGCCTTTGCGCTTTCTTTGCGCCGCCCGAAGAATAGGGGCCGGCAATCATGATCCATTTTATGCTGTGTGGTTTCATAGCGCCTGCACCTTGATGGGTGTGCTTCCTGAAAGATCATGGATGCAAACATCCCAAGGGAAAGGTTGTTTGCTGGCAGCAGGGGTGAAGCTGTAGATGGAGCAGTTTTTGACGCTGTCCATCTTGCACTGGTAGAGCCGGAGCAGTGCTTTAAAGACGCCGCCATGTGTTACGATAAGGGGCGGCCTGTCAGGTAGGGACAGGATTTCTGAAAGGCCTTTTATGGCTCGGCTTGTCAGCATGTCCATGGATTCGCCGTTTGGGGGTTTTTCGCCGGACATCAGGCGATCTCGAAGATCTTCCCATGGCTGGCCCATCCAATCGCCATAGCATTGCTCCGCGATGAGGGGGGTTTCGATCTCCGGCAAGTTGGTTTTTTGGTTGAGGATCTGGGCCGTATCTTTGGCGCGCGAAAGATGGGAATGGGCAATCAGCGCGGGTCGAGGTGTGAGCGTTTCGAAAATCCGGCGGGCATCCAGCGCCTGATGGCGCCCCTTTTCTGTCAAGGGCGTATCAAAGGAACCGGCGGCGTAGCCTTCGGCGTTTGATTGGCTTTCGCCATGGCGCATCATATAGAAAGTTTTTAGCGGTATTTGTGTCATGGCTCCTTTTAAATGGTTTTTCCCTGTTAAAAAAGGCCTTATTTTTCTGTGTGAGCTATTATAAGATGGGTTTGCCATGAGTTTTACTGTACGCCCTTTGCTTTCGGACGATGCCGCTGCGCTTGATGCCTTATTGGCGCCGCGCACGGCGGAGGCTTATTATTTGCGCTCGAACGCTCTGGCGGCGGGGCTTGTTTATGAAGGCAAGGCACTTGAGGCTGAATATTTCGGCGCGTTTGAAAGGGAAAGGCTTGTCGGAGCTTTGGCCTATACATGGATTCATACGATCCTTGTTTATGCGGAAAAGCCGGAGATCTGTCGGCTTTTGGCACAGGCTGCGCGTGCGGCCATTGTCAAGCGGGGCGGAGTGCTTGATGGGATTCTCGGCCTTGCGGCGCATGCGGATGCTGTTATTGCGAGCCTTGCTCTTCCGCAGGATGTGCTTCGCTTGCGCGACAATACCGGGCTTTTTCGTCTTGATCTTGAAAAGCTGCGTCTGCCGTGCTGGCCGGAAGATCTTTCTTTACGGCTTGCCGAAGAAAAAGACCGTGCTCTGCTGGTTGAATGGTGCATGGCGTTTAACATTGAAGCCAACAGCGCCGCGCCTGGGCCAAAGCTGAAAGCTTCGGTCGAAAAGGAAGTTGATCTCTGGCTGAAAAGCAAGCCGACTTTTATGCTTGAGAAGGCAGGCGCGACGGTTTCTTTCTGCGGCATTGGCGGTGACATTTTTGACATGGTGATTGTTGGGCCTGTTTTTACGCCCGTGGCGTTACGCAATCAAGGCTATGGGCGGGTTGTGACAGGGTATGGTCTTAAAACGCTGATGGGCGAGCGGCCCGCTTTGCGTGAAGCGACTCTTTTCGCCTCGCGTCCTGACGCTATTCGGACTTATGAAAATCTTGGCTTCTTGCGCACGGATGATTGGGGATGGGCGCTTGTAAAGGAAGATTACAGGGTGACAGGGCTACAAGCAAATTATGGTTAAAGCTCACAATTTCACGGTACGCCCGTTGCTTTCGGACGATGCCGCTGCGCTTGATGCCTTATTGGCGCCGCACACGGCGGAGGCTTACCATTTGCGTTTGAACGCTCTGGCCTACAAGCTTGTTTATGAAGGCAAGCCGTTTGAGGCTGAATATTTCGGCGCGTTTGAAGAGGGTCGGCTTGTCGGCGTTTTGTCTTATTCATGGAACAATACGATCCTTGTTTTTGCGGAGAATCCAGAGAGTCTGCCGCTTTTGGCGCAAGCTGCGCGGGGAGCTATTGTCAAACGGGGCGGGGTGCTTGAAGCTGTTGTCGGTCTAGCGCCGCATGCGGGAGCTGTGATTGAGGGGTTGGCCATTCCGCCGGATGTGCTTCGCAAGCGCAATGAAGGCTGGCTCTTTCGTCTTGGTCTTGAGAATCTGCATCTGCCGCGCTGGCCGGAAGATGTTTTCTTGCGGCTTGCCGAAGAAAAAGACCGCATTTTGCTGGTGGCATGGCGCATGGCTTTTAACATGGAAGCCAAAAATGCGGCCTCGGGGCCAAAGCTGAAAGCTGCGGTTGAAAAGGAAGTTGATTTTTGGCTGAAGAACACGCCGACTTTTATGCTTGAAAAAGAAGGCCGACCCGTTTCCTTCTGTGGCCTCGGTGGCAACATTCCTGACATGGTGATCGTTGGCCCTGTCTTTACGCCCATGGAGATGCGCAATCAAGGGTATGGGCGGGTTGTGACGGGGTATGGTCTTAAAATGCTGATGGACGAGCGGTCTGCTTTGCGTGAAGCAACGCTTTACGCTGTGCGTCCCGATGCTATTAGGGTTTATGAATCGCTTGGCTTTCGGCGTGCTGCGGACTGGCTGTCTGCGGCTTTAAAAGAAGATTACAAGGTGACAGAGTCATGACATGCTTGGTTGCACTTGGTGGGCATGTTGGGACGGGTAAGACGACGCTTGCTTATGGTCTTCGGCGAACAGTTGGTATTCTTAAAAATGCTGTTGTGATGGATGACGATCAGGTCAGGCGTGAGGTTTTGGGCGTGGATCTTAAATATGTATTTTGTGATGATGATTATACCGAAGCGATTTCGGCCAGAATTACGGGTGAGATCGAAAGGCGGACTGTTGAGGCGTTGTCGCGCGACATTCCGGTTATTAATGCTTCGGGGTTTTTTACAGAAACCGCGCGTCAGGCTGTGCAAAAACTGGCTGAGGGATTGCATAAAAACTTCATCGGTATTTGGTTGATTGCGCCGCGCCATGTGATGAAAGAAAGAATAGTCCAAAGGGTGCTTGAGCGGCAATCGCTGTCGCAGCTTGTGCTTGAGCGCGGGCATGCGTCCGATGCGGATGAGGGTGTTATTGGCAAGTTCGAAGATCTTGGGCTGCCCGCCAGCCCTGCATGGATCGTGATGGATGCCTCGATTTCCGCGCAGGATCTTTTGGCGGCTGTCTGCGAAACCCGTTTCTTTTGCGACAAATCGCAGGTCATTTATGGTTAAAATCATGGGGGTTTTCTGAAAGTGATAAGAAATCCTTGTTTTCCGCCCTTCTCGCGTGGTTAATATATGTCCTATATAGTGTTTGGAGGAAAAAATGGATCAACAAGAACGAATTACGCAGATTTTCGAACAAGCAAAGAAAATCGTTGTCAAATGCGGAACCGATGTTGTCGTGGAACACGAGATGTTCCGTCGTTATTTGGCCGCAGATATACGCGATTTAACAGATGAAGGTAAGGGCGTGGTTCTTGTTTCCTCCGGCGCTATAGGTTACGGAAAAAGAGAATATGCAGAGCTGAATAAGATTGATCTTTCAGATATTGTGGTGGAAGACAAAGTAGATAAACAATTTTTTTCTGTCTTGGGTCAGAAGCGTTTGATGAGAAAATGGGAACATGCTTTTGCGACAGCATCCACATCTTTAGGCGCTTCGCAGCATCTTTTGACAAATCATGATTTTAATAATGAAGAGCAGGCTGTAAATCTAAAGCAGGTGGTTGAACGAACAATAAAACGTGGCATTATTCCCGTTATTAATGCCAATGATGCTACGTCACAAGATGCTTTGATTAATGACAATGATGATTTGGCGACCCGCATAACGCTTGCTTTGGATGCCGATTTGTTGATTATTTTATCTTCAGGCATAGACGGGCTTTATAAGGATTATGGAAAGACTTCGCAAGAACTTGTCACGCATGTTCCCAAAATAACAAAAGACATTCGCGCTTTAGTTGATCCGACATCTTTCACGGCGCAGGGTACAGGCGGCATGCATTCAAAAATATTAGCCGCAGAATATCTTTTAGAAGCAGGGCATTCTATGATTATCGCGCGCGGCACAGGAAAATATGCCATAAGGGGCTTGCGGGAGTCCAGCCGGCCCTGTACGCTTTTTTCGCCTGATTAGCCGTTGAGCTTTTCTTTCAAAATCTCATTCAGCAACGCCGGATTGAGTTTGCCGCCCGTGGCTTTCATCACTTGGCCCACAAAGAAGCCGAAAAGCTTGTCTTTGCCGGCGCGGTATTGGGCGACTTTGTCTTCGTTGGCGGCGAGGATTTTTTCGATTTCCTCTTCGATCGCGCCTTTGTCGGTGACTTGTCGTAGGCCTTTTTCTTCGACGATCTGGGCGGCGCTCTTGCCAGTTTCAAGCATCAAGGCGAAAACATCCTTGGCGATTTTGCCGGAGATGGTGTTGTCCTCAATCAACGCGATCAATGCGCCGAGCTGCTCGCCATTAACAGGGCTTTCTTCGATGGTTTTGTTCAGGCGGTTGAGCGCGCCGAAAAGCTCACTCGTTACCCAATTCGCGGCCAGTTTGCCGTCATGACCTTTGGCGACTGTTTCAAAATAATCGGCGTGCGATTTTTCTGCGACCAGAACCGAAGCATCATAATCGCTTAAACCGTAATCCTGCATAAAACGCGCTTTTTTATCATCGGGGAGTTCGGGCAGGGTGTTTTTTATTTCTTCAACCCAAGAAGCGTCAAGTTTAAGGGGCAAAAGATCGGGGTCGGGGAAATAGCGGTAATCATGCGCTTCTTCCTTGGAGCGCATCGCGCGGGTGATGCCTTTGCCTGTGTCCCAAAGGCGCGTTTCCTGATTGATCGCGCCTCCATTTTCCAAAATCTCGACCTGACGCTGCGCTTCATAGGCGATGGCCTGCATCACAAAGCGGATGGAGTTGACGTTTTTAATCTCGCAGCGCGTGCCGAGCTTGCTTTCGCCTTTACGCCGCATGGAAAGATTGACATCGCAGCGCATGGAGCCTTCTTCCATATTGCCGTCACATGTCCCCAGATAGCGCATGATCGCGCGGAGTTTTTTGAGATAGGCCGCCGCTTCCTCGGCTGAACGCATATCGGGTTCCGAGACGATTTCCATCAAGGCCACGCCGGCGCGGTTCAGATCGACAAAGGTTTCGCGCGGGCTTTGGTCATGCATGCTTTTGCCGGCATCTTGCTCGAGATGCAGGCGTGTGATGCCGACGATGCGGCTCTGGCCGTTTTCAAGATCGAGAAGAATCTCGCCCTTGCCCACGATGGGGTTTTTAAACTGGCTGATTTGGTAGCCGCTGGGCAAATCGGCGTAAAAATAATTTTTGCGATCAAAAATCGAAGTGAGATTAATCTGGGCTTTAAGGCCAAGTCCTGTACGCACGGCCTGCTCGACGCAATATTTGTTAATGACGGGCAGCATGCCGGGAAAGCCTGCGTCAATAAAACTGACATGGTCATTGGGCGCGCCGCCGAAAGCCGCTGAAGCGCCGGAGAAAAGCTTGGCGCTGGACGTCACTTGCGCGTGAACCTCAAGGCCGATCACCATCTCCCATGATCCGCTTTGCCCTTCTACATATGTCATGACAACTCTCTTTGCTCCGGTTATTCTGGTTGTCATGTTTAACCCTATAGCTCAAAATCTTCAAGCCATAGGCGCGCGTATGGATGTGGCCTGCCGTAAAGCCGGACGCGCGCAAGACAGCGTGGCGTTGATGGCTGTTTCCAAAGCGCAAACATCTGCGGCTGTGATGGAAGCTCTTGAGGCCGGACAGCGGCTTTTTGGGGAAAACCGCGTGCAGGAAGCGCGGGCCAAATATCCTGCGCTTAAAGCGCGTTATCCGGATCTTAGGCTTCATTTAATCGGGCCGCTGCAGACCAATAAGGCTTCACAAGCACTTGATTTGTTTGATGTTATTGAAACGCTGGATCGGCCCCGCCTGGCGGAGGCTTTGGCTGGTGCACAAAAGCGGGGACATCCGGCGCGTCCCTGTCTGATTGAAGTCAATCTGGGGCAGGAGCGGCAAAAATCTGGCATTGCGTCTGCCGAGACGGCGGATTTTTTGGCTTTTTGCCGCGCACTTGGGCTTAACGTGACGGGCCTGATGGGGCTGCCGCCGCTTGGCAAGCCGCCTGCGCCTTATTTTGCGCTTTTACGCGATCTTGCGCGGGAACTTGGGCTTTGCGACCTTAGTATGGGGATGAGCGGTGATTTTGAAGAGGCTATTGCGCAAGGCGCGACAATAGTGCGTCTGGGCACCGCGCTTTTCGGGGCGCGGCATCCTTAAAAAGCCTTGATTTGCGGGTTTAATCTTGTCCTTATAGGTTTTCTGGCTGATTCGAAAATGGATGTTCGCTCATGAGTAAATTCTGCAAGCATGCGGTTCTTTTTGCGCTTTTCTTTTGTCTGGCGCAGCCTGCTCTGGCGCAGGGCTATGCTTATCAGGATGACGAATATGGCGGGCCGGCCACGTCCTTTGAAACGCGGCTTTCCGGCGTGGAAGAGCAAATGCGCGCGCTGACCGGACAGGTTGAAAAGCTTGATTATGTGATTCAGCGTCTGGAGCAGGCTCTTACCCGCCAGCAGGAAGATGCCAATTTAAGATTATCCGCGCTTGAAGACACAACGGCAAAGATGATGCGCGCGCAAGCTGCCGCGCAGCAAGCGCCGCCGCCGCCAGCGCCGGAACCGGCTGCTGCGGAAGCGCCGCAGGATGAGGTTGTCGTTGGCTCCTTTGGCGATCTTAAGGTTCGCAATGGTGAGGTTACGGGCGCAACATCCAATCCCAAAGTGCCTGCCATTCCGCCCAAGCCTGCCGGTTACGGCCTGACCGCGCAGGAGCATTATGATCTGGCTTTCGCTCTTTTGCGGGAGGCGCGTTATGATGAGGCCGAAAAAATCTTCAAGAAGTTTATGGAAAAATATCCCGAAGACAGGCTGATCGAAAACGCCAAATACTGGTATGCCGAGACTTTTTATGTACGCGGTCGCTACAAGGAAGCAATTTTGGCCTTTGTCGAGGCTTACAAGCAAAATGAAAAAGGCAATAAAGCGCCGGATTCGCTTCTCAAGCTGGCCATGTCTTTGGGCGCGGCGGGAGAAAAGGATGATGCGTGCAAAGCGCTGGCGGGGCTTAAACAGAAGTTCCCCAAAGCCCCTGCCGCCCTTCGTGGCCGCGCGGAGCAGGAGCGTGTTAAGCTTAAATGTTCTTAGTGTGACAGTTTCCGCATCTTGATAGTACGCGCCGGATTTCCTGCGACGATGGCGCCGTCGGGGACGTCTTTGGTGATGACGGCGCCTGCGCCCAAAATAGCGTGATGGCCGATTTTTTTGTTGGGCAGGATGGTGACATTCGCGCCGATCCACACATCATTGCCGATGGTGGTTTCAAATGTCTCAAGGCCCTGCAAGCGGATGGGGGTGTCAAGCCGGTCATAATGATGATTATGGGTCAGGATTTTTACATCCGGCCCCATCATCACATCATCGCCGATCCGCACGTTTTTCTCGATTATGCAACGCGAACCAAGCTCGCTGTTGTTGCCGATGGAGATGGAGGCTGAAATATCCGCTTGGCTTCCGATTTTAAGGTTCTTGCCGCAATGATCCAGAAAGCCGCGCGCCAGAAGGCGGCGCAGCGCCGGAAAGAAAAGCGCATAAGGGCGCTCCGGCCCGGGCGTAAAGCGGAAGAAGGCGAGGTAAAGGAAGTAGGTTAGGTAGCGGATGAGTTTTTTCATGGGTTATGAGCTTACCCCCTTCCAGACCTTTCCCGCAAGGGGGGAGGGCGATATTGTCATTGCGAGGAAGGCCGTTAGACCTGACGCGGCAATCTCTGCAACATCGCCGAGATTGCCGCGTCAAGCCGCCTGCGGCGGCTTTCCTCGCAATGACAGGGGGGTTAAGGGAAGGTAATACGGCGATAGGTCAAGGCTTCGGCAATGTGGATTTTGGATGTGGTTTCAGCGCCTTCCATATCCGCAAGCGTTCGCGCAAGGCGCAGAACGCGGTGATAGCCTCGGGCGGAGAGTTTCAACTGCGCCGTGGCTTTGGTTAAAAAGGCGCGGCCCTGATCGTCGGGGGCGGCCACGCGCTCAAGCAGCTGGCCGTCGGCTTGGGCGTTGGTGCGGATGGGGCGCACACCTTCCTCCGCGCAAAGACGGCTGTAGCGCTGCGCCTGAAGCGCGCGCACTTCCAAAACGCGGGCGGCGATGTCTTGCGAGTTTTCGGATGGCGGGGGCAAAGAAAGATCTTCGGCGCTGACGGCAGGGACTTCGATATGGCAATCAATGCGATCGAAAAGAGAGCCGGAGATACGCGCCTGATAGGCTTTTGCGCATGTCGGGGCGCGGCCACAATTACGGTCGGGATCGCTGAGATGGCCGCAACGGCAGGGGTTCATCGCCGCGATTAACTGAATCTGCGCCGGATAAGTGACGTGGTGATTGGCGCGCGCGATGACGGCGCGACCGCTCTCCAAAGGCTGGCGCAGGGCTTCAAGGGCCGAGCGTTGAAACTCAGGCAACTCATCCAAAAACAAAACGCCGTGATGGGCGAGCGAGATTTCGCCCGGGCGCGTTTTGTTGCCGCCGCCGATCAGCGCGGGCAGGCTGGCGGAATGGTGCGGATCACGAAAAGGGCGTCTGCGCGGCAGCGCGCCGTTTTTCAAAAGACCGGCCAGCGAGTGAATCATGGAAACTTCAAGCGCCTCGTCCGGCTGCAGCGGGGGCAGGATGGTCGGCAGACGCGCAGCCAGCATGCTTTTGCCCGCGCCCGGCGGGCCGAGCATCAATAAATTATGGCCGCCTGACGCCACAACTTCAAGCGCCCGCTTGGCGGTTTCTTGGCCTTTGATGTCGCGCAGGTCAAGATCATGCGGAGCTTGATCCAGAGTTTCAAGATCAGGTTCGGGCCGTCCCAGCGCTTGTAGGCCTTTAAAGTGGTTGATAAGGGATAGCAGCGAAGGCGGGGCCAGCACCTCCAAAGCTTCACCGGCCCATACGGCTTCTTTTCCGTTCAAAGCAGGGCAGATCAGCTTTTTGCCTTGCGCGTGCGCGCCGATGGCAGCGGGCAAAACACCGGCCACAGAACAGATGGCGCCGTCCAAAGCAAGCTCGCCCAAGGCGAGGTAGTTTTGGAGCTCTTCTTTGGGCAAGACCTCCATCGCCGCCAAAATCGCAAGCGCGATGGGGAGATCAAAATGCGAGCCTTCCTTGAGAACATCAGCCGGCGCAAGATTGATGGTGATTCTTTTGGCGGGAAGCGCAAGGCCCAAAGCATGCAGGGCCGCCCGCACCCGCTCGCGGCTTTCGCCGACCGCCTTGTCGGGAAGGCCGACAATGTTAAACGCCACAATCCCCGAGGAAAGCTGAACCTGAACGTCAATCGGTAAAACCGATGTTCCTTCAAAAGCAACTGTTGTGATCCGCGCGAGCAAAGAAAATTTCTATCATGGGTAGAAGTGGAGTCTTTCTTTACGGTATTGTGGGGGGGGGGGGGGGAAATCCCCGCCTTTTTTTTTTAAGGGGGGGGGGGGGGGGGGGCGAACCCGCGCCCCCCCGGGTAAGA
>Ga0123354_10020400_pt1 | contig 10425 bp, 10 predicted proteins | sample TergutLab28metaG_2_FD_97872 | JGI IMG/M metagenome (GOLD analysis project Ga0123354, IMG submission 97872) | Labiotermes labralis P4 segment gut microbial communities from Petit-Saut dam, French Guiana - Lab288 P4 | ecosystem: Host-associated > Arthropoda: Insects > Digestive system > Gut ...
CACTGCGGACATCTGGGTTCATTCGCAGACTACTTTGCTTGGGATGTGTGGTGGACACAGTGGTACTGCGATGTGTGTGTGTGTGTGTGTGTGTGTGTGTGTGTGTGTGTTTTGCGAGTACCTCGGTTTCCTCTATCAGCATCATTCTATCAAGCTCCATATCTATCCATCGCCAATGCCGTTTAATCTGATAGTTGAGAGCGTCGTTAAACAAAACAAGACAGGCAATGTACGTATAACGTAACAGTGAGGCGCATTCGCGTAACCATTATTGCCGTGGAAAAGCAATAAGTGTTAACTAATATGAGTCTGTATTTGTGCCATAGTTATCCGGCATACAAGCACATCTTTTCAGCGCCGTACTATATCGTCGTCTGTGGTCTCTCTGACTGCCATATTTTCCGCATTATCTCATAAACGGCATGATCTTCTAAACAAAAAAGTAGTGGACATAATATATGTGTTCAGATTTTCTCTACAGCTTCTGTCTGAAACATTTCTCATTCTCTGAAGAAATGAGTGATATATTACACTGGACAACAAGTTTTTACTGACGTTATGCTTCTGAGGTAACAGTAATTTCTTATTAATTTCGAGGCGCTGAGCACGAATATGACAATGAAAACTGAAAATTGGCTACGGTTTGTAAGAAATCCTCAAACGCTTATTGTATATTTAAGAAATGTGTACATCAGACATGTAACGATAAAAGTCTGCTTCTACTTGCAACTTCGCTTTGCCTGTCGCTTGTGTAGTTGCTCAGGAGCATTTCTGACGATAGCGTCTAACAGTAGTCAGCCAACTGGAAGTGAACCACTTTCCCTGATATCGGTTCTCCATCGTTGCAGTTTCCTTAAGAAAACGTTCACCGTGCTCATCACTAACCATGCCGTAGTTGTCGGGGAGAATTCAAGTGGGAATGAAGCATGTGTATCTTTAAGGACACATTGCAACCAAGTTTGTGATACAGTAATGTCCTCAATCAATTCCTTTTAGTTTTCTGCCCTGTTATTCCCGAGGAAGTTACTTGACACCAGACGAAATGCATCCCAAGCTTTTTTCTCGTGAAGTAGGTTGTTGAACATGTCGTCGCTGAAGAGCTTGCGGTTCAGTAGACGCCGGCGGCTCAGGAGAACCGGAGGTCGACTATCCTTCGTCCTCGTCGTCTGAATCGATGGTAAATTGTTTCGGAGGTTCGGGAACGGAAATTCCTTCGCCTTGCGGAACTGGACGGAGAGCAGATGGTATATTCGGATACACTATTGTCCACTTCTTTTTATTCGTGATGCCTCCAGAAACAGGTGGCACCATACAGAAGTAGCAGCAGTCAGTTGCGTGATTACTTGGCTCCCTCCAAACCATAGGAACAGCAAACGGCATCGCATGTCTTTTGCCATTCAGCCACTGCGGAAGTTTTGTTGCATATTTACGGCAGCATACGTGCGGGGCCCAGGATTTGTCTTGGTCGCCGATCTTGCATCCGAAATACAAATGATGTGCTTTTTCACTATTGCGGTGATGGCCTTTCTTTGCCTTGCAAACGTCACTTCACCGCAAATGTAACAAATGTTATCTGCACTATCAACACAGTTTCGAGGCATCACTAATGCTGGATTAACACTGCTGGGATCATTTTGCGGTATTTATGATGCAGGAGTAAACGGGTGTGGTGTTCATGATGGGCTGATGCAATATGACACAATATTTTGAAACCTTTCTACGCATTTCATTTTTAGTGGATTTATTTACGTAACGCAAACTTCATTACGGACACAAGCGAAGTCGCAAGCAGAAGCGGGTTTTTATAGTTAAATGTCTGATGTACATATTTCTTAAATATATAATAAACGTTTGCGGATTTCTTAGAAACCGTAGCCAATTTTGAGTTTTCACTGTCATATTCGTGCTTAGCGCGTCGAAATTAGTAAGAAATGGCTACTGTTACCTTAGAAGCATAACGTCAGTAAAAATTTGTTGTCCAATGTTATCATTAATGTACATAGTTTTTCATCTAAAGTGGCCGTTATTCTTGTCATATTTTAATGAAACTTCAATTGTCTTGACATATTTTCGAAAAATGCTCTAATATCAAATTTTATGAAAATCCTTCCAGTAGGAGCGGAGTTCCATGCGGACGTGCAGACAGACACGTGACGAAACTAGTAGACGCTTTTCACAATTTTGCAAACGCGCCTAAAAATCCTTAGTTGGAAGCCCGGAATCGTACATCTGTGTTAGGTTTATTATGAGTTCCATAGACGCGAGGGGAGGGGGTTGGAGTAATTAGTATGTTAAAATTAGCGATGAATCTTTTAAACGCGCTGTCAGCAACCGCATGTGTTAAACAGTGGGGTGTATCAGACTTCGGAGATCGCAGTTTGACACGTAGGCCGACTGTACTGACAGAACTTAATCGTCGTTTTAGCAATCTGCAGAGCGATTCACTGGACTGTTTACTGTCTGATTTCCAGGCGTTTGAGTACAGGACCGCGGCTGTCAATTCCAATGCTCATAACTTGGTATCGGTATATATGGAAGGCTTGCGCGGTGAAGTAGTTGATACAGGATCATTAAATTACCTACGAGAGAGCCAGTCACCGCCCACCCTTCTCTCTGTGCGCCTGGGTAGTTTTGACTGAACAGAATCAGGGCGCATGTTATGCGTTCGGGCATTATTTTTAGTCAGGGTGGCGCCGAGAGAGGCATCGGACGGCCAGCGCGTCGTATATTGATCTCGGATGTGTGTGTGGGGGGAGGTGGGAGGTGCGACGCCATTTTGCACCAGCTGATATTTCAGTCAGTAGGACCTGAAGATGAACGCTGTGCATGGTATAACTGACCATCAGACGAGAGAAATGTAATGCAAGGTTCGTGGTGGCAGGAAGGCCCCGTGGAGGCCCAGTGTTTCACGGAACGCAGTCAGTTTGAGATGATTTCGTTCAGCGTGGATCCTCAGTGGTGTGGATTGCTCTTCTCCCTGTATTGTCGGCATGAGAAAGGAGCCTTGTTGGGAGGGGGCGCGTTTCTCCAGGCTGACCCTTTTGCGACTTGTTCCCTGGCAGGGCCCCCGCTGGATACCGATTGGATAGCCCTCGCGGGTAGTATCAGTTTCGAGGTCTGTCGCTTGTCTTCAACGTGGGCTGTCATTTTTGAATCAGGTGAGATACAAAACAAACATTGCCTACAACTGAATGTTCAACATAGACTTTGTCGTCATTCATAGTGACTCAGATATGCTTCGTCACTATTAGTAAGTGTAGATAAAGTGTGTAAGCTGTAATTGCTATTTCAGAGCCGTTCGTTCACGAACGCCTCGCTTACGGTATAATTCAGACGTTCGCTGTGTGAATATTCCACTACCAAGTGAGGACAGTTAATTGGGCACATTGGTGCCCATACAAACGTACAGATTTTAAACTAAGTACCTGCAGTATTCACCACTACATGGAAACTTTGAAGCAGGTTTAGTGGTTTACATTTTCATTGCAAATTACCACTAAGTAATAAACTTTTAAGCTTCTAAGTTAGTTGGCTGACTCTAATGTACATCGAATAGGACGTGATTTTAAGATCTGCTCATTAATTCGGAGCACAGGACGAGTATTAAGTGGCTGCATTCCTCGTCATTATCTTTGTATAAAATCCTGCTCATTTCTTTAGAATGAACGTTAACGGTACTGCTATGATCCTCTTGGGGAATTACTTCCATTAGTACGTCGTTTCTGCAATACAAAAGCATCGTTGGGAGCGAAGGAGGGGGCAGTAATTTTTAGTGTAGAAGCATTGATTTAAATGTTTATAGTACTACGTCCATCGCCGACACAGTCAGATATGCAGAGCAGATTTATTTTGTTTTTACTCTGTGCCCTGTAATTTTTCGTTACATATTCGTCACACGGATCTCTTAGAATTACACTGTCACGGAACTAGCAGTAATACTAGATTGCGCTGATCGTTCGCGTGTGACGTTACATTCAACAACATATCAGGACTCAAAATTCGCTGTATAAGTACCCTAGTTGCTGGTGCTGGCGTTTCCTGTACCCCAAATATTACTTTTATACCCTTAAGACTCGGTTTCATAATTCTCGCTTGTAAAGACGCGCTAAGCACGTGAAGGCATTACGGAGAGCATTCTTTTCTCTCCTGGTTAGATCCTCGAGGAAATTGGGACGATTGACTATATCAGAGTGGTGTAAACAGCGGCTGTCACTTGCGTGTTTGGTAGGTGTGACGGATGACCGAGGGACCAGTGAATAGTGTGTTGGTATTTATAATGCTGAATGTTGGTAAGGAGGGAAAGGGTAGGGGTAGGTGTGATAAGAAGCTTTTCACGATAAGATACCATTTTAAATTTATCTGGAAGCATTTTGTAAAACCCGTGACTGTCAGGTGACAATCTCCGAGGACGAGACAGTGAATTATGTAAAACAATCCAAGTATATATCAACAGATGCACTGTATTACAGTGTAAAGTTTTTGCACTTACAAACTAGAACTCCTTCTTGTTTCTACCCTATCTTGTGGGTCATACTCAGGGAGTTTACATCAACATTTGTGTAAAATGTAGATTGGAAATAGATCACATTGGTTAAAACTGTAATAAAATCGTTTGATGTTCTGATGTTGGTGCTGTAGGTACGTGAGTTTGGTGAAGTATTCCTTGTGAAATGGACACATACAGTACTGTAAACATTCTGAAATAATATGAAAACAAGACCGGATGAGTATAAATTGTAATCTTATATAAATATGTGCCGTAAAACGATAGTTTCACAAGGGATACCCCATAAAACATAAAACTTAACGCACCCACAGCACGAACTCCATGACATCAAACAATTTTAATACAGTTTTATCTATTTATAATTACATTTTATACAAATACTAACGTACGCTCCTTTAGGATGACCCACAAGAAAGGGTCAAAGCATGTCGGAGTTTTATTGTTTTAATTGTAAGAACTTTATATTTTATGATAGTGCATTTGCATATACTTGAATTTTAAAAATTAGTGCACAGGTATGATAACCATAAAATGCAGACCAGATTTATTGTAAGTTGATGGGCGTTAGAAATGTGCCACTGAGTGACTAAGAACAAATTCGAATGCTTGTACTGACCGTTAGTGCACTGGAACTTTTCTCTGAGTACATCGGATTTCCCCGTCACTATCATTCTACCACTGTTCTGTACTTTGGAGACTCCTCTAATTTACGAAAACTCTGTACCTTGCCTTAAGAATAATATTACACACAAGGTTGTTGTCGCCATTGTTGGAGTCACTTTTCCGTCATTTTAATGCCCCGTTCCACACCACAGCACCCGGAAATGGAGTTAGAATACATTTTCCTGTCCGTTACTGCAGTTAGAATTTGCGCTATCAAATTGCACAGTGCTGCAGCAGGCCAGCGAAAGTTTCATATAAAATGCACCGTACGAGTGACCGGTGTCCGTAGACGAGTCTGGGCTGACGTCGGACGGAAATAACCTCCTCGTCACCTGCACTCAGGTCCTCTATTTTAAGAGGTGTTAATGAACCAACGAGCAGATGGCTGGATTATTTTGACGGGCACAGGATGTGGCAGTAATGCGTTGGGGCAATACTCTTACCCAGTGCTTCCAAAATTTTTCAAACATCTAGGCGCCACTTCCAAACTCTAAGAGCCAGAAAATGACACGAAGAAACTTCAGTTTTGACGACCCACATTTCTGGAGTATCCTGCAAACCTCACTCTTACCTGGCGCTTTCTGCTTTGTGGATGCGAACTGAAACATTTTTGTATGTGAGAAAACATAAGTGCAATAACTTTGAAGTGATCAGCCTTTTGCGTTAAGTTAGGAGTAAAACCCATCACATGTCCGTCAAACAGGATTGTATATTTAAAAATCTGCAAATCAGCTGCATATACACGTTTCGGCTTGTGATCAAGCCTTCATTACGCTGCATGTAAGAATTAAGAGGCACGATTTTACAACTGCAAATGCTGAACATCCAAGGTGAAATCGCAATCTCGTTACACCTACTAATAATGTCTTATGTCAAGTTATAATTCAAAATTTTATAAATATGTTAAATTGATGATAGCTGTATGTAGAATGTAACAGTTATTAAAAAAGGAACTCGTAGACATGGGACCTTGTAGGATAAGTGTTTTGTGGGCCGAGACTGTATGAAGTATTTTGATAATCGCTGGTCAGGTCGATGTAGATACAGTAAAACCTACCCGTGTTGGTAACGTTTCCTACCATTCAAAATCGCCTAATATGCACAGGTGACCAACTTACGGTAAACTACTTGGCACTGAAAATTTAACTGTGCATATTCACTTGTGCAGTGTACAGTTCACAATGCAGAGGTAAGTGGTCGAAGTGGAGAGCAGATACAATACATAACCCTATCGATGAAAACGGACTGAAGTATAGCAAGGGGTCAGTTGCAACTAGAAAATTCTATTTACTATCCATGCTTGTGGAGAAAAGCTGGAGGCTGAATGGGCAACAGGTAGTTCTGCTGATTAATGAGGATTTCGGTCCGTGTACAATATGTCACAAAAACGGTACAATTCTTAGGTCAGCCAACATAGATGGGCCGAACTAATATACACAGAGCATAGCTATAAGTGTGAAACTGTGTCCAGGATTCAAGATATTATATATTTGTTAACTGCAATTGGGTTTCTACCCGGTGGCAGTATTACAGTACACATTTACACACAGACAGTACATAGGTAAATCAGTCCCATTACAGGCGTGAGGTGCTGAGAGGGTTCCAGGAAGTTAAGGTTCCCAGATTTCGTGACAACGGCATAGGATGGTGGTAGGTTGTCAGCCTTACGCATCGGCCGCCTTTAACCCCAGGAAATACTCCTGGTACTCATTTCTGTTAGAGGCTGAGTCGACCTCAGGGCCATAGTGCGATCGGAAGGATTATGTCAATGAAAAATTCCAGTGCAACCATCTGGAATCGACCCCGCGACCTTCCGATTTGTAGCGCAGCGCCTTAACCACTGTGCTACCGCGGTCCCCGACAATACACAACACAAATAACAACAGAATAACACAAATAGCAACTAATTTGGAAGAGTGCGGGCCGTCCCCCGTCTTTGCGAATTTTACCCTGGCATTTGCCTTACAACTGAGGAAAAAGCATGGAAAACCCTCAGTTAGGGTAAGAAAAACTATCAGGGTAAGAAAATAGATGACCATGTTACGAAGTAATGGCCACGTATAATTCCCTAGGAGTTTGCCGATTCCGTGAAATGTGGCCTTCCGTGACAGTTGGCCGATTTACAAGTGTGGCCAACTTCACAACTTTGCTGCGTGTAGTCGTAAAATCCTAAACGTAACATTGAGGCGCTTTGCGCAATCAATTGTTGCCGTGGGAAAGCAATGAGTATTAAATATTATGATTGTGTGTCTGTAGCTATAGCTATGAAGCATGCAGAACGCCTGGGCCGTATTATATTGTTATCTGTGGGTAGTCCGGCTCTACCATATTTTTCCACGTTATCTCATCAACGGCACGATTTTAGGGGGGGGGGGATATGAACCTGCAATGTGTGTTTTGATTCTCTCTACAACTTTCGTCTGAAGCATTTCTCATTCTGAGAAGAATTTAGCGAGGTATCATATCTTCTTATAAGGTATAAATGCTCTTGAAGATAAAAGGTTATATATATATATAGTGTGTGTGTGTGTGTGTGTTTAAGTAACCGGGATTCGGACTTTGTATGCCTCATTTCATGTGTAATTCTCGTTGTCTTCTGAATAGACAGTGTGGAGCAGAAGTAGTTGTTACAGCGATAACGTATTTGAGCATCAGCTGTGTTAGGCCTGCTGACATTCCCGACACGTATTTGTGGCTTTCTTCATTCTTTCCAAACGAATGCGGAAATGTACCTCAAAATGGGCCCAAACTGTCTTCTTATAAATCCATATCCTGTCACCATCAACGGTCGTCTCCCCGTATTAGGGTACCCGCACACTGAATCGCATTGGACGGAACGAAGTACATGCAGCCCTTGTTTTACGCCATAGTTGTGTTCGTGAAAAAGGTGGGCGTAAATAACAAAGGAATAAATAAAAAATTATATTCCCGTAAGAATAGGTAGTGGTTAGGGTAAATCAAACCACTGACAGTCTGATCTTATACGGTATATATACGTGTATTTTATTATATTATTATGTTATTACTGATTTTAATATAAAAGTATTAATTTTTAGTCTTTATAAACTGCAAATGGTTTGTAAACAACTTGTGTACACGTGTCACTGATGGTACAGTACATGTTCCATTCCGTCGCTCTTACGGATGACTAAATTAACTCTCAGAGCGTTTACAACTCATTCACTCTGTTACCATCGTTAAATGCTTGCTGCAGTTAGGTTAGGCTTTCGGTTGTTCCACTATAATATAGACTGCCTAGTTATGATGATGGTTAGGTTAGGCGTAGTGTTATTCGTTCTCGCATTTTTTTTTAACCTTGTTAGTAGTTACTAGTCTTGTTTCGGGTGGCAGATTTTCCATGTCGTCGTCACAGATGTTATGTCACGAATAATCAAGTTCACACCAACAGGCTGTAAAACACAGTCAGTTTATCACCAACAGATCGTACATATACAAAAGTTGAAATTATTATTATTATTATTATTTTGTTTTTTGATTGGGTGTGTTATTCTGTGGGATCCCACAAGTTCACAATTGTCACATTGATAAAATTTTAAAATCTTGTTGGTCAATAGCCCTTTTTGTGTTTATAAAAAAGTGAGCATAACGAAAATGATATTCCTTCCCATAAGATGTATGGGGTTAGCGTAATACAACTCAGCGAGCCAAAGGGCTTTAAAGCGAAAATGAGAAGGCGCAAATTAAGAAGTGGTGTAAATTGGCAAAGGACGTTAAAGCAGAAACCCGCAAAACGGACGTAACACAACGGCTATGTGTAATGTGAAGAATAATCCGTCCTTTCAGTCCGTCCGTCCGATGCTTTACTCTGCGCTTGCCCTTGTTAAATGCCGGATAACCCGTTTTACGTCTTAAAGGGATCTACCCCATTCACTGTAGGACACAGGGCACGCGCATGACGCCTGTAGAAATTAAAATTTCCCGGTCTTGTTCAATAAATCCCTGGGGAACCCTTACCACTTCAACTAACATCGTATTTACGCCAAAACTGAAGAGCAGTAAATATGTCGGCTGTGGAGACCTTCAACCAAGACGGGCAACACAGTCGAGTTAAATACAGTCAATTATGCTATTACGCGCGTTTTGTTAACGAGAATTAGCTATACCGCAATTAATACATATGTGAACGGCGTTTGTATAACGCGAACCAAGCGTACGCATGTTGGCAATTACGCGATTTCAGCGACCAGTGTGAACATACGTATAAGGCTGGATGACGGGCCAAATTTTTCCCAGTCTGCCACTATTTTTATTACGCATTTATCTGTAACGCGGGGTCTCACAAGAACGCATCTGTCGTGTTGTAGCAGAACTGACAGTACTGTAAAATGAAACGAGATACCTAGCTACCACGTACCTAATTACAGTGAAACATGAACTAGAGTATCAGTACTGTGATATTGCATCATGAATCCAATGGAATGGTGTGGCGACATTATTGTTTTGTATACCCCAACCTTCACAGTTTTGCGAATAGACACGATGATAAGCTTTGAACTGAATAATAACAAGCATTTTCAGAATGTGTGTCCGTCCGTCTGCATTAGATGATTCAATTGTACGGATGCGTCACACCGGACCTTTGGACGGTGTTGTTTGGGCATTTTTATAAATCTTTTCTAAATGTATTTGTGTTCAGTTAAATTTGTCGCTGGGTTTTGGGCACTTGCAGCCATCATGTCGACGTACTTTGACTTTGAGTTATATGCATCCATCGCACACTCCGTGGATAGTTATAGTCGAAAGTAAGGTTATTCCAGTCGGCGGTTGTGGAATTTGTAAATGTGATTCGTTATAATTGGTTAAACGTTTTAAATAGACCACTGGGGATACCCAGGCGTAGATGGGAGGATAATATTAAGATGGATCTTCAGGCAGTGGGATGTAGGGGTATGGACTGGATCGAGCTGACTCAGGGTAGGGACAGGTGGCGGGCACTTGTGAATGCGGTAGTGAACCTTCGGGTTCCATAAAATGCGGGGAGTTTCTTGACTAGTTGCAAACCTGTTAGCTTTTCAAGAAGAACTCTGCTCCATGGAGTAAGTATGGCGTAAGTAAGTACGTAAATATTTTAAAACGATTCTGCACGATATATCTGTTGACAAGAAGGTGACGTTTCCAAACTTACATGTGTATAAATTGTGATAATGTAAGGAAGTTGAAAGAGAACTATTTGTGTAGGAAGTTTGTGACTCTCATGGCTGGTTATCCCATCCAAATGGCGGGGGGGGGGGGGG
>Ga0123354_10020401_pt1 | contig 10424 bp, 10 predicted proteins | sample TergutLab28metaG_2_FD_97872 | JGI IMG/M metagenome (GOLD analysis project Ga0123354, IMG submission 97872) | Labiotermes labralis P4 segment gut microbial communities from Petit-Saut dam, French Guiana - Lab288 P4 | ecosystem: Host-associated > Arthropoda: Insects > Digestive system > Gut ...
CACACCCCACACACCCCACACCTCTCATCGTTACGTCGCAATAAAATATTTAGTACAGAGAACGGAGGACGAATTAGCTGCAGACTTCCGTGTGTGATATCATTCAAATATTACTCACAGTTAACACAGGCGTTTTTTTACTAACGTCACGATAAATCAACAGATTTCATCACCATAAGCCACGTGTCTCGATGCTAGCACAGCATCTTCAGGCCGTAGTGAGCTGCAAATTCAGCCGGGAACTGCTGCACAAATTTTTACAGTTTAACTTACCTGATTTTGTTTATTGCAATTGTCGTACAAATCTGTATTAGCAAAACAACACAATCATGGGAAAACAGCTAAACAGAAAACAAAAACAAAAAAACTTACAAACAACTTTATTTATATGTAAAGTTGAGAGAACGAAATTTAATGCAGTAAGTACTAATAAAACAATTGAAAATTGTTTAAGATGTAAGGCATAAAAAAGATTAATTATTCCGTTTGTTGTGGGGGAAAAAGAGTAGCTAAGAGAGACTGCTGTCAATTAATGAAAGGAGCAAACGTCGTACCGTCCTTTACGTTTGACATTTGATGTTTCATGGGTTGATGATGTTTTAGCACCGAAATATGTAAATTAAATAAAGTTCACCCCAGAACAGGCCACGAAGACCCAGAGGGGGAGTAGAGACATACCGCTCTCCATTAATTACCTCGGCACTATTTTGGGGTCGATTGTCAGCTCAACGACCCGGACGCTTTACCCCAGGGAAAGAGCCCCTTTACCCGTTGTAAAGGAGGCTGGGTGGGTCCCAGGGCCGCTCTTGACAGGTATGGAGAACAGAAACTCTCCGTTTCCAAGCTGGGTTCGAAATCCGGACCGTCCAGCCTGTAGCGGAGTCGCAGCCCGGACTGCGCCATTCTGGCCCCCACGTAAAAACGAAGCATGTTTTGATACAAAGTTACGTTGCACAAACAGAAGCCTATCTCTTCAGAACATATTTGTATGTACACTAATAAGTCAAAATTCGTTTTATTTTTATGGGTGAAAGGCAGGTCTTTCAGTTGGACCTCTGTATCATAGTCGTAGTCAGTTTCATTCTTTGACTCATGGTTATTAAACAGCGGCCAGAATACGACCGCATAATCGACTGTCGAACTACCGACAGTTCGCTAAGATGAGTCAGTAACACTTGCTGCTGCTTCAGCACCATTTCTTCTTCACATGTGTTTTGATACGAAAGGTGTACAATAGCCAGTTATTACTCTTTTGTTGCCTCCTTCTCTCGTCTTTTTTGCTCGTGTGTTTTCCTCACATTTCGGCGCATCCTATTTACTTCTTAGGAAGGCTGCAAATTTATTCGCTTATTGTCTCTTTTAAAAATTGAGGGCGATTGTTTAAACTCAAAAGAACACAAAGATTGGTGACGTAAGTGTATATTTTTTTAGCATTCCAGTCTCATGCTTTCAACTTCAACGTCTCGGAATTCTAAAGCCTTGAAGATGAAGGCAATGTGTTTCTTCGAAACGTCGGAAACAAACTACCTACCCAATAACGTGGTTTTACATGTCGTATGAACGGAGCCCTCGACCATAGCGCCGTGAAAAGCCAAAGATTCGCGAAATTGTATTTGCCTAGAAATACAGAAAAAATATTCTCACCAGATGTTAAGGGTAAAGACTTCAGATGTGTGGGGGAGAGGAGATATAGTTCTAACAGTGGTGATTTATAGCCATTGTGCTCCATAGCGAGAACGTGGTGACTTTTGACAATGGTACTTAGGATTTTGATAAAAAAAAAGCGTTTATAAATTCGGAATGATTTTCCTAAATAGATAGATAGATAGATAGATAGATAGATAGATAGACAGACAGACAGACAGATAGATAGATAGATAGATAGATAGATAGATAGATAGATAGATAGATAGATTCGGAATGATTTTCCTAAATAGATGGCCCAAACGTACAGCCACCCACTGAAACGACTCGTTAAGAAATAATCACTTGACAGTTTAGGTGTAACACGTGATGGTTTTGGTGTAACAAATAGCCTTGCTGTCGTCGACCCGTTACACATTTCTTGTCTTATTCTTCTTCTTCTTATTATTATTATTATATTTTATTTAATCACCACGAATTTTAACAGATGCGATTCTTTGCCTCAACGAAAAAAGACCCCACTACTAACTGTAAAGGCGGACCGGTGGGTCCAAAGTCTGTGTTCAGGTAGTGGCGGGGGGTATCTCCCCCTGCCGGCAACACCTCCTGTTTTAACGAAAGGTGAACAGATACTTTAGTCCTAAAAAACATTTATTTGTTATCCGCCATTTTAACCTACTTTCCTACCCAAAAAATAAAAAAGTAGGCTTATGAGATCATCATGCTGCTTCTGTGTGTTTGTACGCACGCGTGCCCTCGATTTTTTTATGTTGAAACAGTGGTTTTCAAAACCTTGGTACAAACCGTACACTATCACCGGCGCTACATGATCCCGACAACTGGCGACGTCGTTAAACAACTCACTGAAAGGCTCAAAATTTTTTTTTATTATTATTATTAGAAAATGTTCAGTGAGAAATTCGTACACGATTTTAGTCTGATAATCTAGAGGGACGAGACTTCCTTACCCGAATTTAAAAAAATTTATCTCCGTACTTATTTATTTGAAGTCTCTGTTCCAAACGTCCAACCACTCTGCGCCAAATCCCAGGAAACCGGAGACTTCAACTGTACCACTGAGGACGCCTAACGACTTGATGCTTATGTGTTGCTGGTAAGAAACATGTCTGAGCTGGAGCAGGATGTAAGAAGCATGAAACATATCTTGTTTACTCGTGCTAGTTTGTGTCACATCATCGCTCTCGTTTTTCACTCCGTAGTTTGTTCAGTGAAGCTTTTATATTCTGCACCAAGCGCGCCAAAACGTTTCTTGATAAACGGCCACAAAATTTATTGTGGGCTGGTTCGCGGGCCACCTTAAAAATTACAATAAACAGTGTTTTTAAAGGTACAGAAAACTATGTATAGGCCTGGACAGGCCCTGAGGGTTTCAGGAGGTTGAGGCTTCCAGATTTCAAGACAATCGGCACACGAAGGTGGTAAGGTTGTCAGCCCTTGGCACATCCTACGTCGACTTCACAGCCATAGTGCGGCCGTAAGGAATAAGTCAACGAAAAATTCTAACGACATCATCGGGAATTGAACCCGCGACCTTCGGGATTGTAGCGCAGTGTTTCAAATGCCTAACCACCTAAATTACTGTGTAGTTTTGTTCTATATATATATATATATATATATACATATAATTTGAAAATGTGGCCTTGGACCGCGTCTTGAACACCCCTGGTCTACACCACATGCGTCATGACAGAAGCATGAACATGAATGTCCAGCGAGACTGTTTTTATTTCAACTGACCTTGGCCGCCTTCATGAATTTCGACCTCTCTGACCTTACCAATGGAGAGCAATCTTGACTTCGGAACGACAGCGAAAAAAAAAAAAAAAAACAAAAGTAGGTGCATCTGGTCGGGCGCAATCAGAAGCGCAAAAACAGCCCAGATAACCTACCGGTTTTTGATTAATTCTTTTTACTTAACAGATTGATTTTCTTGAAAAAATAAGACAAATGACCACCCCTTCCAAGCTGCAGATTGAACTGAAGGAACAATTTCTCTGCTGACTATAAATTACGTGGATTCAGTACATCCATGAAATTGTACCCAGACTGCTGTCGGGCTCTTTGGTCATGAACTAATTTACTGAGTTCATTAATCTGGATCCTTCTCGAGAAAGCCGATAAATCATCTGCCTTTAATGCAATCCGAAGACGTTCTGTTGAGACCAACGTAAAACGGCCGCTGGACCCGACCAAGAGTATGAGAAATTCTGTCCTCATGCTCCTGTCTAAAAATCCACTTTAATGTTGTCCTCCCATGTAAGCCTAGTTTATGCATGCATTCATCTCGCCATGCATATTAAGTACCTTGTCCAAATTATTATTCTTAGTTTCACCTCGTTTGCAATAATCGGTCAGAGCCTTATGTGGTGTTATTAGTTTCCTCATTATGTGTCTAGAGCTTCCTGTTTTTTGTTCTCCCTTAGGTCCAAATTTTATGTTCAACAGTCTGTTCTCAGACCCTCCCAACAGGTCTGTAATTCCCTTACGATAAGTAATCAAATTTCGCACCCACACAAAACAACAAGTAAATTTATAAGGCTGTGTTTCTGTTTTAGGTTTCAAGTCAGCAGACATATAAATTTAATCTTCTCTTATTTTCTTCTTGGGCGTTGATAAGTCACTTCTATTCTCAGATATCTGAACTTCGCAATATTTTCGAAAAAATTTTATAAGTTTCTTATTTTGTAGTTTTGTCAACAATGGCTGAAATGCTACAAGTCAACACTAAAACACTGAACCTTGTTGTAGAGAAATTACGCGTGTACGTACATACGTATGTATGTGTGTATATATGTATGTATGTATGTATGTATGTATATATGTATGTATATATGTATGTATATATATATGTATGTATGTATATATGTATGTATGTATATATGTATGTATGTATGTTTGTATGTATGCATGTATATATGTATGTATATATGTATGTATGTATATATGTATGTATGTATCTGCAAACTAAGCTACATCGTTTGTCAGACTTCTTTAGGTTTTTCATTAATACTCATTGTAATACGAACGAAGGTTCACAAAAAATAATTTAAAAATTAACATTTTAGAGGCTATTAAATAATTGAAAACAGCGAAAGTTATGAAGTGCTAAAATTAGAAATTACTATTTTCAAAAAATCTATATATGTTAACAATATAGTAAACGATTATAGCCGTTTCGAGTGAGGACGCAGTGCGGCAGTGGTTTGTGTTGCCAAAAGTTTCGAAAGAATATTCAGCTGCCATCTTCAGGGTATAAGTGATTTAGGCGAGGATAGGTCACGTTACATTGACAAAGTGATAAGCTAGTCCTCTAGAGAAGGTGGAGACAAACGTAGGACTAACATAACAAAAAAAGAACAGCACGGACCGACGTGATGACAAACCCTAGCTGAACAAATTCTTACTTATATTGCCAGGTTTTATGAATTATTACATTTGTTTAAAAGGCGTTTGATTTTTCATTTTCGTGGCACATCAGCGTATGGCGCTGTTGCCGGAGAGGAAGAAACAGTTACGGAGTCGGTTGACATTGAACTTCTCAGCAAGGAATGCAAACAATATTATTTTTGTTTGCGGTGCTTACAGTGCCATATTTATGCCACAAGGCGTTACACAACACAGTTACCAGTGGATTGTTGATGCGAAGGCTGTAAGTGGTTGAGACGTAATTGAATCAGTCGGTAAATACATATAAGACAGCTTTATTTTGACACTGTAGAGCATAATTATGATCTTGTGATAACCTCGTACTGAAGTAAGGTTGTTTGCATTCATCCTTGTGATATATCATTCTCTCACCTTCGTCGGTAAATGCTCATATATATACATATAGAGTACATGAAATATAATATGTGCAAGTGTATACACTAACCCTTATTCAGTGTGATGCCCTTAAAAGTAATTCGTTCTCGTATTTACAGTATAATTTCAACAGCGCTGCCTTGTCTGACACCATTGTTGGAAATCGAACAGTTAGGTAATGCCGTTAAATGGTTCGTAACGCTTTGCAAATAATTCAAATAGACCGAATTTTAAAGAAACCTCTATTGTCGGGAACACTAAAAATTAACACGGAACCAAGTTACAGAGATAATGCCTATCTGTGAAGGTAAATAAACCCACACAAGATTGGCAGCAATAACAAAATCTTTCGAGATGCGCAAGGAAAAGAAGCTTGTATTAAAAGAAGCCATGCAATTCATAGTGGGTCACGTCAACTCAGAAACAATTGAAAGACAACTTCGTGTTTTTCTGTTACTGTTTAATTAGTCATGAGAAGACTTGCAGTAAAAACGTTAATTATTTTGACATACGCTCTTCTCTTAGTGAATATTATTGCTGGAGAAAGTAAGTGTTGTTTCATAAAATAAACTTTAAATACCGTCCTGTGGAAGTACACAATTGGCAAGTAAATACAGTCTCGGTGAAAAACCTAACCATACATCAGTACCTCGTTATGCAAATTTTCTCCACATTTTTATAACTTTTCGCATGTTCAATTAAACTAGATTTGAAACAAGATTTTTTAGTTACCTCTTATGCCTACATTTCACTTATGTCGGTACCTGTTGTCATAAAACTGAATGGATAGCTGTAACATTGTATCATAAACACACTACTGACTGTAAGATTAATGTTTTCAGGAGCAAAGCTTACGGACGTCCGAAAATGCAGGGTTACTCATGCTGGGTCCGAATACAGGGGGCCCATTTCCAAGACGGCATCGGGATTTCTGTGTCAGTTCTGGGACAAGGAAAATAACACGTCTGAGGTAATTTGCCTGACATATTTCTTGAGTTCATATTTACTCATTTAAACACACATGAGAGTCTTAAGAAGATAATCAGTAACATGAAATCAGCCATGAAATAAATAACAACGAATTTCAATGTATCACATTTCTCTAAGCAACCGATCTTGCTTTCAATGTGTTTGGTTGAATCACCCAGAAGAAAGTACTGTGTTTGACCGCTATACATTCTTTGCACGGCCTCTCTTTTAGGCTCATTCGCAAAATTGCGGAAAGCGGCTATTAGCTTCGTCGCATCTGCCTGTCCATCTATCTGTCTGTCTGTCTGTCCGTCCGCATGGAACAACTCTTCTCCCATTAGACGGATTTTCACGAAATTTGATATTTCAGAATTTTTCGAAAATCTGTCGAGAAAATTCAAGTTTCATTAAAATTTGAGAATAAACTCGGAGTACTTTACATGAAGACCACTGTACATTTATGATAACAACTCGCTTAATTCTTCTTACAATGAGAAATGTTTCAGACAAAAATTGTAGAGAAAATCAAAACACACATTTTATGTTCAATAACGTTTTCTCTCAAATCGTGCCGTATATGAGATGTTGTGGAAAAATATGATACAGCTAGACAGGCCGCAGATCACAATGTACGTATAATACGGCGCATGCGCTTCGCGTGCTGTATAATTAAGGCTACAGGTACACGCTCAGAATAGGTAACACTTATTGCCTTTCCACAGCAAAAATCATTACGCGAACGCGCCTCAATATTACGTTTATAAGTGTATTGCCTCTTCTGTTTGTCATTTCAGAGTCGCTTTCATCAACGCTAATTTTTCGATTTTTTCGAATTCTTTGATCTGCCTACCCATGAAAATCGACACAAGTTACATTCGACGACCACCCTGAACGTAAAGCATGAAAATACTTCTTCGTCACCTTGAGACTTGTAGCCCATTACCGCCATAATGGGCTAAATTTGTGCTGTAAATTTTATACATTTTTATGCACTGTGACCACATAAACTGCAACGCACATCCCTGTAAGTCATGTAAAGTGGATCATATTTTTCTCAGTCACTGAAGAACAATTAAAATCGTGTGAGTGTAAACGCAAGAACTTTCATATTGCATTACACTCGCTACACTGTTTGGTTTTACTGACCTCACTTATAAAATGTTTAAAACCGTTGTTTGAGTTCCCCAGTATAAAGGAAGAGTTTCTTAATTTATTTTCACACTTTTTCAAGAAGCATAACTACATCACGCAGTCTTGAAAAATTCGAGTTAAAACTAACTGTCCTTAATATCTTAAAAACAGGTTTATCTGAGCACTGACGATAATCTCTTTCCGGAAGGATCAAAGATTTTGGCCAAGAACTGGTGTAGGAACCCAGGCGGTCAACTGAGCGAGCCGTGGTGTTATAGAAGGAAGAAGGAGCTTGTAGATGAATTCTGCGATGTGCCTCTCTGCAAATATCATGGTAACCTGTTGCATAAATCTAAATGAATGCAGGGGCTTTGAAATATGCATTATTAACTAGAGGAATCATTACATTTTTACGCTTGTGAAGGTACTATATTAGTAGAAAGTAGCTTATGGGCATTGTCCATCGTATAGTATTCCAGAAATATGTATATATATATATATATATATATATATATATATATGGTTCGGAAAGTGTAACTGTTCCCGTCCTCCGGTAAGAATGTGAGGAGGCTGAACTATTCCGAACCTCCGATATTTATTCTTAACTATTAACTACTAATGCTGTGTCTGTCTCGGTGAAATGTTTCAGCTTACGTTGCTGATTTAAAAAAAAAAATAAGGTCATGGAAACATTCATGAGCTTTCCTTCACATAGTAACTAACGGAATTAACGAATTATCAGAAAACTTGATATAAGAACATTTTGGGGTTAGCCATTTCCCACGAATACTAACACTAATATGGCGGCCGTGCGACCTTCCGAAGTGGGAGCGATGCGGTGTCACTCAGAGGATGGCAATTACGTAACATATTCTCTTTTTTCTCTGTCAACCTTCATTAAGTCAGTATTAAAACACGTGGTAATACGTATGTGCGTGTATGGGCGTGGTAAGAGGCAAGTTAATATTACGTCATCGCACAGTGCTTCGATTTTATTTCTAGACGGGTCACATTGAAAATTCCACAGCTACTGGACACTGTCTATTATTTGGCGACATGCGCCATACGTCAATGTCACGTCTGAAAAGAGCACCAGAAAGAATTCTACTTATAGACTGAAGGCGGGAACAAAACTCAGGAAACAGGTCATTAATTAAGAGTTTTTTTGATGTTCTGCTGACCATGCACAGGTTGAGAGTGTCCTCTCTCAACCTGTGCACCGGACGGCCACCTACAGAGTGTGATGATACCAGATGCTGTATAATAAAATTTTGACCTCCTGATGACGAGCACATAGTGCTCGAAACATGTAGAGGCATATAATAAACTTATTATAAAACAAGAATTTGTGCATTAAGTCTGCCAATTACTAAGATTAATTAAGAGTTCCACACTTTGTGTCGATTTCTGTGAAGTTCGTTTTGAATGTAGCTCCCCATTCAAGCAGTTTCATAGTAGCGATTTCACAAGAGGATAACCAAACATTCCAACTCATAACACTACTGAATCACATTCATTTTTTTTCGCCCCATCCTCAAAAATAAAACTGTTTCCTTATAGGATAATGTATGTGCAAAATACAATATATCTCTTTATTTGAAATGCTTAAATTTTTTATCAGTAAAAGAACTGGATACCCCTAGACAACGAGCAATTCCGTGAGTTTGAGGCACATGAAGGTGGTAAGGTTGTCAGCCATAAGCACTGGCCACACTTAACCCCAGAATATATGCCTGGTGCCCAGGAGGCTGAGTCGACCCCAGGGCCATAGTGCGGCCGAAAGGATTAAGTGATTAAGTGAATGAAAAATTCCAAGACACCACCGGCAATCGAACCCACCACCTTCTGGCTTATAGCGCAGCGCCTGAACAAACTGCACCACAGGGTGCTCCCATGCCCCTAGTGAGAGTTGAAATTGACTTGTCAGTGCATAAATAAAATTCTTACAAGTTTAAGTGCTGATGTCCCCTACCAAATACCAAACTTAATTCAGCTTGGTCAAGTTATATTTTGGGATCTGAAAGCATAGACGGAAGAAACGGATAAATGCAACCAGAAGGTAACTAGGGGACCAAGGAGATGGGAGGGGGGGGGTTGTTGAAGGCGCCTCGGGCCGCAGAGCCCAATGGGCAGCAAGTGGATGGCGAAAAAAAATATGTTAAGTAAATATATTAATTTTCTGCTAAAAAAATTAACGAATTATAGAGCTAAGTCAATGTAGTCTCAGCAAAATACCTTGAATTTTTAAAGTTCATAATTTCTATTAGAAGCATCCGTTGTAATTTCCGGCCCCGGGGAAAAAAATAAAGGTAGATAGGCTACTGAAAATAACCTTCATACATATTCTGTGGCTATTATAGAGGAAACCTACACATTTTTCAAAAAGCTTGCGTGTGGCTTTGTATTGTTGACTGACGTTCTGTCTCTTACGTACACAGCAAACGTTTGGGTCCAAAAGGGACGGAGCTAAGATGTGAATGTGTTAGATGAAACACGAGGGAATCTCCGATAAAAATGCACAGTTGGGTATGCAGTGCATTGCTTGGCGATCATTTTTCGGCGCCTTCGCAAAATTGCGAAAAGCGACTATTAGCTTCGTCATGTCTGTCTAGCTGTCCGTCGGCATGTAACAAGTCGGCTCCCACTATTAGGATTTTCATTAAACTTGGTATTTAGGATTTTTAGAAAATCTGTCTAGAAAATTCAAGTTTCTTTAAAATCTGACAAGAATAACGGGTACTTTACGTAAAGACCTTTGCACATTTGTGATAATTTCCCTCTGAATTCTTCTTAGAATATATATATATATATATATATATATATATATATATATATATATATATATTTTTTTGTGTATA
>Ga0123354_10020403_pt1 | contig 10424 bp, 6 predicted proteins | sample TergutLab28metaG_2_FD_97872 | JGI IMG/M metagenome (GOLD analysis project Ga0123354, IMG submission 97872) | Labiotermes labralis P4 segment gut microbial communities from Petit-Saut dam, French Guiana - Lab288 P4 | ecosystem: Host-associated > Arthropoda: Insects > Digestive system > Gut ...
AGCGAAATTAAGCGACAGCGAAATTGCAGAAAAGGTAGCGGCTATTTTCGATATGCGCCCAAAAGCAATTGAAAACAGACTCAAACTTCGTTTTCCGATATATTTAGAAACAGCGGCTTACGGTCACATGGGACGCCAGCCTCAAAAAATCGTAAAAACGTTCACTTCCCGCTATCAATCGGAAAAACAAATTGAAGTGGAATTGTTTACGTGGGAAAAACTTGACTACGTAGATATAATCAAAAAAACAATACTGATGGCATAGTCAACAAAAAAATGAAAAATAATACTTCGGCTAACCACAACCACCACTTACATGGCGTACCCGCCTTTCGGGCAATGGGGATAATTATCGCTATTGGAATTGTTTACGGCGATATAGGCACCTCCCCTCTTTATGTGATGAAAGCCGTGATGAACGCTCTCCCGCACAATCACCCCGAATACATCATCGGAGCGGTTTCTTGTGTGATTTGGACGTTAACGCTGCAAACATCAATCAAATATGTGTTGATTACGCTACGAGCCGATAACAAAGGCGAGGGTGGAATTCTCTCGCTTTTTGCGCTTATCCGTAGAAAATACCGCTGGGCGTATATTATTGCAGCTATCGGAGCGGCAACCCTGCTTGCCGACGGAGTGATTACCCCGTCAATTACTGTGGTTTCCGCTATCGAAGGATTACATAATGTTTATCCTTCTACTCCGGTTGTAGGTATAGCTATCGGTGTCATCCTTGTTTTATTTGCTCTACAACCTTTTGGAACAGCTTCACTTGGGCGATACTTCGGACCGATTATGCTGGTATGGTTTATCATGCTCGGAGCGGTTGGAATAGCCAATTTTGTAGATTATCTGCCTATTTTAAAAGCTTTCAATCCCCTCTATGCCATCATGTTTTTAAAATCATCCCCGCAGATATTGGTTATTCTGGGAGCTATTTTTCTTTGTACAACAGGAGCTGAAGCGCTGTATTCAGACTTGGGACACTGCGGATTACATAATATTCAGGCTTCATGGGTTTTTGTAAAGATTACTTTAATTCTGAATTATTTGGGACAGGGAGCCTGGGCAATCACCCATCCCGACATGATTGTTCCCGACATAAATCCTTTCTTTGAAATCATCCCATCGTGGTTTTCACTGCCGGGAGTAATTATGGCTACCTTTGCCGCCATCATCGCCAGTCAGGCGTTAATCAGCGGTTCTTTCACGGTAATCACCGAAGCGGTTTCTTTAGGTTTGTGGCCCAACATCAATATCAAATATCCGACTGAATTAAAAGGTCAAATGTTTATACCGGGAATTAATTATGTTTTAATGGTTCTTTGTTTAATGATCATCTATGTATTCAAATCTTCTACCAACATGGAGGCGGCTTACGGGCTTTCGATTACTATCACCATGTTAATGACTACGCTCCTTTTATTTTTATACATGAGGGTAAAAGGAATAAAGTTATGGTATTCGATTCCGATTACATTGTGCTTTCTGTTAATAGAATCCGGATTTTTAATGGCAAATAGCGTGAAATTTTCTCACGGAGGTTTTATCACTATTCTGATTGCAGGTTTTTTATTCCTTATTATGTACATCTGGTCTAACGGACACCGCATTAAAAACCGGTGCGTAACTTACGAAAAGATTGCTCCGGTCATCCCTATGCTAAGCCAATTAAGTCAGGACACGGAGATCCCAAAATATGCCACTCACTTGGTTTATGTTACGCGGGCTAAATATAAAACCGATATTGAAAGTAAAATCATTTATTCGCTCATCAACAGGCAACCCAAAAGAGCGGATACCTATTGGTTCGTCTATTTATGGCGTAATGATGAACCTTATGATTTTGATTATGAGGTTACTACTTTTGAAAAAGAAAAAATTTTCCGCGTTGACATTACTTCCGGTTTTAAATTGGGATTTCATGTGGATGATTATTTGCGAAAAATTACGGAAAAAATGGAGAGAAACGGAGAGGTGGATTTGCTAAGCCGTTATCCATCGTTGCGTGAAAACCATATACGGGGCGATTTCCGGTATGTGGTGGTAGAACGTATCATGCGCAACAGTCTGCTTTTGCCTTTCTTTAAAAAAGCCACTTTGTTCCTTTATGGCATTATAAAAAGATTTACCACTTCGGATACTCAAATTTTGGATTTGGACCCGTCTAACGTAACTGTTGAATCAGCGCCGCTCGTAAAAAAAAATAATTAATTACGGAGTTGTCAAATAATATATAACGAACTGATTGATTCGTTGTTGCAAACGCGCGAGATTGCCGTCGCAAAAATACCGGCAATGGAAACGATTTTTACTTTTTCGCTTTTTTTGGAATATGGAATGCTATCGGTAAAAATGATTTCCGACAAACTGGATTGATCGACGTGCAAAGAAGCGGGATCTGACATGACGGCATGAGAGGCGATAGCGCGCACAGACAAAGCTCCTTCCGCCGTCATTAATTCGGCGGCTTTAGTTATCGTACCTGCCGTATCCACAATATCATCGACCAAAATTACATTCATGCCCCTGACGTCTCCGATAATTTTCATTTCTGCAATTTCATTGGCTTTTTGACGGATTTTATAACAAATAACCATTGGAACTTTCAAGTATTTGGCGTAGGTGTTTGCCCGTTTTGTTCCTCCTACATCCGGAGTTGCAATCACTAAATTCGGCAAATTCAGACTTTTGATTTCTTCAATAAAAACCGCCGAACCATACAAGTGATCAACGGGGACGTCGAAAAAACCTTGAATCTGGTCAGCATGTAAATCCATAGTAATTAGCCTGTTGATACCTGCCACGCCCAACAAGTCCGCTACTAATTTAGCGCCGATTGCAACGCGGGGATTATCTTTTCTATCCTGACGAGCCCAGCCGAAATAAGGGATAACGGCAACAATGGATTTTGCGGAAGCGCGTTTAGCCGCATCAATCATCAGCAATAATTCCATCAAATTATCGGAATTGGGGAATGTCGATTGAATTAAAAAAACGTGTTCGCCCCGTATGGATTCTTCGTATGCAACAGAAAATTCACCATCCGCAAAATGTTGAATATTCATTTTTCCCAAAGGACACTGCAAGTTACTGCATATTTTCTCGGCTAAATAACGGGAATTTGTTCCCGAAAATACTTTAAAAGAAACCATTACTTCCGGATTTAATTATTTCAATATCGTTAAATTTGAGCTACAAAAGTAATACAAACTAAACAAAAACTCCTCATATTATAGTAGAAAAATGCAAAAGAGGTTGAAAAATTATTGATAAAATTATTGAAATACTTAATTCACTTTCTTTTTCATTAGAAATGTTGTACATTTGTAGATTTATTATTAGAAATTAGCAGTATGAAAATTCTTAAATTCAAATTGATTTTATTTGTAGCTATCAGTTTTCTTCCTGTTTGGTTACAAGCAAAACAGGTAAGTCAAGAAACTGCACAGCAAGTAGCTGAAACCCATTTCCACTCGCACAGTAGCTTGAGAAGCGCTCAGTCGCTTACGCTCAATCTGATACATACAGAAACAGCTGAGATACAAACAACTAACGCTAAAGTAAAAACGGGCGGAATTACTTCAACCAATGTCGTTTATTATGTTTATAATGTGGAAGGTAATGGTTTTGTGATTGTTTCAGGCGACGACGTCGCTCTGCCGGTGCTTGGCTATTCTGAATCAGGAACATATAATCCCGACAATTTATCTCCTAACTTTGTTTACTATCTGAATTGCTTCGCACAGGAAATAAAAAACGCAATAGAAAATAATTTACCCCAAAGCGAAGAAACAAAAAAACAATGGGACGACTATCTGTCGGGAAATAATTCTTCTATGACAGCCGCCACTGCGAGTACGCCCCTGTTAGATAAGGAAGGTATAAAGTGGGGGCAAGCGGCGCCTTTTAATTTGTTGTGTCCAATGATAAGCGGTACTCAATCGGTTACAGGATGCGTAGCTACGGCAATGGCTCAAATCATGCGGTATTACAAATATCCTGATTACGGCGCAGGAACTGTGGCTACTTATACCACCACTACTCAAGCCGGTCAAAAAGTCGTAATCCCCAGTAAAGATCTTTCTACATCCAACTATGTATGGAGCAATATGCCTGCCGTATATGGCTCAACTTCTAATTCCGACCAGCAAAACGCTGTTGCTTTGTTGATGTATGATTGTGGAATAAGCGCACAGATGCAATATGATTTACCGACCGTTGGAAGCGGAGCTTATAACTGGGATGCAGGCAATGCTATGATAACCAACTTTAGCTACAGCAAAGGACTGACATATAAAGAACGGAAGTTTTATTCCGATAGCGAATGGGAAACGTTGTTAAAAGCTGATATAGACGCCGGACAACCAATACTTTACGGTGGACAGGATACTCTTAATAATGTCGGTCATACTTTTGTATGCGATGGATATGATGATAATAACTACTTCCATTTCAATTGGGGATGGAACGGCAATTACGATGGTTTTTTCCTATCCTCCGCGTTAAACGTTCCGCCGAGCAATCCCAATTACTACAATCAATATCAAGAGGCGCTGCTCGGTATTAACCCAAGTGGCGGAAGTGCAGCAAATTATGAAATAGTCTTGGATGACGGTCAGACAAATCCCATGGCGCTTACTTCTACAAAAACTCAAGTGATTAATAATGGTAATGATACAATTGATATAGTGGCTCAATGGTATTTCAACATCGGTTTCTCTCCGATGAATAATTGTCGTCCCGGAGTGGCTTTATATAATCAAGCCAATCAATTAGTGTATGTACTTGCGCTAAGCAGCTCTGGCGGTTCGAGGTTATCTTTGCAGCCAATGGGTTCAGGATATGGTTTTACATGGACTAACATTACAATATCACCGTCCGTTCCCATTGGTAATTATTTTATAAAACCGATAGTAATTTCTGCTTCCAATGACACAATACCGGTTCATGTCGCTCCGGAAAACAGTTTGCCACTTGCCGTAGTTAACAGTTTAAACGGATTGGAAAAAATTGATTTAAATTCAGCTAATTCGTTGAATGTTAATGTATATGAAACTAATGGACTTATTCAGGCTGTGGCTTCCAATCCGATAAAAGAAATTATCATATATAATCTGCAAGGCTCGATGATATATAAAGCGACGTCTATTAACGCCGTCTCCTATACGGTTAATCAAAAATTACCGGCAGGAACGTATATTGTAAAAGTAATTTCTGAAAACAATACCGATAATGTTAAACTGATCTTACATTAAATAAATTGAAGATCCGTTTACATATCAATTTCCACACCGTGTGGGGACAAACCGTCTGCGTCACAGGTTCTCTGCCTGAATTAGGCTCTGATGATATGGCTTTGGCGAAAGAAATGAACGATGTTGGAGATGGAAATTGGTCGCTTGAATTGAATTTGCCCGATAAACCGGTTGATTTTGAGTACCGGTATTTTCTTCGTTCCGACAACCAACTCATGTTTGAAGAATGGGAACGAAATCACAAGCAAAGCATTACCGACGTCCGGCAAAACTATGCGCTTATTGATTATTGGCAGAACCGTCCGCAAAATACCGTTTTTTATTCCTCAGCTTTCTACAAAAGTTGGTTTGCGCATCCCTGCGATATATTCGAACGCATTGTTAAATCAAAGAAGAAACTATGTATTAAAGTATTGGCGTCCGGTATCGAGCGCAATCAAAGCGTAGCCATAACCGGTAACCAATCTGAATTAGGAAATTGGGAAACGGATAAAGCGCTAATCATGTCATGCGACCGGCTTCCCGAATGGTCGGTAGAGTTAGATGCAACAGCGCTCTCCTACCCTGTCGAATATAAATTCTGCATTATTGACAACGAAAATAAATCGTTAATTGAGTGGGAAGGATGCGAAAATAGAGTTTTGAGTGAATCGCTGATAAACGAGAATGAAACCGGCATTGTTTCGGGATTGCAATTTTGTAAAAATGCAATCGAATGGAAATGCGCCGGCGCCGTAGTTCCCGTATTTTCACTCCGTTCCGAAACCGGTTTTGGCGTCGGTGATTTTGGCGATTTGAAAAAGTGCATCGACTGGCTGAAACTCACTTCGCAGAAAATTCTTCAGCTCTTGCCCGTCAACGATACAACCCAAACGCATACATGGATGGATTCATATCCCTACAATGCGATTTCTATTTATGCTTTGCATCCGATATACTTGAATTTGAATGCAATGGGTGAATTGAATGCAGCAGATCGAAAAACGTTTTTTGAAAATAAGCAAGTTGAGTTGAACGCTTTGGAAGAGTTGGATTATGAACAGGTAGATAAATATAAATGGATGTTTTTCAGGGAAATATTCGCTCAGGAAGGAAATAATACCCTGCAATCTCCCGAATATCTTTCGTTCTTTGAAAAAAATAAAGAATGGTTGATTCCTTATGCTGCTTATTCGCATTTGAGAGACGATTATCGTACCTGCGATTTTCATTTATGGGAAGAATACAACCGGTATGATAAGGAAGCGATTGAAAGCTTTTGCCAACCGGATAAAACGCATCATCCGGAAATAGCTTTCTACTTTTATCTGCAGTTTCATTTACACAAACAATTGACCGAAGCCAAAGAATATGCCTACGCAAAAGGAATTGTTCTCAAAGGCGATATTCCAATCGGTATCAGTAAGACGAGCATCGAAGCGTGGACGGAACCTGAATTTTTCAACAGCCAATACCAAACGGGCGCTCCTCCCGATAATTTTTCAGTTACCGGACAAAATTGGGGATTCCCTACTTACAATTGGGAACAGATGGAAGCCGGCAATTATTGCTGGTGGAAAAAGCGTTTCCGTAAAATGGCGGACTATTTCGACGCTTTCCGGATCGACCATATTCTCGGTTTTTTTCGTATATGGGAAATACCGGAAGATTCGGTTCAGGGACTGTTGGGTTGGTTCAGTCCTGCTTTGCCTTTCAGCGAAGAAGAAATAAGAAATGCAGGATTTGATTTTCAACAGGGAAGATATACGAATGCGCACATCAACGGGCAATTTCTGAAGGAATTATTTGGAGATTACACGGAAGAAGTTGTTGAAGCCTACTTGGATCAAACTTCCTCCCAACATTATGCCCTGTCGGAACTGTTTAATACCCAATTGAAAATTCAGTCGCATTTTTCCGGAAAAGACGACGACAGAAGCCAAATCATTAAAAACGGGCTTTTTGCCATTTGCAACGAGGTTTTGTTTATTGAAGACAAACAGTTGGCGAATCATTTTCATCCGCGCATTTCCGCTTCCCATTCTTATATGTACAAAGAATTGGATGCTGCCGGCAGGTATGCTTTTGATTATTTATACTGGAATTATTTTTATCAACGCCACAATGAATTTTGGAAAGAACAGGGTTATAATAAATTGGCTCCTCTCATTTCCTGTACCGATATGCTGGCGTGCGGCGAAGATTTGGGGATGATTCCTTCCTGCGTGCCGGAAGTTATGCAAAAACTTCAGATTCTTAGCTTGGAAATCGAACGGACGCCAAAAGAAAGCAACCGCGAGTTTGCCGATTTATCGCATTTGCCTTATCTTTCGGTGTGTACGACTTCTACGCACGATATGCCTACGCTTCGCATAGCGTGGAAAGAAGACGCCGAAAAAACGCAACGGTATTATAATGAAGTGTTGCAACGACAAGGAAATGCGCCGGAAAATTGTCTGCCTGACATTTGTGAACAAATTATTTATAATCACCTTCATTCACGGTCGCTATTGGTTATTATTCCGTTACAGGATTGGCTTTCGATGGACGAAAAAATTCGCGCAGAAAATGAAAACAGCGAACGAATAAACATACCGGCCAATCCCAAACATTATTGGAAATACCGTATGCATCTTCATTTAGAGACTTTACTAAACGCTGATGAATTGAATAAAAAAATAACCCTTCTAATTAAACAAGCGCAAAGATAACAAAAGTTAATTGAGCATTTTGCAGGTACCGTTAAAAGAAGCGCCCGGTTCAATTTCAATATATTTGGCAACAATTTCGCCCGTAAACCGAACGGAAGCTTTCAAACTGGCAACTTCGTGGATTACAATATTTCCGGTGACAATTCCCATTAAATCCGTATTTTGGCACTGTATATTTCCGGTGATTTCAGCTTGCGGTCCTATTATCACCTTTCCCGCGCATTCAATATTACCGTCCAATTTTCCATCAATACGAAAATCTTCTTCAGCCCTGACGTCTCCTTTAATATAAGTACCTGTCGCCAACGCGTTATGGGCGATTCCCGAAGGTGAAGTTTCCTTATTTTTCATAAAAATTCCCATTTTAATGATAAATATATAAATTATTTGTTAGATTCCAAATTATAAACTATTTTTGAATATAAAATTGACAAATTATGGAATGTATTGAATTAAAAAAAATGCTTTTTCACGCCCGCCACGGTGTAATGAAACAAGAGTTAATCGTTGGAAACACCTTCCAAGTTGATTTAAAATTATTTCTCGATTTAAGCAGGGCAGTCCAAACAGATAATCTTGAAGATACGGTAAATTATGCCGATATTTTCAACTTAGTCAAAGAAGAAATGGCAACTCCTTCCCACTTGTTAGAACATATTGCCGGAAGAATTGTTCAAAAAATCAAACAAAAATATCCAGCTATCTCAAAAATCACTATTCGTCTTGCCAAACTTAATCCTCCCGTTCAGGGTGAAATTCAATCAGCGGCAGTTATTATCAGTATTTAACTTTTAACGCTGTCAAAGTCTTTCTTGCTGCATCGTCACTCGGATCAATGTCCAAAATCTTTTTGTTGTAATCAATAACAGCATCGGTATTATTATCTACAGCCAAAGAGTAATTTGCCAAATAACGATAGGCGGCGATAATATCCTTGTTTCTCGCTCCATCGGCATTATTTTTCAGCATGACCGGAAGAGCGTCTTCAAAAAATGGTTTAGCATATCCCTTCATTTTACCTGTTTTATCCATGTCGTATTTGTCTAATAATGAATTGACATTGGCACGCCATAAATATCCGTAATATAAATCGGGTTTACGTTTTACTACTTCCGTAAATGCGTTATCGCCTTTTTGTACATAATTCTTAAAAGCGGCTTCATACGCAGCTACGGCGTCAGGGTCAGTAACCGAATTTTCATTCGCAGGATCAATATAATAAAGCGCAGCATAATAACAAGCTTGTCCGTAAGGAAAATAATCCGACGCATCTGCCGTAGGATCTAATGCTATGTACTTTTCGTAATAGTTAATAGATTCCGGATACAAACCGGCGCTTGAAGCGGCAACAGCAGCCTGCTTATAAATATCCGCTTTAGTAGAATCCATTCCAATAGCTATTTGAAAAGCGTCTAACGCTTCTTTCGGTTGTTTTTCTTTTACAGCTAATTGACCTAAAGTCAAATAATCCTGATAGATGTGCCGATCTTTCGGCATTTCTTTCAAAAACTCGGTCAATTGTTTATATCCTTCATCATAATTTTCTAACCGGTAATTGTTATAAGCTTGCAATCGCTTTATAACCAGATTAGTTGGATCTTTTGACAATATATATTGAAACTGATCTAACGCTTTTGGATATTGTCCGCTAAAATACAGCAATTGTGCATAACGTTCCTGTTGCAACATCGGGACGCCGGGAATGGCAATAAATTTTTCATAAGCGTCTAAAGCGTCTTTATATCTTCCTTGTTCCCTGTAAATATCGCCATATATTGCATAAGCGGGAATATAATTAGGGTCTAAAGCAACTAATTTATCCAGATACTGTAAAGCGGAAGCCGGATTAATTTCTTTATAAACTTGCGCTAACTTCAAATAAGACACCTTGTCCGTATTATCAAAAAGAATGGCGTTGTCATAACGAGCGCAAGCATCGCCTACTTTATCCTGTTTCATCAACATATCGCCTTCCACTAAATAAATACCGGAATATTTAGAATTAATTTTCCGCGCTTTATCCAAAGCCAATTGAGCGTTCGTATAATCGCCCACATTCGTATAAACTTCTGCAATAGCAGTTTGAACGGAAGGGTCCTTTTTTGCAAGACTGTTAGCTTTTTTAAGCTGGTCGTCGGCTGTTTTAGCATCCCCATTTTTCAGCGCCAATTTACCTGCTCCAATATACCCGAAAGGATAGTCCGGAAGCGTGCTAATCGCTTTCTGAAAATAATAAGAAGCTGAATCTTCCTGATTAAGATTATAATACGTTTCTCCCAAGTAATAATAATTTTCGGCTTGGTCGGCTGGAGTTTGATTTGTTTGCGCTAAAAAGAATATTTTTGCAGCTCCATAAAGTTCAGCTCTGTAATATTCAATTCCTTTATCATTGCTACCGGCAAATATGCAGTTTGCAGCGAGAAAGAAAAAACCTGTTAAAATGAGCAATTTTTTTCTGTTCGTTTTCATATTA
>Ga0123354_10020404_pt1 | contig 10424 bp, 6 predicted proteins | sample TergutLab28metaG_2_FD_97872 | JGI IMG/M metagenome (GOLD analysis project Ga0123354, IMG submission 97872) | Labiotermes labralis P4 segment gut microbial communities from Petit-Saut dam, French Guiana - Lab288 P4 | ecosystem: Host-associated > Arthropoda: Insects > Digestive system > Gut ...
GAGCGCTTGCGACAGGGTGTAGCGATTCTCGAGCTGGAAGCGTCGTGGCAAGAAGAACTGCGCGCTTTCGAGGAAACCCGGCAACACTATTTTCTCTACGAATAAGGAAAGAATTTCGGAAATTTGCCACGCCAAGAGACCTATCTCTAAAAGGCACCATTCCACTGGCGATAGAAATCCAGTAATCTATTAATAATAAAGAGAAACGACCAGAGTTCATCTTGCATTAGAATAAATGACAAATCAAACAAATTTCCCTGGCAAAGATTTGTTCGAATATACCCTAAAGAAGGTTAGTGTGGGAGCATTTGACGCACTTCTTGCCTGCGGCGTAAGGAATCTGGCTGGATTGATGCATCTTACTCCAGAAAGTCTCTCTCAAGCAGACATATCGCCGCAGATTAAAGAGGAATTGATTAAAGTTCAATTTCAGATCAGAGAGCTTTCTTCAGTATCTAATCGCCAAGATAATGGAATTGAAAGCTATGCTATCAATAATCAAGCTACCTCATCAAAACTACAAGGAGAGGGGAAGGGAAAAGACCAAATTTTTCTCGCGTCACAATCTGGGACACCAATACCGCATGATTTGATGGAAAGAATCTCAACACGGGCACGCAATGTTCTTATTCGGGAACACATCCTGTCCTGTGAACAATTGTTGGAACTCCAAGAAAAAGACCTGTTTAACTTTGCCGGGATCGGAAAAAAGACAGTACATGATATCAAGCGGTTGCAGGAGAAAATAGGTCAGAGACACAATAAGTTTTGCCCCAAATCGACTAAGCTTGTTCAGAATAGCCAATCAATAACCGATGAGCGGTCAGGCTTGTCCAAATTTGCGCCATACGCTCCTCGGTGCGACGAACGCAAAACATCAGACTCTCCAGCTTGGAGCGTACTGTCACGGACTCTACCAGAGGTGTTCCAAGTTAATAACCTACCATGGTGTAATTCCTCAATTGAGGGCGATCAGCTCCCAATTGGCAGCCTTGGAATTTCTTCAGACGATATCGAAAAGCTTCGCAAAATTGTACTCTTCCCGGAAGACCCCATCGAGTTCCTGCTTTCAATTACAACTGACTACCTTTTTCAAACTGGAATAGACAATGACACTCTATCGATCATACTCAACCACCTAGCGTATCTTTCCGGCTTCTCTGAGCATACACATTTATCCTTATCCCGTGCAAGTGTCTCGGGTATAGCTATTTATTCTGATATACAAATCAGTTTATTTGGAAGCTTTCGGTTGTCTCAGGAGGCTTATTCAAATCTTTTAATAACTGAGGAGAGAGATTCCGTTTTAACCTGGGGAGACTTAGCAAACATATCCGAACGAAGTGTCATTAAACGTTTAGGATTTACCGCTCAGGGAATAAGCGCCATTTGCTACCTTTGGCGCCTTAAAGACCAAGCTTTCGAAATCCAAAATACCATACTAAAAGGACTACCTATAACGGCATACTGTAGTTTTGAGCAACTCACAGATGCCTTTACGCAAGCGGTCGTTAATAAGACCCAGGAATCTAAGAAGGCCCGAGAATCCTCAGTGCTTAAAGGACGTTTAGGGCTACTCGACGGACGAAAATGGACTCTTGAGGAATTGGGCCTGCGAGAAAATTTGACCCGTGAGCGTATCCGACAAATTGAAGCGAAACTATTACCGATTCTAAAAAAGCCCAGGATATTAGAACAGTTGAGTTTACTGTGGCTTACGATAGACGAAATTCTCATATCTAGTGGAGGCGTATGCTGTGCTACCGAAATAGCTGGATTGTTAAGAAACCATTGGGAGTGGGCCACGCTTCCTTCCGAAGAAGGACTTGCATCAGTTATTAGTCTATCTGCAAATTATGAACTGATCTGGGAGTCACCAATTCGCATTATAATGCCGAACCATAAGTGCATTAACTGCACCGAAATTAGAACAGTTCTTATTCGAGCCGTGGAAAGTCAAGCGAATGGAATGCTACCATTTGAAGATGCAAATGCCATAATGCTTGATTTCTGCAAAGAACAACATTGTGAGAATTTGCACCAGATTCTCAAGTTTTCACATGGGTACCTTCACTTTTTGGCTGATGCCATGGAAGAAATCATAACAGATGAGGATACGCTGTACACTCAATTCGCGTGGGCACAAAAATACGGGAAACGGAAGTCACTTCTAGTTGAAACAATAGTTCGCAATGCGGGTCGCCCGATGCACTTTACCGAGGTGCATGCTGAAATTAACAAAAATAGGCCATTACACGGACAAATACCAGAAAGAAACATCTATGCATATATTGAAAGGTCCCCGGACCTGTTATTATGGGACCGTGGTACATTCATCCATCGCGATTTTGTAACGATCCCTGGGGAATTAATGGCTCGAATTGAAGACGAGATCATTTTAAGACTCAATGGGAACATTCCGTACGTATCGGTTGCCGGCATTTTTGAGTTATTCGAAAAAGAATTATTAGGACATCATATTATCAGTGGAAGCGCATTATATTCCTGCTTGCGGGAATCAAACAATAAGGGTTTGATTTGCCCTGAATATCCATATATTTTGAAAAATACAAAAGATGCTCAGCGCTTGCCTGTCCCACTTGTATTAGAAGCCTTTGTTTTGGAACAAGAACGAACCGTAACTTATGAAGAAATTAGGCATTATGCAGTTGGAACACTTTGCCTCAATGAGGCACTGTTTGTTGCCAGCCATTTTCAAAATATCCCGAATCTATTGCGGATTGACCGTGGTGAGTATATCCATATCGATCAACTGGCAATTGAGGAAAGTAAACTCGTACCAATAATTGATCACCTTATAACACTTCTTGATAGCTCCAATCATGTTTCAGCAATAAAGCTATACGACGATAAAAAAATTACTTGTAAGCTCCTGGGTATTTCAACCCCGATGCTTCTTTTTTCTTTAATTGAGTTTTTTTATTCCGACCGGTTTCATCTATCCAGATATCCAAAGATTTGCCTTACTAGGCATACCAGCTCTGAAAGTCGAGCAGTTGGTGTCGCTACGGAGGTTATCCGATATATCAGAGGAAAAGGTATCCCTTGTAGTTTCGACGAATTATATCAACATTTTGTCGAAGAATTAGGTTACAATCAAATCAGCGTCCATAACGTGCTTTATACCTACAAAGATATTCTGCGTTACAGTGAAGGGGTAATTGTCCACCACGAATCGCTTGCCTGGACAGAAAAAAAGCAGGCCGGCCTCGAGAAGTTGGCTACCAGCCACTTGTATGCTCGTGAAATCACTGGCAAGCCGTTTGGACTTGTTTCTTATCTCTATGAATATATGTACGATCAATTGCCGAAGCTTCCTGACCAAATCGTTTGGACAGCCACTCTCGTCGGAGAATTGCTGTCCCGCGAAGGAAAGTTTGCTATTATTGGTACGGCTCGCAACGTATTTGTATCCACTCCCAATTCACATAACATCGAGACCCTTGGCGACCTACTCTACTTTGTACTCCGTACCGAATACGATGGTGCGGCAAACATAGATCATTTCATTTCGGATATGCGGGATGTTGGTATCTTAAAGAAGAGCTTAACTCCAATGATGTTGGGAGAAGATAGTCGTGTCATTATTGATGGTAATGTAGTTCGCCTAGCGGAGTTAAACGACCGTGCTGAAGGGACTTGAATTATTGCCCGTCTACGACAGTGAAGACTGTGACCTGATTCGCGACCTGCAAGTGCCATTACTCAGACAGGCCAAGAATTATTTACGTGGAGTGGGATTCTTCACATCCGGTTGGTTGCGTCTCGCCGCACATGGGATGGCTGCATTTATCATGGGCGGTGGTTCTGCAAGAATTGTAGTCTCGCCAATCCTTGATGCGCCTGACTGGGAAGCGTTAAAATTCGGAGAATCAGCCAAAACAGATGCCGTTCTCCGAGAAGTTCTAGCTCGGAACATTGATGACATTGCGAGAACTCTGGAGAATGATACCCGCAATGCTCTCGCCTGGATGGTCGCTGATGGGCTCCTCGAATTCCGCTTTGCTTTATCACGAAATAAGGAGTCGGCTGGTGATTACCATGACAAAGTGGGAATTTTTACAGATGAGAACGGTGACTGTGTAGCTATTCATGGTTCTCTAAATGACTCTATTAAGGCATCGTTGAACGGTGAAGCTTTTTCGGTATTCAAATCATGGGAGCCTGGCCAATTCCCTTATGTTGAAATGCACAAGACACGGCTCAATGCCTTATGGAGCAATCAGAACAAACAGTTTAGTGTGTATCGGATTCCTGAAGCCATCCGAGAAAAATTTATTCAATTGCGAACTTCTCCTGACCCTCCATATGTCCGCTTGCCTTCGCAACAGGTAAGCGCTTTATCTCCACACTGCGCCATTACCCTCCACAGTTACCAACAAACCGCAATCGACGAATGGCGCAAAGCTGGTTACCGTGGAGTCCTTGAAATGGCTACCGGCACTGGGAAAACAATTACCTCATTAGCCGCAGCTACGTCAATTTATCAAGAACACGGTCGCTTGGCATTAATCATTCTCGTCCCTTATTTGCATTTGCTTGAACAGTGGGAACGAAATTGTAAGCGGTTCGGTTTTAACCCGGTCCTTTGTAGCGGCGAACATGGGCGTTGGCAGATCAACGTGAAATCAGCCGTTCAAGACTTTAACATCGGCTCCCAAAAACACCTCTGCATTCTTGCGGTACATAAGACTGCCGCAATGAACAAATTTGCAACCGCCACGCGACGGCTCCCAAATGACGATACATTACTCATTGGTGATGAAGCGCATGGCCTTGGCGCTTCCCATTTACGGAAGGCATTAGTAGATAATGCTAATATGCGCCTTGGCCTATCGGCTACGCCTCGCCGCTGGTTTGATGATGAAGGAACCGATACTATTTTCCGCTATTTCGGACCGACTTGTTTTGAATACTCTTTGGATCAAGCCATTGGTAAATTCCTCACTCCTTATGAATACCATCCACAATTAGTGAGCCTCACTACTGAAGAGACTGATGAGTACGAGGAGATAACACGAAAAATCGTAGCCATTACAGCATCTGCAGAGCATGACCATGAGCTCAGTGAGCGTCTAAAAAAATTGCTCTTACAGCGGGCGCGGATCATTTCGTCCGCACAGCAGAAGCTGCCAGCACTGCTCCAGCTGCTTCGCAGCATGCAGGAAGATTACCAGCACCGAAGCGACGAGCTTAGCGGTATTCTCATTTATTGTGCTCCGGGCGGGCATAAGGCTGTGCTGCAAGCAGTTGCGGCTCTCGGGCTGCGTTGTCATGAGTTTGTCCATGAAGTCAGTCTGACTGAACGAGAAAAACTGTTGGCCCAGTTCGATATAGGAGACATCCAGGTCCTTGTTGCTATCAAATGTCTCGATGAAGGGGTGGACGTCCCTTCGACGAGGATTGCCTTCATACTTGCCAGCAGCACAAACCCGCGAGAGTTTGTCCAGCGCCGAGGGAGAATACTTCGTAAATCAGAAGAAAAGGACCGTGCAGTTATCTATGATTTTCTTGTAGTGCCTCCTCCTGAAAGGCTGGCGCTGAAGCTTGGCTCTGACGTGGCCATACTTCAACGGGAAATGCCTCGATTTGTGGAATTCGCCTCCTCAGCCATAAACCAGTTCAATGCAAGAGCGGTGGTGCGGGATATTCTAGATCGCCTGGAAATGTTGAACCTACTCGATGAGAAACCTTGGGATGTCTACCATAACTTGAGACAGTGGGATTGGAGTGGGGATGATTAACGAAAAGATTATCGAAAAGCTTAGTCCATACCCAGATGACGTTCGTGAGTTAGCAATGCGAGCAATTCAGTTATCTGAGTCTTTCCCAGAATCGGCAGTAGCAGAGCAACTTCAGGCTGTTGTGCGGAAGCTCGCCAAACTGCAGGAAGGTGACTGTCAATGATACTTCATAAGATGACGGTGGAAAACTTTCGCCAGTTCCGCGGAAAGCATGTGCTTGAATTTATAACCCCCTCGTCCAATGAAGCTAATGTGACAGTTGTATTTGGCGAAAACGGGCGAGGGAAAACAGGGCTGTTTAGGGCAATAATGTTTTGTCTTTTTGGGGAGCGCCGTTTAAGCCAGGATGGTGACGTCCCTCGAGAAGAATTGCAGCTTGTAAACGTATCGGCACTTACTGAGAATCCTGAACAACCTGTACGAACGGTTGTAGAACTGGAATTTACTCATCGGGAACAAACCTATCGCCTACGCAGGGCCATATTGGGAATGTTGGATGGGAACAAGGTAATCGAAGAAGAAGATGAAAAACGCCTCTTCGTGGCCACCGGTGCTGGAAATACCCAACCTGTCCCGACCACCGAAATAGATGCCGTCATCAATAGCATCCTTGATCGTCGAGTAAAGGACTATTTTTTATTCGATGGTGAAAAGATCGAACGTTTAACCCGTGCTAATATTGAACAGCGGCGGGAGATTAGTGCAGGCATTCGGAACCTTCTCAACGTTGATGCACTTGAGACTGCAATAAGGGCGATAGGACGAGTAGCGAAGAGCCTTGAGAAAGAATTATCAAGCTCTTCACATGAGGAACTGTCGCGTCTTCTGAAGCGTCTTGGTGACAATGAAGATGAGCAAACCGGTTCACGCAAACGGCTTGGAGAACTTGCTGATGAAATCCGTTTTGCCCGACAGGAAATTGGCAAAACAGACAAAGCGTTGGAGAGCTTCAAAGAAATTCGCCACTTGCTTGAACGGCGTAAGTCGCTAGAGCAGGAGCTACAGGGCCTGGAACAGCAAGCAGCCAATGCCCTGAGCGAAATGCGAAACCTCGTTTGCAAAGCATCAGCACTAATTGTGGCTCCAACTGTGATCAACGTGTTCGGGCACATTGAAAACCAGAAGCAAAAAGGAGAAATCCCTTCAGAAATTAGACGTGACTTGATAGAACGAATTTTAACGGAGAAACGATGCATATGTGGCAATGACATATGTGAAGGGTCGGATGCTTATTCACACATAATCGCATGGTTGAAGCGCACTGGTGACGTTACAACACAAGATGCGGCACTCAATCTATGGCGATATTTGAGCGAGGTACGCAACCATTTCAGTGACGATGCTGACCTCGTCGAAAAACGACTACAACAATACGGAAATGTCCACAGTACCATAGCCAATACAAACCGTATGTTGGAGAATGTTAGAAACCAGATTGGGACGTCGGAGCGGCAAGATGCCTCCAAACTTGACGAGCATCGCAAGAAGCTCCAGGATAATATAATTACTTTGGAAGCTAATGCGCGCATAACTCAGGGACAATTGGAACAACTACAAGCAGAGAATGGCCGACTGCGTGCGTTACTAAAAGAAGAAAAATTGAAAGTCGGGCGGAATAATGAGCTGACGCGACGCTCTATCTTGACACGTGACACTCAAGATGCGCTCAATGACGTTCACAAACAATTCACACGCGAGATCAAAGATTTGATAGGGAAATCTGCTACACAGCTCTTTCGCGAGCTCTTGGATAAAGAGGGAAGGGAGAATCTTCGGACTGTTGTCGTTAATGATGATTATTCGTTGCAGGTACTGGATCGGTATAAAAAGCCATTCCTTGCCAATATTTCAGCAGGGCAGCGGCAAATTATGTCTATATCATTTATTGCCGCCTTGGCAAGGACGGCCGCAAAAAGGGACAAAATTGAAATTCCACTGTTCATGGACACCCCATTTGGTAGGCTATCTTACGAACACCGGCAGAACCTCATCAATCAGGTGCCAACGTTTGCGTCACAATGGATTCTCTTGGCAACTGATACTGAATTTCGACGGCAGGAGGCACAGCTGCTAAAAAACAGCGGGAAATGGGGAAAGTTTTTTATATTGCGTTCTACCAATGATGGGAACACGACAATTATGGAGCAAGACATCTCTTCTGCTTTGGTTGTTCTTCGCGAGGAGGAGGATTATCAATGAAGATGGATGGAAATATTCGCGTTGCCACCGATGCACGGTACAAAGAGTTGTACAACAACATGAAAAATAATGGGGCGGTTGATGACTTTCATGAATTGTTCTTTCTATGTGCTTGCATCGGCTACCGGAAGGGCGTCCAAGCTTCAATAAAAAAACGAGATGATCGTTTCTGGTCACGCACAATTACGCCTCCTGAGTGGGCATGTTATTACGCCATGGTATTAGAGCAAAATGATTTCGACTATGAGAAAGTCTCAGAAGACAAGGAGATCCTTGCTATTATCGAAGGTTACGCCAATGCCGGTATGGAATTTCTCATCGAGAATTTTCTCGGGGATTATCTAATCTCAAGCTCCAAGAACGCAGACCCACAACTTGATCCCACTTGTTGCAAAGAACTTCCCAAGCAATTTGTACATTTTATATTTGAACAGTCTGGATCTGAGAATTGGGATAGCTAATGAGGAATATATTACTAGTCGAACCACCTTATAAGACGAAGTACCCGCCCTTGGGATTAATGAAGATAGCGGCCTATCATAAGAGGCTTAATGACAGAGTTGTTTTTGTTAAAGGTTGTATTCCTGAAATGCGGGATGCGCGCTGGGACCGTGTATATGTAAGTTCTCTGTTTACCTATTACTGGAATCAGACAGTCAAGACAGTCGAATACTACCAAAACAGTGTGCCTCGTCGGTCAGACGTCATCGTGGGTGGGGTATTAGCAACCCTCCTTCACGATGATTTGGAGTCATCAACTGGTGCAACGGTAGTACCTGGATTGCTGGATATTCCTGGAATACTTGATCCTGGCGACAAAACAAGGATCGACACTCTTACACCTGATTACAGTATTCTAGAGGACGCGAATTTTAATTATGATTTGAGGGATAGCTATATCGGATATGCTACTAGAGGATGCCCAAACGGATGTGATTTCTGTGCCGTTCATCAAATAGAACCTGAGTTCAATGGGTATCTACCTCTCCGTCGACAGATACAGCTTATTGAAGAACTGTATGGAGAGAAGAGAAATCTTATCCTCCTGGACAACAATGTTTTAGCGTCAGACCGATTCAAAGATATTATTCAAGACATAAAGACATTAGGCTTTGCGAAGGGAGCAAAGTATTCGTACAAAAACAAATCTGGCCGTATCACTACTGTTAACCGCTATGTTGACTTTAACCAAGGATTGGATGCTCGCCTTCTAACGGAAGAGAAGATGGCATTATTGAGTGAGATCGCTATCAAACCTGCCCGCATCGCTTTCGACGACATCCGATTCCGTAAATTATATATTGAAAAGGTGCGGATGGCCGCCAAGTATGGGTTGAGACATTTGTCAAACTACATACTTTACAACTTCAAAGACCATCCAACTGATTTTTATGACCGGCTAAAGATAAACCTTGATCTCAATGAGGAATTAGGACTGCAGATTTTTTCGTTTCCGATGCGCTATGTCGACTTAAAGAGCAAGAATCGCCACACATCCACTCCTGGCAATATAGGCAAATACTGGAATGCCAAATATCTTCGAGCCATTCAATGTGTACTTATACGAACACGTGGTCTTGTTGGGACAAAACGTGATTACTTCTTAAAAGCTTTTGGTAGAGATCATGAAGAATTTAATAAAATTCTTCTTATGCCTGAATCTTATATCATTCATCGTTTTGCCCATGAAGAGGATGGCTCTACTGAATTATGGTGGTCTCAGGTACGCTCCCTATCCAATTGGGAGCGCGAAATTTTTGACACAATTGTATGTAATCAACTCTTTAAGCCAGTAAATCATGTAGAATTGCCGCGTACTATTAGAAAAGCTCTTTTTCATTATGTGGAAAATAGCACTCAGATTTTGGATGCAACAGACGATGTGGGCACGCGAGTCGAAAATCAACGCAATCATGTAGCAATTGAACGGCTGTCCACTAAATCGGCTTGCCTTCCTCTCTCCATTTGATTGAACTCATGCAAATTCATTATGACCACCCTAAAAACACTCCGCCTTGATGAGGCCGCCGCCCTGGCTGGCGGCAGGCTGCGTGGCGATGGCGCCATCACCGTTTCCGGTTTCGCCGCCATTGACGCTGCCGGGCCAAGCGATATGACCTTTCTCGCCCGCGCTAAAGACCGCCATCTGCTCGCCTCCTGCCGCGCCGCCTGCGTCTTGGTACCGCCGGGCGTGGGAGAGGCGCCGCTGCCGGTGATCGAAGTCGCCGACCCCTATTTGGGAGTGGCCATTCTCCATACTTATCTCTTGGCGCAACCCTTTGTCGCCACCGGCGTTCATAAAACAGCTTTTATCGGCAAGGACTGCTCCATCCCGGGAGAGATCAGTATCGGTCCCAATGTCGTCTTGGGCGACCGCGTGCGGCTGGGGGCGCGGACCCGGCTTGACGCCGGGGTTGTTTTAGGCGACGATGTGACCCTTGGCGATGACTGCTGGATGAA
>Ga0123354_10020405_pt1 | contig 10423 bp, 5 predicted proteins | sample TergutLab28metaG_2_FD_97872 | JGI IMG/M metagenome (GOLD analysis project Ga0123354, IMG submission 97872) | Labiotermes labralis P4 segment gut microbial communities from Petit-Saut dam, French Guiana - Lab288 P4 | ecosystem: Host-associated > Arthropoda: Insects > Digestive system > Gut ...
AGTTGAAGCGGCTCAGTCATAAAACAAATCTCCTTTCCAATGATACAAATAAAGGCGCATAACGGGGTTGCGCCTGATGACGGAGAACAGCGCGGCGCCCATCGCGCAGCCAAAGACGCCCTGCGCGGCATTAAGGGGCAGCGCGGCCAACGCCGGAGTTTTTCCGGTTAAACACACCGCGAAGATGAAATAACCCGCCAGCATCCAGCATTCCGCCGCCATGGCTCCCAAAACAAACGGCAGAACGCGTTTTGCGGTAAACCGAAGCGCATACCGAAATAAGAACCCGCAAATGAGCGGCATGAGCGCCTTTATGATAAAAGTTACGGCGGCATAATGGGCATACCCCGCCAACAAATCCGCCAGGGCGGAACCTAACCCGGCCGCCGCCGCTCCCCACAGGGGGGGCAGCAGCAGAGAGCATAACAGCACCATGCCGTCCCCCGGATGAATATATCCTTGCACGGGCGCGGGAATCCTGACGGCAAACGTGGTGATACAGCAAAGCGCCGCCATAAACGAGGCTGTCACGAATAACCGTGTCTTCAACGCGAGCCTCTCCCCTCCCGCCTGATGACACATTCGGCGCGTTCATGCCCGCGCGCCCCGCCGAAGGCATCCTCCCCGTCAAAATAACGGACAATGACGAGGGTATCCTCATCGGGCGCGGATACCTCCATTTTTCCGTGGCTAAACAGCGCGTTGTCCCGACGGGCATGCAGCAGGGAACGGATGGTTTGGTGCAAATGGCTGTCCTGTTTACCCCACGGGAAGGGGCCCCGGCAAAACGGGTCGCCTCCCCCCTGCATGCCCGCCTCGTCGCCGTAATAAACAGACGGCGCGCCCGGCAGGGCGCACAGTATTTCATAGGCCTTCACCAGCCGGCAGGACGCCAGCGCGTAATCATCCGGTTCAAGGCGCGGCAGAGCGCGCTGCGACGGCGGCGCGTCCTCACGCGTGTCTTGTACCAGGGCGTTTAGAATACGCGCCCTGTCGTGGCTGCCTAACAGGTTCATCAACGCGTAACGGAACGGTACGGGATAAACCTCCTGCTGGCGGCGTATCAGGCGGGCGAGGCTGCCCGCTGGCTGCTTCAACGTTAAAAACGCGATGATCGCGGCACGCAGGGGATAGTTCATCACGCTGTCCAGCGTATCGCCAAGGCAGTAACAGCGCGCCTCGCCGTAGGCTATCTTGTGAGATGCGTCCTCCCACACCTCGCCTAAAATAAACGCGTCGCACGCCTCACGGCGGGCGCTTTGCTTCAGCGCGCGGATAAAATCCATACTCAGCTCATCCGCCACATCCAACCGCCAGCCGGACGCGCCCCGCCGAAGCCACAGGGGGACGACGCCTTGGGAGGGCTCAAACAGAAAATGCCTGTAGGACGCGTCCTCCTTATTGACCTCCGGAAGCGTGCTGACATTCCACCAACTGCGGTATTGATTGGGAAAATGGGTAAACCGGTACCAGGAAGCATAGGGGGAATCCTCGGATTGATACGCGCCCAAGGAAGGATAGGTGCCTTTTCGGTTAAAGTAGAGGCTGTCGGCCCCGGTATGGCTGAAGACACCGTCCAGGATGACCCGCATGCCCCGTGACCGCGCCTCGGCGCACAGACATGAAAATTCCGCGCAGGTACCCAAAAGCGGATCGATTACATGATAATCCCCGGTATCGTAGCGGTGGTTGGACGCGCTTTTAAAAACAGGGTTCAGGTAAAGCACGGTCACGCCCAAATCCTGTAAATAAGGCAGTTTTTCCCGGATGCCGTTGAGCGTTCCGGAATAAAAATCGTGCGCGGCGGGTTCCTCCGTTTGCGGGTCTATATACCACATAGGCTCCCCCGACCATTCTTCACGAAAGACCCTGTCCCCGCGCGCGCAAACGGATTCGGTAGGCATCCTGTAAAAGCGGTCCGGGAATATTTGGTAGATGACGGCGGAGGGCATCCAGCCGCTGACGGTAAAGGCCGGATCGTACACCGTTATTTGATAGGCATGACGGACGCCGCTTTGAACACAGCCTTCGCCGCCCATCCCATCCTGCGCGTTACCATAGAATATTTCTTGCCCGTTTATAACAACGATAAAATCATACCAGCAGACATGAGGGGCATCGGAAACCTGCCACTTTACGGAATAGGTCCGCACGCCGTCATAGGCCATGGGAACATATGTTTCTGTTCCGTCCCATATATGCAGGGTAACCGCGTCGGCGTTCGCGCAAACAAACCGCAGCACCAACTTTGTTCCACATGGAACGGCATCCTGCGGAAACCTGTAGAAGGGCAGATGCGAATGATGCGTCATGACTAAATGCCGATATCCGCGCGCGCCGGCGATTCGGTTTCGTTTTCGAGCGGCGTCAGATGCCATATTTTTTGGTTATATTCGGCGATGGAACGGTCCGAGGAAAAATATCCGGACATGGCGGTGTTGACGACGGCTTTTTTAAGCCACGCGCCCCTGTCCCTAAAATCCATATCCAGCCGCCGCTGCGCCATGGAATAGGAGCCGAAGTCCTTCAGCACCATGTACGGATCCGCCATGCCGCCGCTTTCTCCCAAGAGCAAGGTGTGATAAATATCCTGAAACGCGGCGGGTTGTTCCAGCAGAAGCGCTCCGTTAATCAACTGGGTCAGCGCGGCGCGAATTTCCAGATTGGATTCATAGATGGTCATGGGGTTGTACGCGCCTTCGCGGTACATATCGCGAACGGTGTCCGCGCGCATGCCGAAGATATAGATGTTCTCATCACCCACACGTTCGAACATCTCCACGTTCGCGCCGTCCATGGTGCCGATGGTTACCGCGCCGTTTAACATGAATTTCATGTTGCCGGTGCCGGAGGCTTCCTTTGAGGCGGTGGAGAGCTGCTCTGACACATCCGCCGCCGGCATGAGTATCTCCGCCAGGCTGACATCGTAGTTTTCAAGGAAAACGACCTGTATGAAACGGCTTGCCCTGGGATGCGCCGCGATTAAGCGGGACAGCGCGTTGATAAAGCGGATAATCTGTTTTGCGCGCTGGTATCCCGGAGGCGCCTTGGCGCCGAAGAAAAAGACGCGCGGTACCATGGAGAAGGAGGGATCCCTGTCGATACGGTTGTAAAGCACCAGAATATGCAAGGCGTTTAGCAGCTGCCGCTTGTATTCATGCAGACGCTTGGCTTGCACGTCAAACAGAAAGTCGGGATTGGTTAAAATACCCTGCCGCTTGAGTACTTCCTGTGAGAGACGGCGTTTGTTTTCTTGCTTGATTCTATAAAACGCGTCCCTGAAGGACGGGTCGTCCGCGTAAGGCAGCAGTTTTTCCAATTGCGTCGGCTGCGTCTGCCATTGATTGCCTATCGTTTCGCTGATAAGCGCCGCCAGAGAGCGGTTGCATGCCATCAGCCAGCGCCGGTGCGTAACGCCGTTGGTAATATACGAAAACTTACCGGGCGAATACAGGCAATAATCCTTGAACGTATCGTTCATCAATATATCACCATGGAGCGCGCTGACGCCGTTGACAGAAAAAGACATGGCGATGAGCAAATTGGTCATTTGCACCTGATTATACGAAAGGACGGCCATGCCGGCGATGCGGTCCCACTCCCCGGGAAAGCGTTCCCACAGTTTTTCGCAAAGCCGCTGGTTTATTTCCTGCAGAATCATGTAAATGCGCGGAAGCTGCTGACGTACCATCTCCTCCGGCCACCGCTCCAATGCCTCTGACATGATGGTATGATTGGTATACGCCATCGTATGAACCGTGATATGCTCCGCCTCTTCCCAGGACAACCCTTCCTCATCCATGAGGATGCGCATGAGCTCCGGAATGGCCAGGCCCGGATGCGTATCGTTGATATGGATGACAACCTTTTCGGGCAGTAAATGAAACGCGGTGCCGTAAGCCCGTTTAAAGTCTTTAATGATGTACTGAACGGTTGCGGAAGCAAGGAAATAATGCTGTTTTAAACGGAGAAGCCGTCCCTCGTAATGGTTGTCCTCCGGGTAGAGCACTTTGGAGATGACCTCCGCCAGAAGCGTTTCCTCCGTTGCCTTCACATACTCCCCGCGGCCGAAATTAATCAGATCGATGCGTTTGGGCGAACGGGCCGACCACATGCGAAGCGGATTGACATTTTCCGTATCATATCCGGCTACGGGCATATCGTAAGGAATCGCCTCAACGGTATAGAAATCTTTATGCTCAACCCGAAATCTGTCACCCGCGACTTCTTCCACCGTGCCGCCGAAATGAACCTCGCAGACATCCTCCATGACGGGCATTTCCCAAACGTTTCCGTTGGCGAGCCAATTATCGGGCAGTTCCACCTGCTGCCCGTCCATGATTTTTTGTTTGAATAAACCGTATTCATAGCGAATCGTACAGCCCATGGCGGGCAAGTTAAGGGTAGACAAACTGTCTAAAAAGCAGGAGGCCAAACGCCCGAGGCCTCCGTTGCCCAGCCCCGGTTCCGGTTCTTCCTTCAGCAAGCCGTTCAAATCTACCCCCAGCTCGTTCAGCGCTTCCTGATACGCGTCCGTCGCGCATAAATTGAGCATGTTGGCGTATAAGGACCTGCCGGTTAAAAACTCAACGGAAAGATAGAAAAGGCGTTTATTCTCGTTGAGTTTGCGTTCTTCTCGGGCCGCCATCCACCTTTGCATAATTTGGTCGCGCACCGTGGAGGCGACGGCGTTGTATATTTGCTGCGCGGTCGCCTCGCGGATGGTCCGCCCATTATACCTTTGCAGCTTTCCTTCTATGGATTGTTTGATGGACTCTTTATCGAATATCTTGATTGGCATATGCTTATCCCTCCGAAAAAAGGAACCGGCCTTGCTCCGCCATGTCCACGCAGACCGCTTCCGGCAAGGCCATGGTATCACAATGAAGCCGATTTTACAACGCGCACCTTGTTACGTTGTTTCACGTGGAACATTTACAACACCCGCGTAAACCGATACAATACAGGCGGGAAGGGGGGCTCCCGATGCCGGAATGGACGCCGGAACAGCAGGCGGCAATCGAAGCTGAGAATACGGATATTCTGGTTTCCGCCGCGGCAGGCTCCGGGAAAACAGCCGTATTGGTTCATCACATCCTTCGCCTCGTCCTGAAGGGCGTTCCGCTCAAGAAGATGGTTATTGTCACCTATACGAAGGCCGCCGCGGGTGAAATGCGCGAGCGGCTCCGCAGCGCGCTTTATCAAGCCGCAGGTCAAGACAACCGCTTCGCGCGGGAGCAGGCGGAGATGCTGTCATCCGCCCGCATCGGCACCATACACAGCTTCTGCTCCCGGTTGGTTCAACAGTATTTTTACGCGGCGTGTGTCGACCCTCAAATCACAGCGGTGGATGAAGAGCAAAAGAGGGCGTTCTTCGCGGACGCGATGGAAAGGGCGCTGGATGAACTGACGGAGGAACCTACCGAAGGATACGCCGCGCTGACAGGCGCGTTTACGGATGACGAAATAAAAGATATGGCGGCGCCGCTTTACACATTTATCCTTTCCCTGCCGGATCCGTTCGCGTGGTTGGATAAGATGACCCGCTGCCGGTATACCGCCTGTGGGCTCAAGACGCATCCCTACGCGATGACGCTGATGCGCGCCTTTCGCGTTGAGCTGAGCGGTTTGGAAAAGGAGGCGGAAGCGTATTTGCAAATGGCGTCATCTGCCGAGGCGGCAGGCAAATGGCTTACCGCGGCACACAGCGATTTGGCGCTTTACGCAAACCTTCAAAACGCCCAAACACCGGAAGATATAGCGCGTGTGTATCAAGAAAAATTTGTTACCGCGCCGAGCTCACGCGGCCTTACAGGCGACGCGAAGACATGGCATGATCAAATGGCCGCCAGGCGCAAACGCTTTAAAAAAGACTTGATCGCCGCCGGGGAAAACATGTTGTACGACCCCGAGAAGGCCGCCCGCGACATGAATGCCATGGGGCCGCATTTGGAAGGCCTCAGAGACTTTGTTGCCAGGCTGCACGCGGTTTTCTTTGTGATAAAACAGGAAGCGAATGTCATGGACTATGATGACATGATTCATCTGACGCTTCAGATATTGGCTAACCCCGCCGCACGCGCGGAAATTCAACGGAGCTGCGATTACCTGTTTGTTGATGAGTACCAGGACGCGGGCGGCGCGGAAGAGGCGATTTTTAATGCCATCCGCCGCGATGACACGCATTTTTTTATGGTGGGCGATGTCAAGCAAAGCATTTACCGGTTCAGGCAATGCGACCCGACGCTGTTTTTATCCAAACAAAAAAGCTTTTCTCAGGGCAGCAGCGCTTACGCGCGGAAGATTTATTTAACCCGTAACTTCCGTTCCCGCCCCCATATCATAGAAACGGTCAACACCGTTTTTGAAACGCTCATGCGGGAAAACGTGACGCAGCTTAACTACGATCAAACGGCGCGTCTTTATCCGGGAATCAAGGAAACGGACATGGCCGCCGAAACGGAATTATATATATTAAAAGACTCGCGTGTGAGGGGCACGGGCGCCGCATCCCGCCACAAGATGGAGGGTGAGTTTCAAAAAGCCGCCGAGTTGATTGGCAATCTTACGGCTAACGGCCTTCCGGGGCGGGACGGAAAACCCGGTCTTCCTCTGGCATACAAGGATATCGCCATCTTATTACCGCAAACAAAAAACATCGCGGCAGGGCTGGCCGAGGCGTTGGAAGCGGCCGGAATAGCGGCATTCGCGGAAAAAGACGAGGATTTTTACGAGCTGTCCGAAATACGCCGCATGCTGGATTTGATGCGGGCGCTTGACAATCCCAGACGGGATCTGCCTTTTATCGCGGCGCTGAAGCTGCCCGTGTTTCATTTTTCGGACGAGGATTTGGCGGATATCCGTATCGCCACTCCGGACAGGCGTGTCAGCTTTTATGACGCCTTCCTGTCCTTTGCCCGCGGGGAGGGCGCGCCCGCGGAGAAATGCCGCGCGACACTGAAAAAACTGGACGTGTGGCGGCTCAGAGCCAGGCATTTGGGCCTGCACAAACTCCTTTGGGATATGATGCACGAATGCGGGCTCTATTATCAGGCGGGCATGCGCCGTTCGGGTCAAATGCGGCAAGCCAATCTGCGGCTCCTTTGCCAGCATGCCGCCCGTTATGAAACCGTCGGTATCGGGGGGCTGAGCGGTTTTCTTAGGCTATTGACACGCATCAGCGAGCAGGGAAAGAGCGCTGCGCTCAGTGACCTGGCTCCCGGAGATAACCTGGTACGCATCATGACCATCCACCGCAGTAAAGGCTTGCAGTTCCCGGTCACGATTATCATGGGGCTGGGCGGGCCGCTGCTGATAAAAGAAACGCGCAAGTTAAAGCCGCATAAGGAGTTAGGCATCGGTATTCCGTATGTGAATGCGGAACTGCGTATCACCAGGCGCACCTTGGCTCAAGAAGCGATTCAAGACATCAACCGATCGGAAGACCGCGCGGAACGCTTGAGGCTTTTATACGTAGCCATGACGCGCGCCTCCGAAAAAATGATTTTGATGGGCACGGTGGACGACCCGCTTCGCAAGCAGTTTACCTATTCCGGCGATTACGGCATCATGAATGCCGACTGCTATCTGGACTGGCTGATGCTGGTTCCGGGGTGCCATGAAAGGCTTATGCTCAGTTTGTCCACAGGATATCCACAGCCCGGAAACCCTTATACTATCAGCTTTTACGAAAAAGCACCCCAAGCATCTGTGGATAACTTTACGCGTAATCCCCTCCCAAGGGAGGAATGGGAAAAGCCTGTCGCGCCTGAAATTTACGAAAAAGTCAAGGCGCGGTTGACGCGTACGGCCCCTGCGCGGCTGCCGCGCAAGATATCGGTAAACGCATTTGTTAAGAAGGATTATTACCTGCAGGAAGAAGAAACCGCCCGCACCAAAGCGCTGGGGCAATACCTCATTAATAACGCGCCCTCCTCCGCGGAAACGCTTCGGCAGGAATTGAAAAAGCCATCCGGCATCAGCGCGGCCGAGGTGGGTATCGCGGTGCACGTCGCGCTGTCTAAAATCAATTTTGCCAAGGACATACCGCCTCAACTGGATGCGTTGGCGCAAAACGGGTTTATCGGCGAGCAGGAACGTAACGCCATACCGCTTCAGTGGCTGGAATCCTTTGCGCAAAGCGATCTTTGCCGCAGGATGCTTTCCAGCCCGCATGTCTTAAGAGAGCATTCCTTTGTCGTTAAGTACTTTAAAGACCGTTCCATGCTGCTGCAAGGCGTGGTAGACTTGGCCTTCACAGAGGGGGACGGCTGGATTCTGTGCGACTATAAATCGGACCGCGGGGCGGATGCCGTCACGCTGACGGAGCGGTACGGGGAGCATATGCGCTTATACGCGGAGGGGTTATCGCGGGTGACAAAACAACCCGTCAAGGAAACATGGCTCTTCGCACTGCGTACAGGAGAGGCTATCCGGCTTAAAAAACCAAGCCCGCCGGAAGTCCCTTGATCAAAGCCAAAATGCCTGTTGGTGGGGATTTATGATATAAAACTTCCATATTTTAATATAATAATGGGGTATACAGTACAAAATTGGCATTTAACATTGCTATTTGTGGGTTTTTATGTCATAATCATGTCATCTTTCCGATAAGGAGGCGGCCTTCAGTGACGGATAGTTGTGAAATTGTCTATTACCATCATAGCGGGTTTACCGCGGCCAAGGCCGACACGCTCTTCGTCTTTGATTACTGGGAGGAGCCGGGGGCGCTGCCCGCGGATAAACGGCTGACGGCGGAACGGCTTTCGGAATACAGAAATGTCTACGTGTTAACATCGCACGCGCATCCGGATCACATGGATCCCATTGTCTATACATGGGAAAAGGATGTACCGATTACCTACATCACTGCCTTTGACGTGCCCGTGGGAACACGCGGCCGCAGGATGGCGCCGGGAGATGAAATGCCCCTGAACGAGGGCGTCCGTATCAAGGCATTCGCCTCGACGGATTCGGGCGTCAGTTTTCTGGTTGAATTGCACGGCATGAACGTGTTTCACGCGGGTGACCTAAACCTATGGCATTGGCGGCAGGAATCAAGCCTGAAAGACATTGCGCGCGCCGAAAAAGCCTTCCAAGAAGCCATCGACCCCATCGCGCAGGAGCGGGTAGACATCGCGCTTTTCCCTGTGGACCCCCGGCAAGGCGAGATGTTCGACGCGGGCGCAAACCGTTTTATATTATTTGTAAAACCCAAGATACTCATTCCGATGCACTGGCACGGACGGCCGGAAGTGGCCGAAGAGTTCACCCGTCGCGCTTCCGGTAAAACGACGGATGTCTACGCGCTGACAAGGCCGCGGGAAAGAATTACAGCGCACATGGAGAATGGCGATTTAATAACGGAAGTATACCGTCAAAAAGAACCACCCCCCGCCCAGACGCCGTCACCGGCGCCTTATACGGCGGAGGGAGGTTTTACGGAGCCATCTTCCGATTATCCGGACCCCTTCAGCGAAAGCGATATGCCGGTGGATATCCGGCAAACGGATAATCACTCGGGCCCGGACAATAGTTCCGGCGCGGACGGCTAACCTTACCGCGCGTTTAAAACGCTCATGGCGTATTCTTCCGCCGCCTGATAGGTGCTGACATGCCGTTCCTTTGAAAGACGGATGATTTTCAGCGTCGTCTCGTATATGGCGTCCACCTTCGCGTTCACTTCATTTACATCATAGCGGCCTTCGGCCACTTCCATGCCGCAGTTGATCACGCCGCCCGCGTTGACGATATAGTCGGGCAGGTACAAGACGCCCTTGTCGGACAGCGCATCCCCGGTGGCCGCGTCCCTCAAGACATTGTTGGCCGCGCCCGCAATCATGAAGCAGCGCAGGCTGTCAATATTTTGCCTATTCAGTACCGCGCCCATCGCGCAGGGCGCGAAAATATCGCACGGCGTCGTCAGAACCGCATCGGCTGCAAGGATGTCGGCACTAAATTCGGCCGCCGCCTTTTCAAGCGCCCGCGGATTGATATCATACACCTTCAGCTTAGCGCCTTCCGCCTTCAGATAGGCGCACAGCGCGTATCCCACGCTGCCAACGCCTTGTACGACAATCGTCCTTCCGCTAAGGGAATCGGACCCGAACAGGACGCTCGCGCCGGCTTTCATGCCCCGATAGACACCGCGCGCGGTAAAAGGAGAAGGATTGCCGCTGACATCGGGCGTGCCGGATACAAACGGCGTTGTACGGCGCATCACAGCAATATCCGCGTCGCTGATGTTCACATCCTCTGCGGTATAGTACTTACCGTTTAAGGAGTTGATGAATCCGGCATAGACATGAAAGAACGCATCGGACTTTAAACGCTTCGGGTCGCCGATGATGACGGCCTTCCCGCCGCCGAGTTTCAAACCGGCTCCCGCGTTTTTCAGCGTCATTCCTCTGGATAGGCGCAGCAC
>Ga0123354_10020406_pt1 | contig 10423 bp, 5 predicted proteins | sample TergutLab28metaG_2_FD_97872 | JGI IMG/M metagenome (GOLD analysis project Ga0123354, IMG submission 97872) | Labiotermes labralis P4 segment gut microbial communities from Petit-Saut dam, French Guiana - Lab288 P4 | ecosystem: Host-associated > Arthropoda: Insects > Digestive system > Gut ...
CCTTAAGTTCCATAGACAACCTGATGATGGCCAACACAGGCCGAAACATGTAGTTGTTTTCCACATTCATTAAATACACCTCAGTGATTAAGTTGTGTTTGACTACATACCTTCTCCTAGTTTCACACACACAACGGGGATGACACACTTCCTAGATCCCGTAAAACTTCCACCACTGAATAACACAGCACCGGATGTCGTATATATATATATATATATATATATATATATATATATACATACAACGTACTATTAACTTTCGAGTTCCATCAGCAGCTATAGTTAAACTATTAATATTCTTGGCATAGCAGCTCGGAAAGCATTTTTGATCATTTCGCATATTCCAATACATTTCCACGTGAATCCAGTAGAAAAAGCCATTTACCAAGAGATGTTTTACTTCAACGTACAGAGGCTGTTTGTTTCTGAGGTTTATGGGATTCGAGACAATTTTCAAGAGTTTCCCATTCACTTGAAAATTCTTAAGTTAGTATGTCACATTATTCACTTTTGGGCAATGACGCCGTATAGTCTGACAAGTAGTTACGAACATCTAGTGGGGAAAATCGAGTATCTTCTTGCAGGCGTAGATTAAAATTTGACGTCTAGCCGGCTCGAACACAATTTTCCGGAAGAAATTCATACATGCAATATTCCAGTTGAAGGGCAAGTACAGTAAATTGATCATAACCGAAGTAGTGACGTATTTGAAGCTGACACCAATCTGCGGTCTATCCCTTCTGTCTCTCAATGAAATTTTCCCACCCGCTCGCCAGACATGGAATATTTACCGCGTTCAGACGGGGAAACACAGAACTCATAGCACGGATCCGTATGGAAGATTGTGGCTCCAATGCGAACGCGCACGCGCACGCCCAGACACATGCACACACTCACATACTCATACCCACATACATACGCCACAATAGAACAAGCGTGTTTGCTGTTTAACACAGACAAAACACCGGAAACTCATATCTCTGGGATGCTGTCACTGAGCGCTTAACTGATGAAACTGCTTAAGTTGCTGTGTTGAGGCAAGAGGAAAACAGAGAAGTCCCTTCTTTTGGGTAATTGCGCAGCGAGTGGTAATTCCTTACCGACATTTCGGAACAACTTATTGGTCCCATCTTCAACAAACGTCAAGAAGGGACCGATAGGTTGTACCGAAACGTCGGTAATGAATTACCACTACTCGCTACGTAACAAGGCAGAAGAACGCAGTTCTCATCTTCTTCGAGGCGGAAGTCTGAAATCTCGCAAGAAGAAGACCGCTCAAAAATCACAAACGATGAGTGAATCACAGCACAAAAATATAATAATGCATTAAAAACAGAATGTATTTCTGTTTCTTCTGTGCTAATATAATATAATTCCGTCCGTGCCGCAAGACTAGAAATTAATAAGTAACAGAATGTGAATAGTGTTTAAATAAGAAAATAATTTCTCTGAGCCGTGAAAACACACAACGGAAATGCACCCTATAAACTGTAAGGTGTTTGACATTCTTTGACATACAGAGGACCGTGCATCGTAATATATTCTTATAATAAAACAAGCGAGATGCACTAATTTCTCAAATTTATTTTTGAAATAGGACTATACATGTTTCGGACAGTATCTCTGTCCATCATCAGGAGTCTAGCACTGTACACACAGCAATAGGTGTATGTCACACAGGTTATGCTGATGATGGACAGAGACACTGTCCGAAACATAGAGAGGTCTATTCCCCCCCCCCAAAAAAAAAATTGAGAAATTAGAGCATCTCGTTGGTTTTATTATAAGAATATATCACGATGCGCGGTCCTATGAATGTTAAATTTTAAAATTCTCTTCTTCTCTTCGAAGATCTATACCATGCAGAAATTCAGAGTTGCTCAGTATGATGCTAGCCAATTAACAAAGCATGCGTAACGATTCTGCAGGACGGCAAATAATCAAAATTAATTATACAAAAATATATTTGAAAATGTGACATATCCTGAAGTGAATTTCACATCGAGTTTCACAAAAACAGTTCATTTACTGGCTATAATATTAATGTGTTTTAAAAATTAACCGGAAAATGGAAGAAAAGACACGATCGTTAATATTGTTTTAAAAAAAGAATCTAAATAAGACTTAACAAATATGAAAACTTCTTTATTAAGAATAAGAGTGTAATGTGTTAACAGGATTCTGCAATGACCCATATATTTTCTTAATATTTTACTAACGCTATGTACATGTGTAAATAATTTTCTCGCTGTGTGCCCACACAACGCTGCGGATGCTTTAGACGTCCATAAGGTACAGCCTTACGTATCCGGACAACTGGGAGTGGGAGGTCGGCAGTACGAAGAGGAAGTAAAGAAAAACAAGATCATAATACGTATCAGTCTAACCAGAAACAATTATCACGAAGGCAATTTTCAAAACATTACAACAATTCCAATTTCATATCAGCAAATACAATCAACAATCCCAAAACAACGAATAATACATTACCAACTCTGCATCTTAAAACTTGAAGAATTGGATAACACAGAATTGTATTTACCGCGCAGTAAACGCAAAACAAGTAGCTTATCAAATGAAACCAGTTCATGTTTAAGAGGTAAGTAAATTCTATCTCTTCTGAGAAAGATACAAAACACATAAATGCACTTTGGGCAGAACATGGAGTTTTTGGGTTTTAAAAAGTAACTACTGGGTGGTTTGAAAAGGTTAATATATATACAGGGTTATTCAAAATGATTGTCGAGGTTTTAACAACATGTCATACACAATACACTTGAGACGGGAGTATGTGAATTTTTTTATTTAATAGAACATCACTCCAAGTTTTTGTTACATAACTTACAGGTGCTCTTTGAGAATTTCTACATCCATTGGTGAAGCTACATACTCCCATCTCAAGTGTATTGTGTATTACAAGTTGTTAAAACCCCGACATTCATTATGAATAACCCTGTTGCACCGATGGATCTAGAAATTCTCAAAGAGCACTTGTAAGATAAGTAACAAAAACTTGGAGTATTGTTCTATTAAATAAACAAACACATATACTCCTCTCTCAAGTTTATTGTTAAAACAAAACCCCGAAAATCATTTTGAATAACCCTGTATATATATATATATATAAAACTCATTACATAGACCTGAAGGCAATATTTATAGTCCGTCAAAATTGTTAGTTGCAACAGATAAATAAATTATTCAGAAATGTGTTAACACTTCCATTCGGCTGTCTTAAGGCGGATTGCTTAAACGTATGTTATGGCGTTACTCTAATGAATAACCCAATCGCGTTCTTCCTATGCCGTACAGGCTTCACTTTTTGAACTTAAAGGAGTGTAAAATAATTTTAAAAGGCTCGCCAACTTCTCGTCAGTCATGTTCAATGTTTGCTGCTGCAGTGTGGAACAAGAACGATATTTCAAATATTTACATACAAAGACGTTCCTAAATTTGTTAAAGCAACTACCAAGATCCTTGAAATTGAAAGGGCCCTTATTTTGAACTCTAAGACGCTCTGTCTCCAGTACACAAGAAAATCTCATACACAAATATTTGTATTCTCTTGTTTATACATAAAAAGTTGTTATTAGGTTTCAAAAGAGCGACATGTTCAGAAGACACCAGTTCAAGAAGCTGAGCAACACGGAACTGATATTCGTTTTACCAGACAACTCAGATTTTAAGGAGAGAACGAGAATCCTTGTTAAAATAACCAGATTTGTTTGAAGTGGCAGAACACATGTGAACTACAATGCTGTATATCATTACGCAAAGAATTCAGAGTGTTCCATATAATTGTAACACGGACCAGTACTCTAATTTGCAACTTGGCATTTCGGAATTTAGCCGCGTCATATCATAATGTTATTCCGGAGTTTCGGAGGAAGCAGCTGTTGTCATCGCGATATATGACGACGTCAAACACCCGTAAGCCAAAGTTTCACTTAAAAGACAGCCTGATCAAAAAGAAATAATGTTGTAATTCAGTCGCTCCCAAACATTTTGGTGTTCGCGGAACATCTGGATGTGTTCTGTATGAAATTCCTCGAAAATTTCATTATTGTGCCATCATTCGTAACACAAATAGCATCACTATTGAAAAATATAACGAATGTTATAGTATTTTAATGAAAGGTTGGTTTTACAAGGGATTGAGACGAAAATATGAAAGTGGGGAAAATTTTGTCCAAAAACTTTTCTCTGACAACCGGAAAAAGTCCGCCATTACACAGTCGCGATGGCGCAAGGCCTCAGTCTAGCTTGCCGAAATCTGAGGTAGGTGCGGTTTGAGAATTGCCGTCCTTTTCTTTTTTACAGGTTGGGTGTGTCCGTGAATAGGGTGCTGAGGAATATATTTGGGTCTAAGAGGGTCGAGATAGGGTGGGAGTAAAGACTACATAAAGAGCAGCTTAAAGATCTGCACTCCCAAACAAACATTACTCGGATGTCCCTATCATGATTAGTGACATGGGTGGGGCATGTAGCACGTAGGGGAAATGAGAGATGTATACAGGATTTTGCTGGGGAAAATGTGTGGGAAAGAGACCACTTGAGAGATCTAGGCGTAGACTAGAGGATAATATTGAAATTGACCTTTACGAAGTGGGATACAGACAGATGCCAGCAACTGTGAATGCGGTTATGAACCTCCGAATTTCACACAAAGCGGGGAATTTCTTAACTAGTTCAGAAACTGTTGGCCTCTCAAGAAGAATTCTGCTCCGTGGAGTAAGTTGTCTTTTTGTTTTGGACTTTCTCTGACCACAATACATGAAATTTTCCGTTCCTTAAAAGCTACTGACCTAACGGCATGGGTCTGGGGGTTTGATTCCCGTTAGAAACGGCAGTGCCCTCTTCGCTTCCAAGTTCAGACAGGCCTGAAGAACCATTCTATCTGCTGTTCAATAGATACTAAGGCGCCGTAGCATGGGACAAAGGGGTCCATCAGAAAAGTGGACGATCACATTTTAACGTCGAGATACGAAATGTGAAAAGATTTACCTGCAGTTTCGTATACGTAAAATATCTAGACGAACGACTGCATTTGTCTTCGGCTATAACTTAAGAAACAGGACGAGTAAAGTGGCAGACTCACATCTTGAAGAGTAGAAAAACCAATAAAAAATTCTTCATTAGACATTGGATCCTCGAAGATAAAACCAGCGCGCGGTCTCGAAATGTCCAGCACCAATGATCCAGTGACGGTGGCGGCGTATACCTGAATAATGGAGACCTAACCTAACCTAACCTAACTTCACCTAACCTAACCTAACCTAACCTCACCTAACCTAACCTAACCTAACTTCACCTAACCTAACCTAACCTAACCTAACCTAACTTCACCTAACCTAACCTAACCTCACCTAACCTAACCTAACCTAATCTCACCTAACCTAACCTAACTTCACCTAACCTAACCTAACCTCACCTAACCTAACCCAAACCACCTTTAACCCTTCACGGACGAAATGTAATTAATTTTTGTTTAAGATGCAGTTCGTACCGCGTAGTGAACACTTTCCGTGCAGGTTACACAAGGACAAGCAATGTACGTAGAACGCTAACTCTGACGCGCGTTCTTGCAGCCACTGTTGCAGTGAAAAAGCAAAGTGTAAAAAAATTCCGAGTGTATGTCTGTAGCCTTAGTTATCCAGCCTACAATGTGCATGTAGCATACTGTCATCTACGGCCTCTCCGGCTGTACTATATTCTTCCACATTGTCTCATAAACAGCAAGATTTGAAAAAGAAATTTTGAACGCAAAATATGTTCCCATTTTCTCTACAACTTGTGTCTGTAACATTTCTCATTCTAAGAAGAACTGAGAAAGATACTACCATAAATGTATATAGGAGCTCACGTCAAGTACCCCTTTACCCCTAATTATTGTCGTATTTTAATGACACTTGAATGTCCCGACAGATTTTCGAAAAATAGTCACATATAACAGAGTCGTTCCATGCGGACGAACGGACGGAGGGGCGGACAGACATGACAAAGCCAATAGCTGCTTTTCACAATTTTGCGAACGCGTCTACATTCTAATTATTTAATGCTGTAAAGGGAAATAATTGCTCTTTGCACTAAGATCCACATAAAGCACAGAGATGTACTGTATAGGTGGAATGTATAATTGTTGAATGTCACACTTGGTGGTATACACATTAACCACTGGTTTGTAAAGTATTAAACCTTCACTTCCCATCAGTAAACCTCGTGCTCCCGCATTACAAAGCGAACCACTTAAATTCTTTTTGGGGGAACAATCATTGTTGAATCTGAGCACCAAATGGGACACATAAAGAGGGTTCAGCTTTTTGATATTAAACCTGGAGATACACGTAAAAAACACCGAGCTGGAAGTGTTAAGGAATGTCATGTAACAAGTTCTAAGCAAGCTGTAAGCCGAACTCTAACCTGGTCTAATTCAGGTCCTCTTGAAACAAGATATTTTTATTTACTGAACGCAGTGTTTGGGCCCACACTGCCTTCCTTCCATCTAAAGACAGAAACTGACGGCGTGCTGTATACTTTAGGAATTAAATTAAAATCCCACTTTATTAAATTATATTTACTTCCCCTTACAAATGAAAATTTATGCTGACTTCTCAATCACAGGTTCGGGTTTAATAAACTGGTGAATAATTTTAGTAATTAACCAACTTAACGCATAAATTCTTGTTTTATAATAAACTTATTATAAAACAAGAATTTGTGCATTAACTTGGTCAGTTACTAAAATTATACTGAGTTGCACGGTCAGCAAAACATAAAAAAAATTGGTGAATAATTTGTCGTTTCTGTAATGCAGGGACAAGTTAGAATCTGCGACTAGAGGCTCAAAGCAATGGCCATCTCTTGGGCATAATGCCAAATCAGTGTGCCACCTCAGGCGATGAATTGAAATTCAATCAACCAACCAATTATGCTGTATGGAGCGAGAACGCAGTAGTTAGTTCCTCTGCTCAGACGTATAAATCGTCAGCGGGAATGGCACAGACACATTATACTTGGGGAGGCGAAGCGAAGTATCATACGATACGTACGCAGCGTGCAACGAAGTTTCTAAATCATAAGAAGGCTAGGCACTAGTGTCCTGTTACTGAAACTGACTGTACTTACAGTGAATATTTCGAGCGTGGACTCATTCGGTGAAGAAGCCTTACAGACAGAACTACAGTCACTTGGGAATGGTCACGCTACGGTCATTATTACAATTTTCTGCTTCACAAAGTTTATCTCTCTTACGGATTTTACTGTCTTTTGTGTCGGTTTTATGTTCGCGATTTCGTAGGTTTCCTACCGATATTGTAATTGAAATCAACTTTTTTGCCCTAAGATTTTATCTCACGTAGAAGTAATAAAGTCATCTTGACCTGCCCCTTATCACTAACATCAATTTATGTACGATTCATTACACATTTCTTACCCTTTCATTGATCATTATTATACAAGATTTTTTAATTTCTAAATACGTTTTCCCGTTTATTATGGTTATTTTTTGTGCTTTCATTTAATATATTTTATTGTTTACAAAAGTTTCATCATTTAATGCCTGAGTTATTTAAGAAATTTTTGAAGTTTACTAGGACATAATTTTTTCCAGTTATCTCCCACAGATGACTTCCAATGCTGTGCATATATGAACTCAATCTACATTTTAGTTTCGTTTCCAGTGACAGTGAACAGCTTCTTCTAAAGAGACCATCGGAGAAGGATTTGTCTCTCCACTTTCCACTCAAAGGTGGAGAGATATCTATTCTCCGAAACGGTAGAGGCTTTAGCCTGAGATGATAGACAATATCCAGAACTTCACTCACGTTACAGCCACAGACCTAACGAAACTTTAAAAGAAAACTGTTAAAAACAAGCCTCGCGTGAAGTACCTGATCTCACTACACATTAAGCAACATACATACTGTACAATTCTGTCAGTTACAACCTGACCAATATGACAGATGGTTGAGTGATTTGGACCTTGGAAACAAAATGAATGCTGTCTTAGTAGGAGAAATTATAATTGTCACTAGCAGATATTATTCCATATTAACACTACACACTCAATTTCTTTCCCATTTAAATTTCTTTACTGTACAGATTTTAGTCTCGAATACATCACAATGTCTTTCCCCATCCAAAAATATACCCAACATTCAAAATAACAACTCCCAACAACTATGGGTCTTGTGTATTGTAGCTGTGCTAAGCTGCACATGGAGGTGTAAGTGCAGACGACTGATTATGGCGATGGAAAACTACATCTAATTAAACAAAGCGCCACAAGAACCAAAAAAAAAATGAATAAGAAACTGTAAATTTGAGATTGTTTACAAATATTACAAGAGGTTCTGCGAAGGGAAGAGAAATATTCTGCTAACTACGCAGTTTAGAAAACCAAATCTACCAGTTATGTTATGAATGCACATGGACATGTTCACTTGACGAGGAGAAAGATACACAGGTGTGGCGAGAAGGGTACTGGCGGTTTGGGGGAGCAGCATAATGAGACAGTTGCTTATACGTAATGCAGAAGAAGAAACAAGACGATCGACAAAACGGTGTAATGAAGGCTTCAAGATATTTAGTCACAACTAACACTATGGCCCTCATATAAAAGAAAGGTTGAATGCAAGGGGCAAGTGGTAAAGAGATAATTTGGATGACATACATGTAGGTGGGATGGTAATATTAATATGGATGTTACAAGGAGCAGGACGTAAGAATGCACACTGGATTCAGCTGAGACTGGAAAGTGGTCAGTGGTGCACTGCGTGAGTAAAATTGTTTTAAAACTGTGGGAAATTACTGACCATCTCAGCTGCAGTTACCTATTATATGAGTATTTTACTCCACAAAATTGTTTTATTAAACTATTTCTGTATCTCGTTTAGAAAATCACTTTTAATTTGACAATGTAACAGAATAATATTGCGGATTTTTTTGTTCAGGAATTTCACCAAGAACAAAGCGAAGTATCCCACATGCAAACAAAGAGTGTGTCTGATGTGTGGTTGACCGTGCATCGTAATTCAGTGTGTATAAGAAACCAACTAGATGTCACTTTTGTGTTATCCTTTATTTCTACTTTACAAGTTGTTCAACATGTTTCGGGCAAACATGTGCCCATCTTCAGGAGCTGACGACTGTGTAGTGTTATCGCCACGTGTTGGTATTGTGCCGTGGTTGCAGGAAGGCTGTCAGAACCGGTTAGAAGGTAGTGTGTCCATTGAGGAGTTCAGCTCCTGAAGATGGGCACAAGTTTGCCCGAAACATGTTGAACAACTTGTAAAGGAGAAATAATGGATAACACAAAAGTGACATCTAGTTGGTTTCTTATCCACACTAAAGAGTGTGTCCTCTTTAACATGCAAGCTGTGCACACCCAGCAGATCCTTATTGTTCTAATCCACGGTCCTGTATGCGATCCCTCCGCCTCCTTCTCAAACTGACTTCATCAGTTCCCCATTAAGTAAGCGAGCGTTCTTCAGTCACAAGGAAAGGAAATACCTGCCACGGATATGGAAATAATCAAGTTGGAGAGATAGCACACAGCACTGCACTTCGCTTCCATCCAAGTAGCTGGCCTCAACGTCCACAGATTGTCCACATAACAGTATGGACGTCAGTTAGTATTGTTACTGCAGGAAACGTATTTGCAAACATAAACGTATTTTGGAATTCTCATTTACCCATTACAAACCACAAAATCTGCCGTGAAGAACATCTAAGAGTGGAATTATATATCCAGTTGAGTTGAGAAGGTAATTCTTATGGAGCCCCTTGACAGGCCAAGAGGGCACTTGTAGGTTCGGGCTTCCAGAATTTACATGATTTTTACTCCAATGTATGTTATTTGCACCTTGCATTGTAAAAAATTCTACAATATAAACCAAAAAAATAAACATTTTCTAAATTAATATTTTAATTGATGATATCTTCTACATGTTTCGAACCCGAAGTTTCATCATCAGGAAGACAGTTGTACATACAGGTACGGTACAGTGTGTTTTACATGCATCAGTATAAGCAGTCTTGTAGGTAGACAAACTCTTCTACCTACTAAGCTGTTTATACTGAAGCCTGTAGCACGTGATATGCCCTACCTGTACGTATACCATCTTCCTGAAGATGAACCCTCGGGTTCGAAACATGTAGAAGACGCCATAAATTAAAAATGTTAATTTCGAAAAGGCGTATTTTGTTGGTTTATATTGTAGAATTACCCCCCTATAATCACCACATTCACTCCACGAATTACTCCCATCTTACAAAACACTATTTGTTAAGCCTGTAGAAGGTAATTCAATGTTAATAAAAATCCAACCAGATGCAACAGTATGCAGATATTTATTTACTGCAAAGTCACTCTACATGTTTCCGGTGTCACAGCACCCATCATCAGGAGTACTAAAAACTGTAA
>Ga0123354_10020407_pt1 | contig 10423 bp, 4 predicted proteins | sample TergutLab28metaG_2_FD_97872 | JGI IMG/M metagenome (GOLD analysis project Ga0123354, IMG submission 97872) | Labiotermes labralis P4 segment gut microbial communities from Petit-Saut dam, French Guiana - Lab288 P4 | ecosystem: Host-associated > Arthropoda: Insects > Digestive system > Gut ...
ATATCTACGGCCGTATAATTTTCATATCTACGGCCGTATAATTTTCTCCATCCTCTACTTATTTCATACTATTCTTAGCACCATTTAGCGAGACATCCTTGAGCTTTTCTAACGTTGTATAAGCCTTACGTCATATTCGCATGACCTTACTTTATTGACCAACACTTATGTACCATCCTATGTATACTAGATCACATATTAATTAAAGCTCCAACACGATGCGGCCAAGTGCTTACAATCATTTGATGTGTTTCAGAGAACTTACAGTTAAACGGGGCTCTATGAAGATGGTGTCAGTGAACACTGAAACGCGATGGTGCTATAATTAATACGTTATCTAATATACATAGGATGGTGTATGAGTACTGGTCAATAAATTATGATGATATCCTTTAGCTTTGTTTAGGAAGAAAAGCGGAGCTTCATAGCCATATGAAACCACATACAATGTTACCGTTGCGTGAAACTAATGAAAATTAATACCACAGAATTTCAGATTACTGTGTGGAAAGGATGAAGCGAAAGTTTATAATCGCATTACAAAGAGACACTCGGTATTGAACTACAATAGAAGGAATGAAGTGAGACATTTGGACAGTCTTAATGATTTTGTGTTGAACACAGGAGATTTAATTGGCTTGGAATAGACCAAATTGTACTTGCGGCGTATGAGGTCAATGCATGTGTTCTGAGTATCTGTATGTTTAGAGACACGAGTTAGGTCTGCGTAGATAACGAGACGAGCCTAACAATACTTGCACCACCAGAAGACGTCTGTAAATACAAAGATTCCGAACACGAGTCCCTTTACCTCTGAGAACTGCGCTCTTCTGGGTTATCACGCAGCGAGTAGTGGTAATTCCTTACCGACGCTTCGGGACAACCTATCGGGCCCATGTTCAAGCGTCAAGAATCTAAAATTCTTGTCCCGAAACGTCCGTAAGAAATTTCCACTACTCGCTGCGTAATAACCCAGAATAGCGCAGTTCTCAGCTATTTCGCGGCGAAAGCCTGGAATCACGCCCTTTTTCTTTGTTCCATCGCCAAACTTAGTGGCTCACAGCTTCTTTAAATAAGTCCCGAGAACTTGGCATTCATATATTCGTGTTTTCCTGGATTGTAGAGGAAGTCTAATGCGTATCCCTGATACCTGCCGATTCCAAACCAAATCCCACGACATTCAACGTGTGACGTAAGTCTGTTGCAGTTCAGGCAATATCAAGCAACGTTCTTCGTACATGGGCGCTGACTTGAAGCCGTGTGAATCAAATCCGGCACCGTGAATAGTCGTCTCCTGTTCTCTATCCCGGGGGGAATCTGTATATCGTCGATTTCGTTCCGTAATAAACGATTTCGAATACCGTGCTTCCGCTAACGTTTCGACTCGGTTGTCTCAGCCGGAAGTATCGATTATCGATATCAGTTTCACTAAGTAGCACATAGGTTACCAACCTGAATGTTCCCCAGGATACTCACTAGACAGTATAATGGACACACATCAGCGCCAGAGCTTTTGTACTAAAACACTGTGAAGAAAAGAGCATGCACTCAGACCCAGCGAAAGTCTGGAGTGGTCACAATTATTTCAGATCGCGAGCTCTGGTAATTCATATTGGAACAGCACTTAGAAAACTAGAACAAGTTGGTTATTTGTGTGACTTTGTTCACAGTCTGCAGTAGCCTTATAGACACATTCTTCGAATTTATGTTACCTCTACAGATTGAACGATCCAGGATTCGAAGCCCGGTAAGGAAAAGAGATTGAACTCCAAACCGTCCAGACCTTGTCTGGGGTCCATCCAGTTTCCTGTTCAGTGGGTATCGGGGTTTTGTCCTGGCGGTAAAACGACCGAGGCGTGAAGTAGGACCACTTACCTCTATCTTGAGCCGAAGTTAAGCATAAGTGGAGCCATTCCTCCACTCCTTTTATGCCTTTTTTGTTGCGTACAGGGAGTTTATCTTTTCTGTACACTTCATGAATCATCAAAATTATTCGCAAAGTAAGGATAACAGGTAGAGTCGGCTCTGAAATAGACACAGAGGAACGAGTCCATCTGTTTTAGCGAGGCATTGTTTTGGACTTTATTGCTCTTCGTATTGTGTTATTTAAGCTTAGTAAGTACATTAGTAACTTTGTATTAGTCGGTAATTATATCCATATAAATGTGGCGCAACTTCACGAAACATGTTACCATTAGTGCATGTATTCATCACCTACACATTTATAAAACTTGTTATTATGAAGATACAAAATTTAAAAATTATATAAATTAAGAAAGCCTGCAAACCTTTATTGTCTGTTCTCTTTTACATGTGTTTCGACAAATTGTGTAGTGGTAAGTAAATTCCATTTTAATACTGTAGTATGCCAAGTACTTACGTTGCCATTCTGTCATAAAAACCGATTATTCGTCAGCTGCCACAAGACGTCCTAATATCATGAAACACGTCAGAAGTAATTATATTGGTCAGGAAACCCCCAACTGCTGAAGTGAGCAAGATGAATCCATTACACATGCCCCTACGTTATTTATTTAGGATTTCTCTTAATATTCTTCATTTTCCGCCTAGGTCCATTCCTTACACCACTCTTGCGTGCTGCAGCACCGGCTTATCTTGTTTTATTCTTTAAACTTAATCTTCAACTCAGTTAATGCATTTGATTTGCACCGTCCTATAATGAGTGAATAATAGTACGTTTTAATCATCGTAAAACAAGCAAGTCCAATTTGTGTACAAAACTCAGTTCCTGCCATATAATTAACACTCACTTTCTAATTAAAACAAGTCAGTTGATACTGATTAGGGAAATATCATTGTTTATTCGGAAAAGCGTATGAAACACATACATATGTTGTGTGGAAGAAAAGCGGGATGTGCTGATATTAAATATGGCGGTTATACCTGCACCCAAACTTCCATCCTCACGTACATTCTTTATTGCTTTGCCCGTTGTTGGTTCTGTCGGTAAGTTCTGCCCTTTAGGGTTAAATGTGTCCACTTATCGGATAGGAGTATTTGTTAAAGTGTTAAACAATAGCACTAATAAGTAATTAGTAGTGGTTTTCCTCTTTGACTTTTAAAATGCTTTCTTGATAATCCTTTATGCAAAGCCTTTGTTATGGTATGAAAACTGCAGAACACCTCTTTAATTTGTGCATTATGTACGTAACATTCACAGCGCACTTACCAGTACACGTTGTGCTAAACGAGCGCATTTTGACAAGTAAAGCCTCCGAATACTCAAAACACAAGCCTCTTCCCAATCGCCGAGAAGGTAATCCGTGCTTCAGTGTCTACAAATCTGACTAAATCTGATTGGTTGCTTTCGAAATCGGGAATATCTCCTTTTGGGTAATGGCAGTGGTTGTAACACTTTTGATTGTCTACCCTCTCGAGCTCTGGGTTCGAGGTTTCCACCATACAAGTGTCTGTATAATGAATACAAATAATGCAAGATCTCATACTTCTGCCATGGTGCAGGTAATTACAGTCGCTCTTCTGGAATGTTGCACGAGGTTTATTGGTGATTGGTTACCGACGGTTCGGGAAGGCCTAACGGCTCCATTTCCAAGAGTCAAGGAGACCAAGTAGAAGAATAGGAAGAGGCAGAACGCTTAATTCTTGCAGACGGGACTGATAGACCGCGCCGAAACATAGGTGACCGACCACCGATAAACCCTGTGTAACATCCCAAAAGATCGAAGGTTCAAAACCATGTAATTCTGAAGTGTGGGACTTGGTTGAACACACTGATGAAATGTGCAGTACTCAAATCGCAGTGTTAGGTTTCTTTTGAAAATGACAGAACCTTCCTTTTTTCGCTACCTGCAACGGCTCTCGGCCCACTGTCGAAATACAGGACTGGCGAAATGGATGTCGTGCTGCGATCCCTGTCCTTTGACTTGCCTGGTCAGGCACCGCTCACTTCTTGTCTGACTGAAGTGTGGTATAAGACAGTCGAATACTTGCTTACCGCACACGTCGCTATGATTCCGCTTCTAGTCAAAAACAAAGGCCTGAAAATCGAAATTGGCCAGTCGAGGAATGTTCGATTGCATGGTACATATCGTAACCACTATCATTTAAAGGCCTAAACTTCTAGTCAGTTCGTCGCACATCCATTGTGCTTAGGTAGAGAAAACAGGACTTCTCCTTTCTTAGATTCTGTGAAATCGATGACGCTGAGATGCGGTTTGCATTACGTCTAGCAAGAACGTGTTGCCAGACCTCGATACCCGTGAGAGTAGTTTTGTGTGGCGAGGAGGTATCTTAAAACCCAAAAGATTTTGTAACTGTGGTGTGACCAGGTTCGTTCAGTCGATAATTTTCTCGAAAATATTTGAACTGTACTAAAGAAAATTATTGAAAATATGCCGTATTTTGAGCAATCTGCATACGCATATCCGCTGATGAATAAACACTGCATGGATAAAAGCTTTGCATCACTTTTATTCTTGGGTCTTTGAAATCTAATTTTGCATGCACAAGGTCCGACGTTTCAGACATTGCTCGTGACTTAAATCATGTCTATAATACACCAGCAAACTGCATATATACAATAAAATACAGGTATAAATCTTTTTTACCATGGCGCAACAGCCCTAGTGGGCCAAGGCCTCCTCATTATGGAGGATTCACGATCACACTCAGACACACCACAGTGGGTAGGATTCCTCTGGACGAGTGATCAGCCCGACGCAGAGACCTCTACCTGACAACACACAACATTCACATGAGACAGACATCCACGCCCCTGGCGGGATTCGAAACCACAATTCCAGTAAGCGAGGGGCCACAGACCCACTCCTTAGACCGCACGGCCACTTGGATCGGCACATGTATCAATTACTAACTACTAATTAATACATTTATTTTATTGTATATGTGTGTTTGGTTGGTGTATGAAAGACATAATTTATGAAAAGATACACAGAATGGAAATCTTCAAGCTAATTACCCCTGACGTTTATGAATATTAGTTTACATTATACGGAGAAAGTTTGTTGTGATAACTGTGCGCTGAGATGAATAACTGGGAGAAGGAGGAAGGACGAATTAGCGGGAGCCTGGGGAAAACTACGTAATTGGCAAATTAACAATATTAGATTTTAGTCAATTGTTTTCGGGATTACTATTTTCTAAGCTATGATGCCGTGTAGTTTCTTTCTTAAACACTGGAAGTTTTAATGCATCTGGTGTCTCAATGTCAGGGTTGATCTTCTAACCTCAAAATGGCGGCAATGTTACTTCCTTAGCATCTTCGACTAACGACAGAACTAAGCAGCTTCACATCCCAGAAGAATTAGAACTTTAGTCACAGTTGTGAGGACGTCAGATTTTAAATAATATTGTTATAGACCTACTGGTCGTACACTTGCGAATAATTCGCAATTATAAACAGTAAAATATTTAGACCAACAAAAATTACAGAAACATAATCTTAATAAGCATTACAAATTTTCCTTTACAAATCCTTTATGTTGAGTAATTTTGTCGGAGATCAACGGATTGGAAGCAGCACGTAATTAAGAAACAGTAGCGTCCTGGCACATGTAAATAAGCAACAGAACGTTAAAATCGACAGTCCTGCCCCAAGCGGATGCCAGGGGAAGTACATGAGTTATGTTAGCTTTCCTAGGCCTCCGCTTCCGGCAGCACTCTCAATTTTTAACTTTGAATTTTTTGTTAAAATACAATTTTTAAGGGGTAATTAATAAAAACAAAGGAGTTTGCCTCCAATTTTGAATCACAAGCTTTCCAAAAATGTCTGTCTTGAAAAAATCCGTTTGGTAGTTTAGTAGATCATGATGTCTCAAACACACCTTACCGTTAAATATTATTTCAGAACCATCAAATGCACATGAGTGTTTGAAAGTATATTATACACACCATATACTTCCTACCTTTTTCGGCCAATCCTATTGCCATCTGCATGGAAGTGCATTACAAAGGACAGATACATCGAAATATTACAAATGACCATATGATTGGCCGAAAAATGTGGGAGGTAAATTTGATAATTGTCCAACAAGATACGACTGTATTCAGTTTATTATATTTCTGTAGACAGCTCTACATGTTTCGGGCGTTGACATCCATCATCAGGAGCCCGAACAACTGTTATTACAGTTTCCGGCACTGGTCTACCGGTTCTACTACCATCCGCTGTCGCCGTTGAGTTGGAAGTTTTGAGTTCCAACTCAACAACGAGAGCGGATGGTAATGGACCCGGTTGACCAGTGCCAGATGCTGCAGTTACAGTTGTTCGAGCTCCTAATGGTGGGTGTCAACACCCGAAACATGTAGAGCTGTCTACAGAAATATAATAAACTGAATACAGTCACATCTTCTTGGACACTTGCTAAATTTGATTAACGATGCACGGACCCATGAACACAAAAAAAAATGTAAGATGTACGTGGAGTGTATAGTGTAGTTTAACACACCTACGTGTATTTGTTGCTTGTGATATCGCATCTAATATATCAATGCACGTTTATGGATCATTTAAAATACATTACCTACAGAGTGCGGTCCGAAAGTTTTGCGACTGATTTTTTTAAATTGAACACACATACCTTTTCTTATTCAAAATAAGCTCCGTTGGCATATATATAGGCTTTTGCATGGTCGTACAGTTTCTGAAAAGCTGCCGAAAATTCCTCTTTTTGGACCTTCTTTAATTCATCAGTTACGGCTTCTTGGATCTCAACAACAACCGAAAAGTGGAGTCTTTTAACTGCATTTTCAAGTTGGGGAACAGAAAATAGTCTTACAGAGATAAAACTGGAGAGTACGAGGGGTGATAAAGGGTTATAACATTTTTTGGGGTCAAAAATTGACAAACATTTGCAGCTTTTTGGGCGGGCGGATTATCGTGAAACAAGAAAAAATCTCGAAAGCAGAACGCAGCTGGATGAACCCAGTGAATGCTCTTTGGGAGGCGATGCATTACTCCTTTACAAAATTCTGCATTTTCTGCTTTTCCTTCAGGTGCGAATCCTTTGTGCACTGCGCCTTGAGAGTCGAAAAAATTATCACCATTGTCTTGATGCGGGAACTTTTGGATTTCAGTTTCTTCGGCAGAGGGGATATCACACCAACCCATTCAGAACTCTGTCGCTTTGTTTCGGGGTCACAGGCAAAACACCAGGTCTCACTCCCCTAATAGTTTCGTTAAAAAAAATTGTATATCCATCGGCCACCGCGATAATGTCTTGGCAAGATGTGACTCGATCTTCCCTTTGCTCAGGTGTCAAGAAGTGTGGAACAAAACGTGCACACAACTTTCTCTTTCCCAAATTCTCCTTCAGAATCCGAAGAACTACAGTCTTGGGGATGTTCAAAGATTCTGCTATCATTCCTGTTGCGATTCGACGGCCATTTTTGACCAAATCAGCAAGAGCAGCAATGTTTACCTCAGTTCGAGTCGATATTGGAGCGCCAGCTCTCTCGTCATCTTCTACCAGCTCCCTTCCGTCTCGAAATCGAGAATACCTAAAAACGTTTGATCTGTTCAGAGCCTCATTCCCGTAAGGCTTTTGTACCAATACTAGTGTTACTGTCGCAGATAGATCGGCTTTGGAACAACATTTTATGGGAAATGTCTGTTCATTTCTGCCACCCGTGACGTATAAAGAAAACTGACTTTACAAGACAAGTTACAAGGCGTATACTGTCGAAGATAAAGAAACTAAACTCGGTGTGTGAACGGATGTTGTTTGATAGTACATAGTTAGTGGGTTGGCCGATAGATAGCTCTAGTTCTAGTACTTAAAAAAATCAGTCCTAAAACTTATGGATCGCACTGTGTATTAATATGTATCATTAAATTACAAATATAACAGGGGCTAGACACGTAGCACGAATGAGAAACACGTACAGAATTTTAGCCAGAAGTCTTGAAGGTCAGATACAACTATTGAGACTTTTGTTTGAACAAGCGGGCAGGCCTAATAATAAAACTGACTGTAAGGAAGCGGTGCTGTAAACTGGATTCTTCTGGTCTTGTGCAAGTTTCGAAACCAGGAATAAGTCTAAAGGGGTATATAAACGGCGGGGCATTTCTTTGCTGGGTCAGCGGCTATTGGTTTCCGCAAATGACGCTGATTATCGTATGAGATCTGGTGGTATGCTTCCGGTCATAAGCAATGTAAGCTAATGAAGTTCAGAGCGCTTTCTACCGGTGTCATTACTGTGCGGTGTAGGTTCAAACCAGCGGGTATTATGTTCCTGCAGAGCGGTGCTGTTTACGGCCCGTTGGCGAACCACTGGTGCTGAAGAGACCAGTGCAATTCAAATAAAAAGAAAGAAAACGCATGTACAGACATTGTTTGTTTTAAATTGACTAGGTTAACGAGATTCGTGGTGGCATTTTACCAATCACCTCCCACCTCCCCCTATACACATATACCTAAACTCTTTTCCTCAGTGATCGTGCTACAGGTCAACAGTTTTGAATTTTAAATATCAGGTCAGTCGCTTGAATTTGAACGCACTAAAAATATTTTCTAAAAATATATGTAACATCTACCATACACAAACCAGATGAATAGGAACATGAGTGCAAATGTGCACATACAGATATTTTACCAGTTTATTTTTTTCTGTAGACTTGTTATACTTCATTGAACTCGGTACTTGTTTGCAGGGGATACAAATGTATTGTTAAAACTTTAATTCCCTGTAGTATCACACTGCAGGAAATCAGAATTTGTGTTCTTTTCATTTTTTTTTTTTTAATATTGGCCACTTCGAAACGTGGTCTAGATTGATTTGTAGATAGCAGTGGTGTTTGAATTTTGTATAATATATCGCGCTGTTTTTTGAGAAAATCGACGTGAAATTTTTTGTTTAATTCAGCTTCATGCACACCGAGATTATGTGAATTGAATATCACAGTGAGAGCCTCAGCTCTCTCGCCAGGTAACCGAGTGTAATCCGTTTATACTTTGAGAAATTAAAAAGGAGTTCTCATATATCATGTAAAATGGAAATACGAAATGATGGTGGAAATAAAATGGAAGGAAGTAAAGGTAGACGGAGAAGAAAGAAAAGAAAATTGTGACTAAAAGTGCAAGTACAGGAAAGCATGAATTTTTTAGGCAGACCTACCTGTTCATTTTATTTGTAGATGGTTATTTTTGCATCTGACTACACTCAATAATATTTACACACCGTTAGTACTCCTCTGGACGAAGAATCGCCCCGTCGCACAGGTTTCTACCTGTCCAAAACACAAAACTCACAAGAGACAGACGCCATGCCCCCGGCGGGATTCGAACCCGCAATCCCAACAAGCGAGCCGCCGCAGACCCACGCCTTAGACTGCGCGGCCACTGGGACCGGCCCTGTGTACGTAGTACATAGAAATGTAATTTGTAAATCAGTAATTAAGTCGTGACTATAAAAATCTTGATGTTACATCACTGCCGCGCGAAATTCCAACATCATTTCGTTGCTCTTAGGAACACGCCCACCATTTTCTGCATTCTAAGCTGCGCTAATCAAGGCCGCGTCCTAAAACCTATTTATGAATTCAGTTATGTTATTTATAACCGTGTCCCTGAAGACTGGCTTATGATCCAATTGTGTACAAATGAAAGGTCTTGTGGCCTATCCCGGTGGCCGTGCGGTCTAAGGCGTAGATCTTCAGACCCAGGATTGCTGGGATCGCGGGTTCGAATCCCTTTGATGGCATGGATGTTCGTTTTTTGTGTGTTGTGTGCGTAGCGGACTCTGTGACGAGATAATCGTTCGTCCAGAGCAATTCTACTGAATGTGCGTATGTGTATATGTGTGTGTGTGACTGTATGTGTGTGTGTGTGTCTAATTGTGTGTGATCTAGAAACCTCAAAAATGAGGCGGTCTGGGCCCGAGTTGGGCTGCTGCGCCACTCAACAGAAGCCCTGTGTAAAATTCATTATCAAATTCCTTCTGTAATTTGCCGGTTACATCTTCAAAATTGTTTCCTTTACGTACGTGTACCCTGTTTTACGCCCTGTTTTATTGATTTTTCAATTGCTATCTGCATTTTCAATTATGATGATTCGATTACTTAAACAATATCTTTCACGTTATTGAATAATGTGAACATCCTTATTCACACACAGTCGTCCTTAATTTACGTTCATATATTGTTCTTATTTACACACAGTCGTCCTTAATTTACGTTCATATATTGTTCTTATTCACACACAGTCGTCCTTAATTTACGTTCATATATTGTTCTTATTCACACACAGTCGTCCTTAATTTACGTTCATATGTGTTCCTATTCACACACAGTCGTCCTTAATTTACGTTCATATATTGTTCTTATTCACACATAGTCGTCCTTAATTTACGTTCATATGTGTTCCTATTCACACACAGTCGTCCTTAATTTACGTTCATATATTGTTCTTATTCATACACAGTC